>Ga0129336_10003233_pt1 | contig 10064 bp, 6 predicted proteins | sample CPB6_02_DNA_FD_96878 | JGI IMG/M metagenome (GOLD analysis project Ga0129336, IMG submission 96878) | Freshwater to marine salinity gradient microbial communities from Chesapeake Bay, USA - CPBay_Sum_0.6_0.2_DNA | ecosystem: Environmental > Aquatic > Marine > Coastal | place: USA: Chesapeake Bay...
AGTGATGGCCATGGCGGCGTCAGCACCCAGACCCTTGCCCTTGATCTCACCGGCACCAACGACCGCGCTCTGATCAGCGGCACCAGCACCGGCTCCGTTACGGAAGATCGGACCCTGCAGGCAGCCGGTGTGCTGTCGATCGTCGATCCCGACGCCGGCGAGGCGCAGTTCAAGCCGTCCGTTCTGAACGGCCTTTACGGCCAACTGCACCTGAATGCCGACGGCAGCTGGACGTACACCCTCGACAACACCAACCCCAAGGTTCAGGCCCTGCCCGCCGGCGGATCGCTGAGCGATCAACTGTTGGTGCTGTCCGCCGATGGCACAGCCCATCAAGTGCGTGTTCAGATCAGCGGCACCGACGATGCCGCCCAGGTCAGCGGTACCACGACAGGCCAGGTCCGTGAGGACGTCGTGATGACGGCATCCGGACAACTGACGGTGCGGGACATCGATCAGGGCGAAACCCCGGTGTTCCAAAGCGAGACCCTGCAGGGCATCTATGGCCAGCTGAGCATCGATGCCACGGGTCAGTGGCACTACCAGCTGGATCCGGCGGCCTCGCAACAGCTTCAAGACGGGGTGAAGGCCCGCGAGAGCTTCACGGTGCTCGCCAGTGATGGCAAGGGGCATCAGGTCAGCCAGCAGGTCTTGGTTGACATCACCGGCACCAACGACGCCGCACGGATCAGTGGCACCGCCAGCGGCCAGGTCACAGAAGACGCCCTGACCAAGGCGAGCGGCAAGCTCGATGTACAGGATGTCGACCGCGGGGAAGCCCATTTCCAGGCGGGAGACCAGAGCGGCAGCTACGGCAGCCTTCATCTGGATACCGATGGAACCTGGCAATACACGCTCGACAACAACAGCCCCCGCGTTCAGGAGTTACCTGCAGGAGCATCCGCCACGGAAACCTTCACGGTGAGCTCGGCTGATGGCACCACCCATCAGCTGACGGTTCAGATCTCCGGCCAGAACGACGCCGCACGGATCAGTGGTACCAGCAGCAGCCAGGTCACAGAAGACGCCCTGACCCAGGCGAGCGGCAAGCTCGATGTGCAGGATGTCGACCGCGGGGAAGCCCATTTCCAGGCGGGAGACCAGAGCGGCAGCTACGGCTGCCTTCACCTGAGCGCTGATGGCACCTGGGGCTACACGCTCGACAACAGCAACCCCAAGGTGCAGGAATTACCTGCTGGGGCTTCCGCCACGGAGACCTTCACGGTGCGTTCGGCCGATGGCACCACCCATCAGCTCACCGTGCAGATCGCCGGCCAGAACGATGCGGCAACGATTTCAGGGAGCAGCAGTGGGCGCGTGACCGAGGACGGCACTCTGCAGGCAACCGGCCAGCTGCAGGTAAGTGACGCCGATCGCCAGCAATCCGCCTTCGATCCCAACGATGTGGGCGACAAGGTGGGCACCTATGGCACTCTGCATCTCAATGCCGATGGCAGCTGGACCTATCAGCTGAACAACAGCGCCAAGGCGGTTCAGGATCTGCAGGCGGGTGATACCCGCCAGGACAGCTTCACCGTTCACAGCGTTGATGGAACATCGCATCAACTTCAGATGACGGTGGTTGGCGCCAGTGATGCACCGGTGTTGTCCGCAGGGCAGATCTCAGGTGGCCGCGAAGACAACAGCTTTACCCTCAGCCAGGACCAGATTCTCAAGGCGTTGCAGGCCACTGATCCCGATGGCGATCGGATGACTGTGGCCAGCGTTCGCTATGCAGGTGGTGACGCCACCTTGGTCGATAACCACAACGGCACCTGGACCCTGACCCCCCATGCCAACTGGGCCGGTGATTTAAGCCTGCAGGTGGGGGTGAGTGACGGCCATGACACCACCAGCGGCACCCTGATGCTGCCGATCGCGGCCGTTGCTGACAAGGTCACGATGACTGTCGCCCCATCACTCAGCAGCAACTTTGAAGACCCGACATTGGGCGGGCAGATGTTTCATTTTGCCGATCCAACCCAATGGGGGTGGCATACCGACAATGCCTCAGGAAAGGTTGAGGTGGGCAAGGGAGAAGCCTATGGCGATCCCAATCACGCGAACACAGGTGTGATTGAGCTTGAAGGGAATGCCAACGAGAAGGACAACCTTTACCGGGAGATCCCAACTCAGCCTGGAGCCAAGTATGAGTTTGGTCTGGATGTCTCAGGTCGCTCCAATACAGCTGGCAGAGATGCCGCCGTCGAAGTCTGGTGGGAGGGACACCTGATCGACACGATTACGCCAGCAGATCACACGTTTGGCTTTGTCCATCACACTTATCAACTGGTTGCCCATGGCGATCAGGCAAGAATTGAATTCAAGGCCGTAACCCACGATGGTTGTGGGCCGGTGGTGGATAACCCCAACTTCGTATTCAGGGGCTTTAGTGGAACGGAAGACACACCACTGCCGATCCGGTTGTCGGTCGAAACAGCCGACAAGGATGGCTCCGAAACCGTCACCACCAGCATCAAGGGGCTGCCAGCCGGATTTGTGATCAGCGATGGCACCACTGGCCATCAACTCACATCCAGTGGTGAAACCCAGGTAATGGACATGCAGGGCTGGGACCTTCAGCACATCGTGGTCACGCCGCTGCCCAACTTTCACGGTGATGTAAATGCAGTGCTTGTCGCCACAAGCACCGAGGCCAGCAACCACGACCAAAGCAGCACGCAGATTCCTGTAACGCTCAATTTTGCAGGTGTCAATGACAACCCCACCGTGCAGATCACATCGGGCACGGCACTGCAGGAGGGCTCATCGGGCACGAGCCGCGAACAGGTAAGTAGCAGCGATATCGACGGCGACACCACGAGCGTGGATAGCGCCTGGCTCAGCTCCCACGGCTGGAGCAGCAGCGATGGCGGCGTGAGCTACACCAAAGCGGGCACCTACGGAACCGCCACCGTGACAGTGGCCAGCGGTCAGGTGAGCTACCAGCTCAACAATGCTGCAGGTAGCGCCACCGACCAACTGTCTGAGGGCCAAAGCGGCCGCGACGAATTCCAGGTGCAGATCACCGACGGTCATCAAGGCTCCGCTGTGGGAATGGCGATCTTCAACGTGCAGGGGACCAATGATGCCCCTGTGGTGAGCGCCGGCACGGCTACGCCCCTGACAGAGGGCAGCAGCGGCACCGCCACCTCGATCCTGATGATGCGGGATCCCGACACGAACGACCCGGCGCCAACGGTCAATACGACCTGGCTGGTGAACCATGGCTGGAGCACCACTGATGGCGGCAGCACCTACACCAAAGCCGGTACCTATGGAACGGCCACGCTGAATCTCCACACCTCCACGGTGAGCTATCACCTCGACAACACCGCTGGCGGAGCCACCGATCGCCTCGCTGAGGGCCAGAGCGTTCACGACGATTTTGGGATTCAGGTGGTGGACAGCCATGACGCCACTGCCATGGTCACTCCCACGTTTGGGGTTACGGGCACGAACGATGCCCCAAGTGTGTCGGCTTCCAATCCGAGCCTGGGTACAGCCACGGAAGAGAAAGATGGCGTGGGCTCGCCGGTGGTGTTTACCGAGCAACAATTGCTCGCGATGGTGGGTGCCACGGATCGCGACGGTGGCGACAGCCTGCACGTCACCCATGTGACTGCGGAGGGCGGATTCGGCAGCTTTGCGAAACTCGCCAATGGCAACTGGCAGTACACACCACCGGCCGATGCCCACAAAGCCAATGTGAGCGTCTCGGTGACTGTAGAAGATACCCAAAAAGGCAGCAGCACGGCCCAAGCCGTGCTGGATGTACGGCCTGCCACTGATTCAGCAAAAGCAAGCCTGGTTGTCACCACAGAAGCCCAGGTGATGCATTTCTCAGCGGCAGGTCAACACGCCTTCAAGGAAACGGGCGCTGGTCAACTCAACGCTTTGAGCCTTGAAGTGATGGCGGTGGGTGATCCCAACAACAAAGGTGGTACTACAGGAACCACCGGCCAGGTGCTGTTCAACCTTTCGGCACCGGGAAACAGCAACATCATCAGCCTCTGGCGGCCGGCAGCCCTAAGCATTGCCTTCCACGGCACCGAAAATGCAACCAACCCACCGCTGGATCTCACCACCGGCCAGCATCGCCTCACCCTGACCTGGGATTCGGCCAGTGGCGTGCTCACGCTGTACGACAACGGCAAGGAGTATCAACACTGGAATGGGATCAACCAAGGTGGAACGATTCCATCGGGCACGATTGCAACGGTGGGTCAGAAGATGAATAATCCTGGACTGAAAACGGGGTTTAGCGACGGTGAGCAGTTCCACGGTGATCTATTCAGCGTCACCTTGGCGTCCCAAAAGGTTGGAGCTGCAGATGTCAACGTGCCATTGGCTAACCTCTTGCCCGCCAGTCAACTGTTGATGGATCTGCGTGAGGCCAATGGCCAGGTGGTTGACACCCTGGCTGCCACGAGCACGCACCCGATCACAAAATCCAATGTCGGCACGGCCACCCAGCAGGTGAGCACAACGGCCAGCCTGCCGCCCTCAGGTGCCCGCCTCAATCTCAACGTCTCCGTGTCACCACCAGCGGATGGCGATGATCACATCAGCAGGGAATTGCTGCGCGGCCTGCCTCCGGGCACCGTGCTCAGCGATGGCAGCGGCGGCCACAGCTTCACTGTGCCCGCCAATGGGGAGGTGAATGTGCTTACCGACCTGAACGGTTGGCAGCACCTCGATCAACTCAGCGCCCAACTGCCCAGCAACTACCGGCAAAACCTGCCGCTGCAACTGGTGGTGGAAACCACCGGCCCCAATGGAGCGATCAGCCGGGTGAGCAGTGACACGTCTGTGTTGTTTGACCCCAGCGCCCAGACACCGGCATTGCCGGCATTGGCAGCCGTACCAGATCCAGCGCCTTCGCCCCCGCCGCCAACCCCTGGTAGCCAACACTCACCGGAGTTGCAGGATCTACTGCAACAACTGCAGACCGCAGGGGTGACACTCACTGAAACCCAGCTCGCGACCAGCCATCACCACAGCGATCCGCAGACGGGTGTTTCCAGTGACGTTCTGGAGTTGCACACTGACCACGGCACCGTCCTGCAGACACTCACAACACACGCCGATGGCACCACGCATGTTGCCCTCGACACAACTGGCTTGGATGATGCGGCCAAAGCGGCGTTGCCGGTTCACACCACTGCTGCAGCCACCATTCAGCCGCAACAGGCCGATGTGCCCGAGCAGCACGACAGGAGCCCTGATCTGATGGATCAGGGCCTGGATCCCAGCTCGTTTCAGTTGGATCAGGTCGCACCAGCCGCATTGCAGGCCGCCGTTCATTCCCTGAGCACAGCCGATCCAGCCGATCTGCCCTCCTTCAGCAGCACGGGGCCATTGGATCCGCCAGGCCACTCCGACAGCGACAACGCCCCCGCCAGCGACAACGCGGCCATTGATGCCGAGCAGTTGGCCCAAGCCGCCCAGCAGGTCGCTTCAGCGCCCTTGACCACAGAGACGGATCCCGGCAACTCCAATGCCCCTGGCGCGGAAGCCATCCCGATCTCAGCCCCCTCGGATCCCCTCAGCGCAGATCCCAGCTCAGCTGGGGCTGCGCCGGATGAGGTTCCACCGCCGGTGCCCCCCTTGCCGGATCAAAACCATGATCAGTCGCTGGATCATCTCTCCAGCCTGTCTTGATGCCTATTGGTTGCTGGTCACACCGGCATGGGTGCTCGATTCCTTCTCTCCTTGCTGCTGAACCGATGAACCGGTTGTCGCTTGCTGCTGTCGCTGCTGTTTCCTTGCTGAGTGGAGCCGTATTGGCCACGATCGCTCTGCCGCGCTGGGCGGCACTCCAGGCCAGCCAGTCCCAGGCTGTGGTGAACCAGAAGGACACCAACTCATACCCTTGCTGGCTCAACGGGCTCAAACAGAGCTGCACGGTCACCCCCGTTGGCAGCAGTGGGGCCTTCCGGGTCAGCTTCAGTGCGGGTGACCAACCGTTCTTTGTGTTCACACCGGCGGGCCCGCCGACCACCGACAACCGACCGATGCGCGATGCGCAGGGCCGGCTGTGGCTCTACACCGGCAATCGCAGTTTCACCCTTACGGAGCAAGGCGGGTTCAAGAACGTGATCAGCGTCGCGGTGGATTGAGATCATCTGCAGGTGATTGCACGGCACTCCTCAGCCAGCATTGGCCCGCGTTTGCCTGGGCGTTTCTCCGAAAATGCGGCAATAGGCAGCTGCAGTGCTGCCACAGGCCAGCAGACCTGAGTTCGCCATCAGCTCGGCGATGGAGGCATCCCGCAGGCTTGGATCCCGCAGCAAGTGATGGAGGTGCAGCAGCCGCAGGCGCTTGGCCTCTGCCATCGGCGTCAGGCCCAGGTCCTGCAGAAAGGCGTACTGCAACGTTCGGATGGAAACGGCAACGGCCTTGGCCGCAGCACTGATTTCAAATGCCTCATCCAGGTGCTCGAGCATCCACTGCCTGGCATCGGCAACGGTCTGACGGCGGCGTTGGGCTTTGACGGGCTCAGGCTGCCCATCGCGCTTGCGCTCCATGGCCAGTTGCCAGGTTTCCAGAGCATCAAGCAGCGCAGCACCGGCATGGGCTGAACCCGGCCTGGGGGCAGCAGTGACATGCGCGAAAGCATTCGCGGCCTGGATGAAGGCCCGATCGGCAGGACCTCGATGCAACAGGGTTGGAAGGCTTGGCCTCACGCGATCAGCCGGCAGCAGGATCGATATCCCTTCGATCTGGCGGCTGGTTTGGCCATTGAGCACATCGCCGGGGCGCAGCAGCATGGCCATGCCCGGCTGAGCGACATGCTCGGTGCCATTCACCTCATCCAGGCTCAGGCCGTGAAGCGGCAGCCAGAGCACAGCATGGGTTGGGCCTTGGACACGATGCAGTGCAATCTTGCTGCTGCCCTGGAGGTGCAGCAAGGGAAGCCCTGCCCCGTTGCCATGGTGGATGCGGCAGACGAATGAGGATGCCGGAGTTTGCAGGTGGCTGCGGTGCTCGCCGAGCTGGGCCCCAACCACAGAGCTCCACGCATCGAAGTCATTGGTCTCAAGAACCTGGGTGAGGCCCTTGGATGAGAAAACAGGCTTGGCCAGCTTGTTCTGCAAGGCCCAGGGGCTACCGCTTCATTGGCTCAGCTTATGAATCGAGGCCGCTGTTGCATGAGCCCCTCAACGCTGGCTCATGATCCTGGCGCGATGGAGCAGCATGCTGTTGCCATAGCCGTTGGCTGCCTGGGCCACCAGTTGGATCCATTGCTCGCTGTTCGTAGGAATGGGCTGCAAGGCGCTGAATGTGGCGATCGGGAAACTGCTGGTCGTAGGCCGGTGGCAAGCCTCTGTTAGACGACTGTTTCAGCTGCGTGCCGTTGAGGGGGCTGTTGTTCTGCCGGAACTGCAGGCGGAGGCGGCTGAAGCGGCGATGCGATGCAGCTGGGGCATGGACAACTTGGGATGAATCCCTCCGAGTGTGGCCAGAGTCGTCTGTGCTGGTACTCCCGATGCCGGGGCTGAGCCATGGCGGGAGATTTAAAGACTTTGCTCATGAGCCACATCACAAGAGGCCCCTAGGGTTCAGTTGAAATGTTCTGGGAACCCCTGCCCATGCGGCCCACCGCTGCTCTCGTTGCCATGGCCATCCCCCTGCTGGCCCAAGGCTCAGCTTTTGCCCAACCTTCCGGGCTTGCTTATCCCGAGCAGGGCGTGGTGTGTGATTCGGTGGGCCAAGTCTGCTACGACAGCTACGGCCCCTCAATCGGCATTACTCAGATCAACTATGGCCCAGGGGCAGCGAATAACCTCCAGCGCAACCTGAGCCAGACCAACAACCGAGATTTCCGCCTCAGCACCGGTCAAGCCTGCAGCGTGAGTCAGCGCCTGTGCTGGGACGACGGCTGGGGGCAGCGGATGGTCGCACGTGGCCTAACGCAGCAGCTGTTTGGAACGAGCAACGCTGGGGTTCAACCAGGACGGCCTCAGGTGGTGCGTGACACAGGCCTCTGCAGTCTCAGCCGCGGCGGTATGCGTGTCTACGACGGTCCTTGCCAGTTGAAGCAAGTGATGCAGGGAAGCGAGAACAAATATGTGGTGCAGTTGCAGAACGGAAACCGCTATGTCTTTGTTCGCCAGGGCGTTGGTTACGTCATCAGTGATGGCTTCGGCGGCAATTGGCCGGTGACATTTGTTGACCATGGCGCAACGGGTGTCTTCCGATTTGGCGATTACAAGCTCGTTGCCACCCAGAGCAGCGGCGGACGACCGGTCCCAACGCAAAGCGAGGCGGTTGGCAATGCCATCGGCAATCTTCTGAACTCTCTATTCAGCCGGTGAGGCGGATGTGTTGATCAGTAGCCCGCTGCTGCTGGCTTTCGTCCTGAATCTGCCGTTCCTTCGGCCGGCACCTCCCCGAACAGACCCCCGCGCCTGGGTTGAGTTGCTCGCCTCCTTTCAGGCCCGTGGGGTGGAGGTGAGCAGCGAGCATCCTCGCTGCCGTGAACCCAATCTCGAGGGGCTCTACGTCCGCGGTCAGCGCAGGGTGGTGGTGTGCGAACGGGGCGATCGCGCGTCCACCTTGCGTCATGAGGGATGGCATCTGGCGCAAAGCCTGTGCCTGCTCGATGCACCCTGGTTGTCAGATGAGGCCATCGCGCAGGAGCTGACCCGCCGGGATCGGCGCGAACTCGATGCGCTGGTGAAACCCGACCGCCAGCGCAGGGAAGCTGAAGCCCGCGCCATGGCCAACCTGCCCCAGGTCCGCTATCTGGAGGCCCTTGAGCAAGCTTGTCAGAAACGCCTGCCGGTTCAGAGCGCCAAGGAAGCCGTAGGGCCCGCCACAGAAAATGGCAAACGGCCGAGCTCAATTCGGCCACGTGGCGACCTGCAGAGGCACCCCAGCGACTCCGTGGACCGCAGCGAGTGAGCGCAGCGGTGCTTCTTGGGGCCGCTAAAGCAGCGCGCTGGTGTGCAGCCGCTGGTAGATGCTGCTGAGCCCGCGCACGATGAACTCCACCCCGATGGAGAGGGTGAACAGACCCATGATCTTGATGAACACGCTCATGCCTACGGCGCCGGCCCAGTGGACGATGCGGCCGCTGAAGGTGAACACCAGGTGATTCACCAGCACCAGCCCGGCGATGGCCGCCAGCAGTTGCAGCTGGGTTCCGGATTGCTGGGCCAGGCCCGTGAACAGGATCACCGCCGAGAAGGTGCCGGCCCCCACGGTTAGGGGGATGGCGAGCGGCACCACCGCCGTGGCCATGAGCTGCGCATCGCGATCCTCCCGGTGCTGGGGGCTGGAGCTTTCACCTTCAGGGAGGGCGCGCGGCGTCTGGCGCCCCTTCATCATCTCGAGGCCCACGCCACCGAGCAGAAGGCCACCGGCGATCTGGAAGGCGCTGATCGAAATGCCAAAGAAATCGAGCAGTGCGGTGCCCACCAGCAGGAACAGCAGCAACATCCCCAGGCAGGCGCCGCTGATCACCAGGATCATTCGCCGCACCTTGGAGCGCGGCAGGCCCTGGGTTTCGTGCAGAAAGGCGCCCAATGCCGACACGTTGTTGCCGATGGCCAGCAACCCGAACAGATAGTGCTGAAAGCTGGAATCGCTGGCGGCGCCGAGATCCATGGGCTCAGTGGTGAAAGGCCGCTTCCGCTGGCATCGGCTCAGGCATCGGGCCGGGCAACCGCTCAAACCAATCCACGGCCCGGCGGAGGTCATCGAGCAGTTGATCGGCCATGTCGCGGCTGAAACCGGCGCGCAACACGAAGCGCAGCACGGCGATGGTGTCGCAGTTCGCCGGCAGGGTGTACGCGGGCACCAGCCAGCCCCGGGCCCGCAGCCGTTCAGAGAGTTGAAACACCGTCCAGTTGTTCACCATGGGATCGAGCCGCACCGCGAACACCGGTAGCTGTCCGCGGGGATGGCTCACCAACTGCAGCGGCGGCAGCTCCGCCATCGCATCCGCCAGGTAGCAGGCAATGGCCTCCAGGGTGCCCATGCGTTTGCGATAGCCCCCATGGCCCAGGTGCAGGAAGTTGAAGTACTGCGCCACCACCTGGGCGCCGGGGCGCGAG
>Ga0129336_10003234_pt1 | contig 10061 bp, 11 predicted proteins | sample CPB6_02_DNA_FD_96878 | JGI IMG/M metagenome (GOLD analysis project Ga0129336, IMG submission 96878) | Freshwater to marine salinity gradient microbial communities from Chesapeake Bay, USA - CPBay_Sum_0.6_0.2_DNA | ecosystem: Environmental > Aquatic > Marine > Coastal | place: USA: Chesapeake...
CAGCACCTAGCTCTCCCTGTAACCAATGGCCTACTGATAGGAATACGAACTTTTCCGGTATTGAATCAATTTCAGCTGCTACATCCTTATTCAATTCAGCACGGGTAATAGATTTATAGATATCAACATCACATCCCTCAAACAAGACTGTCATCGGAACATTTACTTTCAATTTATCTATTACCTGCTTAGTATTGTTGTCTACCTTATCGTATGATACATTATCAAATACTAGCTTTGAATGTTCAGAAGTAACAATGACTTCATTCATCCTATTCATACCTTCAATCCATTCAGGAGAACATACGTCCGTCTCAATACCAGCCGTAATACCGATATTATAATTTCCTAATGGTTGGAACTCATTTGGAATAGAAAGCTGAATAAAGATATCCGGTTTCGGCACTTCACCGAAAATAATCCTACGTTTAATCTCTGCATACTTAGGTTCGTCCAATGCGGTCATCGGAGTATTGCCCCATGGCAACGATATAAACTTTACATCGTAATCCGCCAATTCTAAAAGTGCTAGAGCAATTTCGCGTGCATGTGCACCGTATCCCGACCTAGTACTTACCGGCGATTGTAAATAAATAGTTTTCTTCATATAACAATTCCATTATTTTTGATAGGTGTAGACTTGCTTGCCTTATATACAGCAAAGCGTTTTCTAGGAGTCCAATTAGCAAAACAGTTTTCAATGTTAAGTTTAAAACGATTGCACATCTCAAACGATGACATACCACTCTCTTCACTAACGACCCAACTTCTGCCTGCTAATCCTGCCAAGTGTCTTTCATCCGGACTCATATCATACCAATATTTTATTGCATCAGCAACATCCGTGAATGAAACTCGGTCATCAAATATATAGGGAGTCTCCGGTGATCCCTGCAAACTACGATTGGAAGGAAATACCGGCTTAGCCCAAATACCATGCTTCTTATATTTACCCGTGTGGTTGGTTGAAAACTCAGTATCGAATTCGATCCAGTTTCCGTCCTCATCCTCGAAACGACATTGGTCTTGTAATCCACCAGTAACATTATTGATGATAGGAGTACCTGCCATCAGTGACTCTGCACCAGATAAGCCGAAGCCTTCATTACTAGCAATATTAAGCGTCACATCTGCCAGGTTATAGTAATAATTCATAGCGTGTGGCGGGACCGGCTTGTCACTAAAAATGATTTTATAATCAGGACAGATAGCACGCTGTACTGCCAATAAATCAGTACCATTTCCATCTACCGGCTGGGTGTGCATAAACAATGCAACCCTTGAAGCCTGTTCTGGAGTTAGCTTATCGCAGAATGTTTTGTATGCTAATATTACATCCCCAGGCTGTTTACGTCGTATATTTCTATTGTTCCAGAAAACTACAAATTCAACATTATTTTTAATCTTAACTTCGAACACAGTCTTCTGATACTCTTCCCATTGTGGGTGGGTTTCATCGATCGGGAAGAATTGCTTCTCGTTAATTCCATGTGGTACATATTGAATGGCCCAATCCGGCTTAGGATTTTTACGCACCACGTTCTTAACAATGTTATTGGTTTGTTTAGAGATATTCAATAACATATCACATGATTCATAGAAATTTTCATTCCAGAAGGGATACGGAACATCATCCCAAATATTATAATAGATAATCGGAATCTGCTGTCGTAATTCATGTTCCATGTGGAAAAACCATACCCAATACCTAGGATCTGTGAAGATGATAATTGCATCGGGTTTTTCTAAATAAATCAATTCACGAACTAAGGCTTCATTTCCATATCCATCATTCGGATAGATTTTAATGTTAGCGTTAGTAATGCCACGTTCTTTGTTTACTGCTTCTGATATATCAAACACTTTTCCTTTATCAGGATGGTTGATTGCTGCGCCTACCTGTACCCAATCAAACCAATGCGCAGTACCTGTAACAAATTCACGTGACATAGTAGCGATGCCGCTATGTAAACGCAAATCATCAGATAGTAGTAATATTTTTTTCTTTTTCGGTGTATTCGGATCAACTTTCCGAAGTTTCGGTAATTGTAACTGTTGCATAAAACTATATAACCTTTTTAATAATTATCGACATTCTTATCTTTTTTGCGGAAAATCCATAGATCTATAGGAAAAAAGATAAGTGCTCCCACGAAGTTAAAGCATATAGTAGACCATAAATAACTGAGATGAAGAATGTCTACAAATAAGTATAGCATCGGAACTGTGATTATAGTTCCCAATTGCCACTTTGCTGCATAGAGTAAAAATTTTCGAATCATTGCTTTTCAACCTTTAAGGCCCACACCAATGCAATAACCCAACCGATAAAGGTCCAACCTAAGAAAAAGTTAAGAACGAATACCTGTGTGCCGAATGATTTTTCATATGCAACAAACGATGGTAGGAAATAGATTGCTACCAATACAAGAAATAATAATAATGATCCCATAGTACGAATATAAATAATTAGTTAACAATAACAAAGGATTTTCCTCTCTTTTTCATCCTACCAATAGGAATATTATAAAAGGAAACATCCTCTCCAGGATTGGAGAATATAATAAGTTTTTCTACTGCTGTGGCTAACAACAGATACCTATGTAAATAGTGACTTCCATGACGCGGTTTACTATAATAGTTTTCCGGCATTGCTGAGTAAAGATTGTATGGAGTAAATGCAGGATTAAATTCCATATAATTAATACCAAACTGTAGAGCAAATTTTTTAACGATTGGCTCCACGCCTAATTTACTACCTCCTGATACAATCACTAATTCAGAATCAAATGAGTCTCGAAGTATCATTAGGAATTCCTTTACCTTCGATGCATTAGTATAGTTCAGTGAACCTATCATTCCGATCTTCATGATAATAAAACTTTTATACGGCTCTTTGCCGGACACAAATCTGGTTTGTCCTTAAATTCACAATACTTACAATTTACATTTGCAGGACCTGCAATTGCAGGATATTCCCTATCTACATTGTAACTGCCATCCGGACTGAAACAATCAGCAACAAACTGTTCAATCGATTTTACTAACTTCTTTCTAGTAACGGATCCGGATGCCGGAGTAAATTCCTGTACTCGTTTCTGAGGAAAGACAGATTCCTGTAATATCTTACGTTTAACGATAAAGAATTCAATCTCAACTTTATCCGGATTCAAATTCCATTGACGACTGAAATACTCTTTATACAGAACTAACTGAGAAGTTTTTGTCTTATCCTTCTTAGCATTATCCTTCCAACCCATATAACTAGTCTTGATGTCGTAGATAGTATATGTATCTGAGTTTTCATTATAGATAACTAAATCCATAAATCCAATCAAACGAACCTTAGGATAATCTTCACGGACACGGATATTTAATGGCATTTCAATACCAATCAGTTTATATCCTTTGCTAGGAAAGTATGCAGAACGCTTCTTCGTTATATGTTCTAGTATCGCAACACCGTCTTCATAATATTCGGCTAACTCTGCAGGACTGGAATAATGTTGACCGAATTTATCCATTTCCTCTTTGTAGATTCGCATCATATTGGTCTGCAATAGGTTTGGCAGATTCATTTGTGATGCTAACTTGATACTCTTATTGAATACAGTATCTAACCATGTCTGTAACGTTTCATGGAAGGCAGATCCAAATGTCAAATTGATATTCGGCTCAGAAACCTTATGTTTCTTTACATAGCACAATTCCCATTGTTTCGGACAACGGGAATACATTGCGTATTGCGAGTATGATATTCTAGCCACGCCTTCTTCTATTTGTGTGGTATTAACGTCGAATATGGTCTTCATTCTATTAAGATATAGAATTAAATTGTAATAACCAAATTATTTTGATAATTGCTGTATGCGCCTATCCAAGTACCAGGCAGCTTTCTTAAGATCTTCCAATTCTTTTGTAGGGTCCTTTTTACCGGCCCGGGAAATGTATTTAACAACATTACCCAAACAAAAGTCTAATTGCCAGGCTTCAATTACTTTGATAGCCTCGTATGTATTGTCTGCACCGCCATAATGTGCAGGGTGATTTATTGATTCTTTCATTCTAGTAACTTTTTAATTTCTTTTTCTGTCTTCCCAAACTTAGCAATCAACTCTTTCAATTCATTCTTCCTATCAACCGTTGAGAAGTAAATATCCAAATACTGAATAGCATCCTTCCTACTTATAAGATAATAATCTTTTAGTAACTCTACAAGTCCATCCTGATAATCTTTGGAAGTTTCTTTCTTTATATACTTCAGATATATCTTCTGTTTTGGTAACAAATCTAAATACAATCTATATACCATTTCTTTATCTAATACAGTCATAGTATATTTTTGTAACATTGCTACCAATTCAACATAATCCATACTCATCGAAAGCCAGCGGTTAATCATAAAGGGACTGAAAGCCTTTTTATCGGTTTCAGTCAATTGATCCCACGGTTTCTTCTCTACGGTCAAGTAGTTGATGAAATCGATTATTGATGCTGTCTTAAGGCTCGAGGCTGATTTTTGTACTGTTGTCTGTTTCTTCATCTCTGAACATGCTCTGAATTTCTTTAGGTAATAGGTCTACTGCAATATTTCCGCAATCGTCACAACGGAACACTTGAATCGGAACTATTGCATCCTTTTCGGCGCCTATTGCCAGCCTACTCACTTGCTTAAGCATCATTACATTCTTAAAAAAGAAGCTACCGCAAACGCATTCTATGGTAGGCATCTTACCTAAATCTAAATTTAGGTTCATTTGTTGGTTTCCACCTGTCATTTTATAATATTTAATATGTTAATAAAAAGAGCCATTGCATGTAATTCTTTATCAACCGCAGTAGGTTCAGTTATCTGCGATTCAGCCAATGCCAAAATCACTGAAGCAACATTACCTGTAGCATACGAATCAACATTATCATACAAGAACCCGTATATATCGGAAAAGGAATTACTTCCCGTAGAACTCAACAGTCTCCGTATCTCTTGAAAACATGTTTTCTTATCAGAGGATTTGAGTAATTCTAATATTTGCATCTGATAATTACTTTCAATCACAGATGTCTTATCCAATTCAAATTTACCTCCAATCGAATACTGTTGCAGTGTATTTAGTATCCTACGGATATCCGGATAGGAAGCATTAATTACCATTGCAAGATCTTCCGGAACAAAGGTTACATTCTCTTTCTGCAATATGTTAGCCATCTTTATTGCGATATCCTTTTTGGATGGAGGAACTAGGTGATACAGTTGACACCTACTCTGCAGTGGTTCAATGATTCGTTCCGGGTAATTCGCAGTCAAGATAAACCTAGTATATAATGAGAACGTTTCCATTAGATTACGGAGTGCTGCCTGGGTAACTGGCGTTAAATAATCGCTCTCATCAAGGATAACAATCTTTAACGGATTGAAGCCAGCACTAGAAGCAAAGTTTTTAATCTTGTCTCGAACCAAATCAATATTACGTTCATCCGAAGCATTGATATATAGATAATCACAATTTATCGAATTGACAATGATCTTTGCTATTGTTGTCTTACCGCCACCTGCTCTACCGTGAAACAATAGATTAGGTACATCGTTAGTTTCAATAAACGTTTTAACTTTATTGATTACTGTTTCATTACCTATATATGTATCTAAGGTAGCGGGACGATACTTTTCTGTCCACAAACTATGTTCTGTTCTTATCATAATCAAGTATGCTGAACTTCAACCAGGAAATATTCACTCTTAAAACCATCACCCATACACACAACACGCATCAGGCCTGCATTTGAAACTTCAATAGTACCTGATTTCATATTAGAGTTGGCCTTAAAGATTTCAACCAAATAATTCGAATTAAATGACTTATATTGAACATCACCTTCAACATCAGCCTTAATATCAAAACTGATTCGAGTCGTATTGTTTTTAGAGTAACCAATAATGATTTCAGGAGTGCCTGATTTAGTATTGAATGTGATGTGGCTAATGTCTGGCAATGCTCCCTTTGCTTTGCTAATCTTCCCAATCAAGTCACTCGTAATAGGAACAGACAATTGGAATGATGGAAGATTTTTAGGTTTCGCGGCAGCAGGAATCACACTCAAATCAGCCAACATATATTGGGCCTTCGTGTCTGCATCTCCCAATTCAAAATTGATTGGGCGACCATCAATACTGTTCATCTTAATCGCAAGCGAATCACCGAATACATCCAATACCTTTACAAAGTTAGATGTAATAAAGATACCTACTTCCATATCATCCATATCAACATCTTCATATACTACTTTACCAATCAGTCCCTTGTCTTCGGTAATGACATCAGTGGATATCTCCTTTCCGGAGATTGACCATTTCACGGCTTCTACATTGCCGCCTAAATTGTACTTCTTAATGAAGTCCGATAATGTACTTTTTAGTTTCATATTTACTTTTATTTATTCAAAATCAAAAAATGTATTTGCTACTTCTGTGTTTGCTGATGGATGAGATCCGCGTGCATATCCTAATTCACGCATACCATACTTAGCATTGTATTTAGAATACAGTGGCTTATATCTTTGATATACTGTAAACGGATCGGAGGATTCAAACATTTCTTTTATACACATACAGAGTTGATAAATCATCGGATCTACAATGTCTTTTAGTATTTCATCATGCGACTGCAACGTTGTCTTGATTGTATTTACCGCATCAAGGAATATATTCAAATTATGATGAACAATAATCTGATACGAGGGAGTTTTAAAATCAACAATGTCCCTATATGTTCTTCCCTTACATGCAATACAATCATCGAACTTACACGGCAACGGGGCATCTAAATTATAATTAACATCTGTCGGACGACCAAAGTGTGCTGTTAAGAAAGTACCGGTCCTGTAATCAGTATTAAAATAGTAACCACCATATACACTCATCAACCCTGGAGAGGATGAATCCGTAGATACTTGTACTTTACCTCCTGTATACTTATTCATTATCTTCTGAAGGTATTCGTAGATAACAAAATCATATACTTTAGATGCACCTAATATGTGCAAGAATTTGCATGAATCTTTAAGGAATTCTTTCTCCTTAATCATAATTGCAAGTGCATACATCAAGTGATCGATTCGACGACAATTACCGAAACCCCAACCTTGAAAATCAAATGCTTTCACCTTTTCATACCAATACCTATAGGTCTCCTCTTCATTTCCCTGCAATACATTTAAGAATGCAGTCTTGCCGGTCTGGTTCTTCTCGAAGTATTTGAAATTTTCTAAACTAATATCCAGGCAGTAATCAAATTTACCTTCCAATTTTACTCGGGGCGGTAAATCTAAATTCATTGCAATGTCAGAATTTGCTTCCAACCAATTGAATATCGTTTCTTTGAATGACGGATCCCAAGCAATAGCACCTGTTGCTAATTGAAATCCTCCCGAATCACCTAGTACCTGTGCGCCTTCACAACCGAAGTCCGCATTCGCATCCATGTTCTTATAATGGTGACCTGCAGTAATAAGGAAGTACTTGGTTCGCCACTTTTCAGGATACTCATCTGTATAGAAGCGAGAAGTCACTCCAGGACGTAATTCGTGGTTTTTCATTAACCAATTCTTACTGGCGCCCGCACTCAGTGAGGGATAGTAGCAAAATTCCTTTTCGCCAGGAATCTTATCTGGTTGTATCATCTTCGTAACCTTTTATTATTTTATCTACTAATTTTGTTCCGTCAAAAAACTGACCTGCTTTTTCTTCTGTCGTCTTTGCAAACGCTACATACGAGTCATATCTTTCAATCCTATCACGAATTAAATTAACTAAATTGTTTCTATTTTCCAAATAATATTCGTAACTTTCAGTCCAGGTACTTGGATATAGGAATTCTTGATGATACATTTCTGCATAACTCAAACGCCTAGGCATTAATGGTAATGCCCCAGCTAACATTCCTTCCCAACAACTAATACCTAATGTTTCCTGCAGGTTTGCAGAGAATACCATTTTAGATCTTTTTAATAAGTTATGATATTCCTCTTTTGTTAGATTCTTTTCCTGGCATACTACGAATTCATATTCAGGTAATTGTTCTGCTAAGTCCTTAAATATATCTACCTGTTTTTCTTTAGAAACTCGATGCGGGAATAGAATTATGTTCTCCTTTTTCGTATCGTTTTCCGGGAAAAGATCCTTAAGGTAATTGAACGGAAAGCCCGCTATAACTGCCTTACTAGGATAGAAGTTCATTCCACCCAAAGCATTTGTATAAAATAGTTCAAAATGCCATCTAGTAGCAAAATAATTGAAATCAGATGCTTGATAAATAGAACGTTCAAATGAAAAGGACCATGTTTTATGTTTAATCTTTTGACCTAATAAGTCCCAGTTATCGTAGCTTCCCGCATGCCAAATCGAATGTATTTCAACCGGAATGTCTAACAGGACACTCATATATTTCAACTGTATAATACACGGATTCCATGCATCAGTGAATACAAATTTATCACCGGGTTTGATACTGCCATTATTAAACTCGGACGCAATAAAATTCATCTGAGTATTTTTCCAAATATTGGTACCGGCAAAATTTAAAAATGCACCCGGGGTGGTTTCACCACTCACACTCTCACCTACTACATTGAAAACGTTATACGGTCGTTTTAAGTCAGTAGCACGTTTCCTAATTAGGCTAGGAATAAAATCCAACCACTCCCCCGTATATCTACTCGGAAGCGGTTCAAGTGACATTACATATATATTATTCATAAATTACCATTTAATATATCCACGAACATAGTACGAATGACGATTTAACCCATCTTCAAAGCCTTTCTTCACTTCATCCAGATTATTTCGATCGTATCCCATAGTCCAAATAAACTGAGTATCAATAATTCCCGTCTTAATAAAATCACGGGTCAATGCCATTTGTTCGTTAAAGTCAGTATTACGTGGTGACGGCATTATAAGAGTGTGGCAATTCCAACAGTTCGTGAAAAAGTTAGTCGTTACAGGATCATACGGGGTCGCTGCATAACAAATCAATGCTTCTAAATCTGCCAGCTTCTCACCGATAATATGAAAGTTAGATCCTTTAGAAGTCAAATCAATAATAACCTTATAACGCTTTCCAGATGCGATGATATCATCTAATTTATGCAGCGTTGCAACATTATGCCAATGATCACGGTTACTCGATCCTACTACCGTAAACTTATAATCGAATATCTTAAAGTACTGTCCGATAACAACACTCATAAAACCAGAACCTAACAAAAGGATTTCTTCATCTTCATATCCCATTGCTTCCATCATACCCAATGTCTTGTTTGCAATATTAATTGCACAGGCAGCTGGTTGCAGAATATACTTAGGAGAAGCTTCCGGAATAACTACAAATTCATTCTGCTTTGCCAAATAATAATCGGCGTATGCAGGATCAGACCAGGTAGAAACTATATCACCTACCTTTACATCTGTGATATTCTTTCCTACCTCTACTACTTCCCCTGTGCCTTCGTGGCCCTGTTTTAGGAATGGCATCGGTTCTTCGAAACCCGCATACGCCCCAATATCGCTTCGGCAGATACCGGTCATTATCGTTTTAATTAAAATAGTGTCATCAGTACAGATAGGCATATCTACCATATGCTCTGTAAGGTCACGGTTGCCCGTCGTGTGAAAGTATCGTATTTGTCCCATAAAATTTATTTTTTATTGTTTCTAAAACATTGTGAATCCAACAGTCAATATAATTTTGTATATCTGCCTTCTGTGAATTCATATCTGAAAAGTAATGAATCATTTCTAAATATGCTGATTCAGGACACAATCCAAAATCATACTCCACACTAGGTGTACCGTCTTTATATACAATCTCCAATCCAATCTCATTCTCTTTAATCTCCGGAGTCTTCCAAGATGCTTCTATTGTGGCAGGAAATCCAGCAATTGCAGATACTGTTAACTTACAATAATCATCAACATCATATACTCCATTCATATCAACTTTACCGTAGTCCGAAGACTTTATATCTTTTAATGTATAACGTTGTTCAACAGTTACGGGCATTAC
>Ga0129336_10003236_pt1 | contig 10059 bp, 10 predicted proteins | sample CPB6_02_DNA_FD_96878 | JGI IMG/M metagenome (GOLD analysis project Ga0129336, IMG submission 96878) | Freshwater to marine salinity gradient microbial communities from Chesapeake Bay, USA - CPBay_Sum_0.6_0.2_DNA | ecosystem: Environmental > Aquatic > Marine > Coastal | place: USA: Chesapeake...
AGACTATACTCAATCGCGTATGCCTTGTTTACAACATCAATCAAACTACTAAAGTTTCCAGAAAATTTCACTGCTGGTAGTATTGGTGTGCAATTCCAATCCACTAAGTATTTTTGTAGTTTCTCTGCGTGCTCAAGTTCTGCTGCTGCTTCACCTGCAAAAAATGCACCAGCCTTGACATAGGCCACTCCATTACACCAGTTTGCAGCTGCTCTGTAAAAATAGTGAGCGGTGTATTCTTCTGCAAGTGCTCCGTTTAAACTTGTGACAATATCCTCGGTGAGTGTTTTAGGAAGTAGTATGCTTGATTGTTCAGCTACTACATTTGTCACAGTTGAATTAGGTAATTCCATCTAATTGTAGTTATCTTAATATAAATATGGTTACGTTTGAGAAACCTTTGATTGGTTTGTAAATTATTGCGCGTTTAGATAGTACATCACGTAGCTAAACCCTTTCATCATTGCAGCACTTTGGATGCTCGAAAAAACTGTTGAGATGCTATCACTTTGTTGTACATACAGTTGTGAAGTTACGAGAAAGTAGTTTTTTTCCAACTTACCTTGACCAGAATCTTTTAGAGCGGTGAAGATAGGTAGGAATCGTTCATTTCTGTTCTCTCTGTTATCTATCACAAATATTTTAGGAACCTGTTGAACCATAACCTCCTTTACCTCTTTCTGTGTTAGTCAACTCTGATACCTCCTCAAACTGCACTTGTGGGTAAGGCAAAATAATAATTTGACCTATACGATCACCTGGATAATACACTTCTGGATTAAATGACACTGTTCTCCTAAACTTGAATATGATTTCTCCTCTGTATCCAGAGTCTATCACTCCTACGTGATTTGTAAGATATAAATCCTTTTTGGCATTACTGCTTCTTGGAAATATAAGTCCAACATATCCTTCGGGTATTTCCATTGCTAAACCTGTGTGGTAAATAACATTACCACTATCATCCCACTCCATGGAAACTGCTGTTAGATCCATTCCAGCATCACCCGGCTTTGCGTAAGCCGGGATCACTGCGTCTTCGTGTAACTTTTTAATATTGACTTTCATTGTAACTATGTTTTTTATTTAACTTCGCAAACACCTCCAGCACAAGCAGCTTGGTCTTTAAGATCTGTGTTGTCATCAAACTCCACAACTTTCTTGAGATTAATCTCAGTTAAGGTGCTCATCAGCCGCTCATAATCTTCTTTTGTGCAATCCTCAAAAGGTGCTTGAACGTAAGATCCATTATCGTACGGGAGGAATGACAGACCGTTGTAATGCTCCCTGTTTTCCCAAAGCCACTCACCAACAGATTCCCATTCATTTTCTTTAATACTCACTGTAGCTGATACATTGTGAGCATTGTTACCGCTTCTGTGTCCTGGCTTGATCCATTCCATATGTACCTTTCTAATACGCTCGAGTAGTGAGAAGGGTGATTCAGTCCTGAGTATGGATCCTTCCGGAGCTTTTTGTGGTATTGATATAATCGCTGTATCGTGTGGACGGAAATAATCGTCTTCCAACAGTTGTGGGTGATTGTTGAGCAAATAGCTGTAGATTGCTTCGTTTTTACCAACACGTATTCTGCGAATGTAGTAATCGTTGTGCCAAGCGTGAATACCTGATGATGTACCTAATGTTAATGATGTTGTTCCAGCTGGTTTTACAGTTGTAGTTCTTGCAGACTTGTTTATTCCGATCAAACCAGCTACACGAATGTTTTCTTCTTTTACTACTTTAGCTGCCTCTTTAAGATTGTACCCAAGTACAGTACCAGAACCAATACCAGTCATAGAAACACCAATCAAAGCATCCTTTTCGGTGGTACGCTTCCACACATCGCGAAGATAGTGAAAGTCGGTGTACCCCGCTTGTATAGTACCAATGAATGCAGCTGCCTTTACTCTGGCGTTAAGATCTTCTTGGGATTCAATATCACTAACATTTACCTCACACAAGTTGCAAAACTGATAAGGTCTAAGTGCAATTTCACAGCAAGGATTTGTACCCCAATCTTTATCATTACTAAGATAAATACCAGGTTCACCGGCTCCAGATAATTCGACACGCTTCCAAAGATCTAAGAAAAACTCCTTATCAACTTTGTGACGCAACAATACTGCTGAGTTGTTTGCACGTCCTCTTTGTGGATTGTCTTCCCACCAAGCTCCGGACTTGCAAGAAATCATCTCGTCGTCATCAGCACTAAACAAGCAAATAAGAGCTGCTCTACGAATACCTCCAGCCAGAACGGCATCAGCAATATGACATACAATATCGTGTACTTCAATCGTGCTAAGTTTATCTCCATTTTCTTTTCCATCTAATATACCTTGAATTTTTATTAAACATTCTTTAAGTGGTTGTGGTCCAGGTGCTTTACCGCCTGATGTAACTAGTCTTGCTCCTTTTGGACGTATGTCTGAAAAGTCAAAGGTTACTTGTGAGGTTCCATAAAAATAACTCTTCATCATCGCTTTAACAGCGTCTGCCCATCCCTCAATACTATCTGCTATAAGATATCGCTTTGTGCGATTTTTAGTTGGTTTGTGTATTTCTGGAAGTTGCTCGATATGATGCTTTTGTACAGAATATCCTACACCAGTACCACCAAGTAGCAGAAACATAATTTCACTAAATGCCCTATAATCGTCGATAGGTAGGTATGCACAGTTGTATAATCTGTTTGGCGAAAGCTCAATAGGTTTTCCAGCAAACTGCATAGATCGCATTGACGGAAGTACCTTTTTATCGTACACAAACTTGTAAGCCTCTTCAATTTCTTCTGCAAGAGCAGGATACTTTTTAAGGTGCATGTTTTTGTTTCGTGTTACCAACTCCTCCCAAGTTTCTCGTCTTTGTAACTCAGGTATGTACTTTGCGTACTTCATAAAGATAGTAATTTCACTTAGGATCTCATTGGATAGTGTCATCATAAATTGTGGGGATTTTTAAATTTGTATTATGCCTATAAATATGTTTGAAATAATATAGAATGCATTTTTTTACGAAATTAACGTGTTTAATTCGGAGAATTTATTGGCCAATGCTTTTCTTACTACCTCACTCTCATTTTCCATTAATTTTTTGGCTTCCTTACCTAACACAGTATTCTCAGCAAAAATGTCAATCTTAGCAGTGGCCATATTCATCTTACTTGGGAATGTTAAGCCATCTGGACCAAAACGATTCTTAATTATATGCCACCTTCCAGTACCTGATATCTTGTCTGTTGTTTTTCTTGACAGTGACACGACAAAGTCAGCAACCATCACCTTTGCGTAAGATTCAGCAATCTTGTCAGCTTCAATAATATCTTCCTCCAAAGCTGATCTGTTTGCTTGTGATGCTGTGTATAGTGGTACTTGGTATGTACCTGCTAAACCTCTTAGATCCTCGTATATGTTACCCAGCATAATATCATTACGAACAGCTCCTTTAACTCCAGTATCTCGTAGCAAGTCTGCATAGTCAACAAGTATCACATCTGGTTTTACTCCTTGCATTACGCATTTGTCTATGTGTGCTGACAGTGTGTTAACTGTAGCTGTCTTGGTTGGATAGTATTTGATAATTAGTTTACCTTTAACTCCCTTCAAAGTTTCAATTACAGTGTCCTGATGAAACTTCAAGTCTTGTGATGGTATTCCTGTATAATGTGAGTCGAATCTTGCACCGACATAAGTTTCTGAAAGTTCAAGTGTGTAGTACACAACGTTAAGTCCCTTCTTGGCTAGATGTGCTGCAACATTCACAAGGGCCATGGATTTTCCAATTCCTGCTGGAGCAACAAATACAGCCATCTCACCAGCTCCTAATCCACCATCCATAATCTCATTCACAACATCCCAAGGAGTTTCCTTTGTGTTGCGTTTATTTTCTACAAATCGTAAACTTATATCATCAATATACTCGTGACCAATATTACGATCCGTACCAGCTTTCATAGCCTCATCAATGCTGGATTTAATCTCATCATACTTACCTGACTTCAGTAGTTCTACTGATTTTAAGATTGCTCCTTTGAGTTTTTGGTTCTTGCAGAAGTTGATTGTGTTATCCTTTATGAATTGGTTGTCATCAGAATCAACATACTTGATTACTTCCTTAAGGTTTTCAACAACAGCGGTCTTAAATATATCAACATCAATCTTATCCAACTCAACTTTAAGTACATCTAAGCTGGGTGGTGATTTGTATTGCATAAAATACTCCAAAGATGTTTTTGCTATCCACTGTGATGATTCGGATGAAAAAAACTTAGGATCTATTATATCGTGAGCTTGTTGCAAAAATGCTCTATCCTTTAGCAAGATAGCCAGCACTTTGTTTTGAAACCCTGTGCCATAAAAGCTTAATGTATCTTTATTCATACTTTACCTTACTGTTTTATTTGTATGTTTGCAACAATGTAGCTGGATAAAATCTTATCCGTGTAGCGCAAACTGATCAAGCTTCGTTGTAACCTCTCGCAACCACATTTCTACATTTTTGATTGCACCTGTCATACTATCTTCAATGAGCATAGTGTGAAACTTGATCTTTGCGAGTCTGTTTATGTCTTGCTCAAGCAAATCAACAATTTTAAGTTTGCTTGCTGTGTTGATACCACTAACACCAAGCTGAACAACTTCGTAATAAAGTCTTACGTCACTCTCAGCATCTAGTACTTTTTGGTATATCTTTCCTTTGTTGGTTTTTGCCAACTCTTTAGCGTATGTGTAGAATTCATCCACACTCATTTTTGTTGTAACTATTTGTGGAAAGTTTTTGATTAATGTTGCTTCACCTAACCCACTTACGCCTGGAATATTGTCACTATCATCACCTGTTAAAGCTCTGTAAAGTGCAAAGTTGTATGATGGTATTCCATAGTCTTGTACAACATCCTCAGCATAAAACATTTTCTTTTTTGTGGGACTCCACACGTGAACTCGATCATTGACAAGTTGTAAAAAGTCTTTGTCTGACGACATGATGAATACTTGACTACCTTTTTGTTTAAGGTAATCTTCACTCATATACGCAATCACATCATCTGCTTCTGCACGATCTATTGTGATGGTGGTAAGTGGTAGTATCTCCAAATACTCCACAAGTCTCATTAGTTGCTGCAGTTGATTATCTTGCTTGTCAACTGTCTCAGAGCGATTAAGCCTAATCTTAACTTTACGATGTGCTTTATAGTCTGGATACAATGATCTACGCCTTGCAGCTCCATCCTTTCCATCAAACACAACCACAAGTCTGGTTGGATTAATTGCTTTGATTGCGTGTCCAATACTAAGTAAAAAGCCAGAAATTCCACCTACATGTTCACCGTTGCCATTTGTAACGGGGCTTGCTGAATATGCACGTATAAACGTGTTCAGCTAAAGACCGTCAACAATCAACACTCTACTATTGCGGTGCTGATCGTCGACGGCCGGTCCGGTTTGTATTTCCTTCAGATACGATAAATATCTTTGGTAACTGTTCATATTAATCTATTAACTCTCCTTCGTCAACGGAAATCTCATCCGGATTGATTTTATCTTGATCGCGATACTTCATTATGTAAATGTCGCAGATCTTTCTGTAGCAGTAGTCCTTCATTTCTGGATTGGTTTCTAGTAACTTGTACCACTCACTAGATTGAAACTTGTCATAGGTTTCTCCAGTTTCTTCGTTAACAAGTGTATAGTAAGCTCCTGATCTCTTTACAATCTCATAATCCTTAAGCAAGGTAAGCCAACTGTTGTAGTCATCAATACCGGAGCTAAAATAGATATCAAAGGTTGCTTTGCGGAAAGGAGGACCCATCCTGTTTTTGATTACTTGCGCTTCTGTTTGTACTCCAATCACCTGCTCAGTTTTTCCAGATCCACTTTTCAGCTTTCCAACACCTTTCAATCGTACTCGACAACTGGCGTGAAATCCTAATGCTTTACCTCCGGAGGTAGTGTATTTGTCACCAAACATTACACCCATCTTCTCTCTGAGCTGCGAGGTACAAAGTAACAACACTCTCTGCTTTCCAATGATGTTTGTGATTTTACGCATTGCTTTTGACATTACAATTGCTTTAGCCGTTGCCCAACCATCCTTATCGTAGTCAGCATCCTGTTCTATTTTTGTAGTTGCAGCTGATACTGAGTCGAGTGCAATTGTCACAAGTCTATTCTTGGAACTTTTACGTACGGTTTCAATAATGTTTTCAATTGCTTCAAAAGCATCTTCAACAGTTTCCAAAGGAACATACAGCATGTTTGTTACATCCACTCCAACAGCTCTAAGAAACTCCTCACTAAGAGCATTTTCTGTATCTATGTACACAGCCAACCCACCTTTCTTTTGTGTGTTTGCTAATGTATGCGCTACAATCAAGCTCTTACCTGATGCTTCCATACCTTGGAGTTCCACAATACGTCCTACTGGAAATCCTCCGTCAGGTCTGTTGGAGATAGCCAAATCTAACGTAGTGGATCCTGTTGAGACCCACTCCGTTAAATCTGTTGGTGTTTCTTCCTCACCATTCAAGAAATGCGCAGCTTTAAAATCTTTGAACTTTTTGTTTAAGCTATCAGCCAAAAGTGATGCAAGTTCGTCCCGTCCCGAAATTTCATCGGGTGTTTTTGTAGTCTGCTTTGCCATGAATTTTAGCTATTAAATAGTGAGTCGAATGCTGAGGATACATCTTCAACCTTAGTACCTCCTGAGATAGGCTTTGCGGTTGCTTTGGTACCAGTTGCTGCATCTGTTGATGGATCCAGCCACTTTTGCAATGCTTCAGTCATTTCTTCGTAACTCAGTTCAGTGAACAGGTCTTTAAGATCTTTCTGACCATTTACAATAAGTGAAGCTATTTCCTTATCAGTTGTAGCTGGACTTGTGTTTGGTTTTACACGAACTGTGAATGTTGGGAATGCTCCTTCCTTTTCAGCGGCAATATGCTCAACTGTCAAGTCACGTCCATTCATCAGGTCTGTAATATCACCGTAATCAGGATCTGCAATTACACTCAGCAGTTCTGTGTAGATCTGTTTTCCAAAGGACCAGAACTTTACACCTTCGTGTTCCAAGCCACGAACAATAACTGGAGCATATACTCGGAACTTAGGCTCAATCTTTTTACCTAATTTCCAATCATCCTTACTACCGGATTTTTTCAGCTTCTCGGCAAATTCCACAATTGGGTCTGGTCGTCCATAAGAAATTGGTGATACCATTGTACGCTTTGCAATCTCATAGTGGAAATACATTTCCTGAAATGGATTGTTTTTGTCAAATGCATAGGGAACTATGCGTACTTGTGATTTCCCTACTGGTGGCTTCCACATGAAGTCACTTGACTTACTCCCGCCTCCTGCACTCGCTTGCTGCATTTGTTGCAGCTTCTGTTTGATCGCATCTAAATTGATAGACATACTGATACTGTTTTAAGGTTTAAACTAAATTGACTCTTAAATATAAGGATACTTTTTCGAACTTGCAACAATGTTGCTTAACTTTCTTTTTTACTCCTTGTACTCTTAGCCTTACTGTTTTAATATACGTAACTTTCTTGTAATAGACAACTACAGTTCCTTGATTTTAATCATTTTGCAATTAAATTCGCCGTCAGACAAAAGTAAAGTGTCTTTGTACTGCGGCCAGTCGATTCGATATGTTTTATCAAGTACGCCGTTGTTTAAAACGCGAATTAAACTATTGAGAGCATTAATACTATAGTATGTATTGCTTTCTTTCTTTCTGTTAATTGAGATTGTGTCCTTTAATCTCCTATCAGCTACTACCACATTGTATATACACACCACGTTTGTTGGAACCTCTACGTAAACATAACATTTTACATTAGATATTTCCTCAGGACTATAAACTTTGTATATCTGACCTAAACTGGCAGCTAATTTATCTGTATAGGTGAATGTACAAAGTAACTGTGGTCTCATTGTTATTTATCTACAGGTGTAGCACTTGCTTGTTTAAGTTTATCCTGAGCACCTTTTAGAGCTAACTTTTTGGCTTCAATGTCTGCATTGGCTGCTTTTATATTGGCTGCCTTCTCAGCTTGTGTCAGCTCTAATACGGCTTTTATTTCTTTGCGAATTAGATTTCTTAGCTCTGTGAGTTTCATGGTTTTTTGACAGATTTATTTAATATAAATATGGTTGTTTATTGTAAAAGTGCTAGACTCTTGTAGTTATCTCCCCTCTTTATTTTAATAGGAAACTTTTCTAAGTCAATTGCCTTTGTAACAACCCCCCTTAATAAATAGTCTAATTCTGATAATTCCACATCAAATAAAATACTATCATAGGTGTACAGCACCGGTTTTGTTTTGTGTGATTGTAACAACTCGTGAATCTTATTGAGTATAATCACATTCATCTCTGTCTCGTACATTTGTATGAAATAGTTAAACAAAGTGTTCATATTCATATCACTGTGATTGCTCAGCATCAGTCTACGACCTGATATCGGACTTTCTACATAGCCAAGATCCTCAGCTGTTTTCCACAAGTATCTTGCTATTTCATTTGTTCTGCTAAAGAAAGGTATATGTAGATATTGTTGTTGAATACCACCATACAATTGTCTAAATGTTCCTTCTTTTGCGCTTTCAATCTGTTGTGGTGTTGGGTTTGGTGTGTTGTGGTAATGTGATGCTAGATGCTCATACACATTATCAGTTCCAAAGTCGTAACCAATCAATTGTGCAATTAATCTTGGATGGTAGGAATTAAAATCTATTTCAACTAAACAACCCTGCTCGTGACTTGAAACAAAACAACTTCTCGTGTCATCCTCTTTGTTTAATGCTGCAAAGTTGATTCCACCAAACCTATTACTAGGTCTTCCTGTCGCAGTATAGTAGTTGTATTGTGTGTAAGACTTTTTATCAACTAAACTTAACGTGCTTCCAAACCTATTTGCAAACAATTCTCCGTTAACAGCAATCCCATTAGTTTCTATTTTGTGAAACGCTGTTAGTAACTCATCCTGGTAGAATGATAATCCTGGTTGAACTCCTTAACCCAACACTCCTGTAATATCTCCTGTGCGATTTGTTCGTGTTTACATAATGATACAAGCTCGTTAATACGATAGCAGTTGGGATAAACTCTTGTGTAATGTTGTATGATGTTTGGTGTCGTTGTTGTGTATCCCGTGTTTGTATACAGATAATACTGCATCATTACATCAATATACTTTGAGGTGTCATATCCAGCATACTTCAGTGCTATTGTATTGTAACAATAAACTATGCTGTTATTTAAAAACTCTAAATTGTTGGTATGCCAGATCCCTTCTGGATGGTTATTACTTATTGTGATTGCGTTTCTGGTTTCTAAATCTATTACTACAAAGCCTATAACTGTGTTGACTTTGCTGTGAACGCGTAGATCTCTTAGTATGGGATATAGGAATACCGCTTTGCTGTTAAAATGTTGCAATTGTTGTATGCTATCCACTATCATGGATACAACATACAAAATATATTTCAATTATCAAACTTGGGTGATTCTCGCAAACTCCAAGTAGTTTCTTACAGCATATGCTATGCTCGGCACTATTGTTGATGCTTTAAAGATTTGATCTTCGTTGTGGTTAATTATGTCTTGGGATTTTCCAGTAAGCTTCCATCGTATTTCTGTAAACGTGTAGAGACCGGAATCAATGCCACCACGAGTGCCTATATTAACGTATTGTTGTTCATCAATTTCAATTGCATAACTTAAAGCATCTTCAATTTTTTCCACAAAGTATCTTGTATCAAAACCAGCCTCATAAACCTGTTCTGTTGGAACATACAAAAAAGGTATTGGATCTGCAAACGATAATACACCAACATCAAAATTAAACTGCTTATCGTAAACATAATGGTCTGGGTTTCTGTATAGTCTTTGTAGAACTACGGAGTCCTTGGATTGTATAGGTCCTGTTTTTGGTGTTAGGCCAGCGTAGTGATACTCACCAACATACTCCTCACCATTCAAACTAAACTGACCACCCTTTGTGTATAGGTAGATGTTGTCATTACGACCAGGGGAAAACTCACTATATCTTCTA
>Ga0129336_10003238_pt1 | contig 10056 bp, 6 predicted proteins | sample CPB6_02_DNA_FD_96878 | JGI IMG/M metagenome (GOLD analysis project Ga0129336, IMG submission 96878) | Freshwater to marine salinity gradient microbial communities from Chesapeake Bay, USA - CPBay_Sum_0.6_0.2_DNA | ecosystem: Environmental > Aquatic > Marine > Coastal | place: USA: Chesapeake Bay...
ACACGCGCCCTGCCCTCGCCCTTCTTCGTGATCGCCACGCAGAACCCGCACGACCAGCTGGGTACCTTCGCGCTGCCCGAAAGCCAGCTCGACCGCTTCCTGATGCGCATCTCGCTGGGCTACCCCGACCGCACCTCCGAGCGCAGCCTGCTCGCCGGCGACGACCGGCGCGCGCAGGTCGCGGCCCTGCCCGCCTTGCTGGATGCAAACAGCCTGCGCGCGCTGCAGGCGCAGGTGCAACAGGTGCATGCAGCAGACGCGCTGCTCGACTACCTGCAGGACCTGATCGCGGCCACCCGCAGCGGTCGCTGGTTTTTGCAGGGCCTGTCGCCGCGCGCCGGCATCGCGGTGCTGCGTGCGGCTCGCGCGCAGGCGCTGCTGAGCGGGCGCGACTACGTGGCGCCCGACGACGTACGTGCCATCCTGCCGCAGACCATCGCGCACCGCCTGGTGCCCGTGGGTGACGCCGGGCGCGGCGCGGTCGAGCAGGTGCGCGCCATGCTCGACGCCGTCGCCCTGCCCTGAGCGGCATCGGAAGGCGCCGCAGAGCTGCAGACATGCCGATGCAAGCGACGGCCAAACCCGGCACGGCACCCGCCCGAGCACAGGGGCTTGCCACCCCGACGGCGCAGAGGGCGGTGCCGCAGCCGCGTGGCCTGCGCCAGCGCATCCGTCATTGGTGGCAGTCGCGCCAGCCGCGTACCGACGCGCTGGGCCTCACCCATCGCAATGTCTACATCCTGCCCACGCGCGCCGGCGCGCTGCTGGCGCTGACGCTGCTGGTGCTGCTGGTTGCGTCCATCAACTACCAGCTCAACCTTGGCTACCTGCTCACGTTCTTGCTGGCCGGCAGCACGATCGCCGCGATGCATGTGGGGCACGCCACGCTGCGCGGGCTGGCGCTGTCGCTGTCGCCGCCGCAGCCGCAGTTCCTGGGTGCTGCCGTGTCGATGGAAGTGCACCTGGCGAGCGATTCGCCGCGCGCACGCTACGGCATGGGCCTGGCCTGCGAGCAGCCCGGGCAACCGGTGCACTGGAGCTGGACCGATGTCGAGCCGCGTGGCAGTGCCCGTCTGACGCTGGCCTTCCAGCCCGGGCGGCGCGGCCTGCAACCGCTGCCCGCCCTGACCGTGATGACCCGGTTTCCGATCGGCGCGTTTCGCGTGTGGACGGTGTGGCGGCCGGCATCGCAGGTGCTGGTGTACCCCGCGCCGGAACTGCATGCGCCGCCGTTGCCCCCGGGCGAGCCACGGCCTGGCCAGGGCGTGGTGCTCGCACGCGACGCGGGCGCCGAGTTCGACGGTGTGCGTCCCTATCGGCGCGGTGACCCGCTGCGGCAGATCGTCTGGAAGAAGGCCGCGAAGTCCGACGAACTGGTGAGCCGCGATGCACGCGAGCACCAGCGCCACGAGCTGTGGCTGGATGCAGCGCGCACCGGCCTGGCTGATCACGAGGCGCGGCTGTCGCGCCTGTGCGCCTGGGTGCTGGCCGCCGATGCAGCGGGCCTGGACTACGGCTTGCGCGTCGGCGCCCACGAGGTGCCACCTGACGCAGGCGAGGCGCACCGCCGCCGCTGCCTGGAGGTCTTGGCGCTGTGCTGAAGACCACCGCCGCCACATCGAGTGCCGTACCGCCGTCGGCTCCCACCGGGGCTGCGCGCCGCACCGAGATGCCGCGCGAGACGCGCGACACGCTGTTCCTGCTTGGCGTCATCGCCTGGGTGGTGTTGCCGCATGCCGCACGCCTTCCGCTGTGGTGCGTGCTGATGAGTGCTGCCGTGCTGCTGTGGCGTGGTGCACTGGCGTGGCAGGCGCGTGCCCTGCCCGGCCTGTGGGTGCGCTTGGCGCTGCTGGCGCTGGCCATCGGTGCCACCCTGCTCAGCCACCGCACGGTGCTCGGCCGTGACGCCGGGGTCACGCTGATCGTGGTGCTGCTGGCGCTCAAGACGCTGGAGCTGCGGGCGCGCCGCGACGCGTTCGTCGTGTTCTTCCTCGGCTTCTTCACCCTGCTGACGCATTTCTTCTTCTCGCAGTCGCTGCTGACCGCGCTGGCCATGGTGGTGGCGCTGCTCGGCCTGCTGACCGCGCTGGTCAATGCACACATGCCCGCCGGGCGGCCCACGCTGTGGCAGTCGGGTCGCATCGCGCTGCGGCTCGCGGCGGTGGGCACGCCGGTGATGCTGGTGCTGTTCATGCTGTTCCCGCGGCTGGCGCCGCTGTGGGGCCTGCCGTCAGACGCACACAGCGGCCGCAGCGGCCTGTCGGCCAGCATGCGCGTCGGTCAGGTGGCCGAGCTGGCGCTGGACGACAGCGTGGCCATGCGGGTGCGCTTCGAGGGCGCGGTACCACGCCGGCAAGACCTGTACTTTCGCGGGCCGGTGCTCAGCGACTTCGACGGCCGCGAATGGCGGCCGCGTGTCCAGCTGCGCAACAGCACACCGGTCAACCTGCAGGTCAGCGGCGAGCCGGTGCGCTATGAGGTCACGCTCGAGCCGTCCAACCGCCCGTGGGTGATGACGCTCGAGGCGACCGTCGAGCCACCGCAGTCGGCAGCGCTGCGGGTCAAGCCCACCACCGACCTGCTGTGGCTGTCGGAGTCACCATTGACCGACCTGGTGCGCTACCGCGCGCAAAGCCATCCGACGTTCCGCTACGGGCCCGCCAGCCGCGCGGCGATCTCACCCGACGACCGCGACCTGCCCACCGGCTTCAATCCGCGCACACTGCAGTGGGCCGTCGACCTGCGGCGCGACCCGCGCTTTGCGCAGGGCAACGACGAAGGCCTGGTGAACTTCGTGCTGGAGCACCTGCGCACGCAGGGCTATCGCTACACGCTCGAGCCCGGCGTGTTTGGCGACAACACCGCCGATGAATTCTGGTTCGACCGCAAGGCGGGCTTCTGCGAGCACATCGCCTCGTCGTTCGCGGTGCTGATGCGCGCGCTGGACATCCCGGCGCGGGTGGTCACCGGCTACCAGGGCGGCGACATCAACCCGGTGGACGGCATCTGGACCGTGCGCAACAGCGATGCGCATGCCTGGACCGAGGTGTGGCTGGCCGGCCAGGGCTGGGTTCGGGTGGACCCGACCGCAGCGGTGGCGCCCGGGCGCACCGGCAGCTTCGAGCGGCTGCGCCCGGCCCCCGGCGCGGTGGCCACGGCGCTGAGTGCAATCGCGCCGCAATTCGCGCTGGTGAACCTGCGCGCGATGTGGGAGGCGCTGAACAACCGGTGGAACCAGTGGGTGCTGAACTACACGCAAAGCCGCCAGCTCGACTTGCTGCGCAGCCTGGGCTTCAACGCACCGACCTGGCAAGACCTGGGTTATCTGCTGGCCGGGTTGCTGAGTGCGCTGAGCCTGATCGGTGCCGGCGTCGCGCTGTGGCAGCGGCGGCGTACCGACCCGTGGGTGGCCTTGCTGGTGCAGGCGCGCGACGTGTTGTCGCGCCGCGGCGTGCGCACCCCGGCGCAGGCCACCCCGCGCGAGCTGGCCACCGCGGCCCGCCAGCGCTGGGGCGCGGCGGCGCAGGCGCTGGCCGACTGGCTGATGCAGCTGGAAGCCTTGCGTTATGCGCCCCGCGCAGCCGATGGCAACGCAACGCGCATCGCTACACTCAGGCGCCAATGGAAGCAGCTCCAGCGCCAACTGCCAGGCCGCGCCTGACACCCGCCGCACGCATCGTCGCCGGCGCCGTGCTTGCCCTGATGCTGGCGACCGCCGGCGCAAGCCCGGCCGTGGCGCAGGACAAGCCGCCTCGCAGCGAGAAGCCGTCACCCAAGGACAGCCAAAAGGGTGCCGCCAAAAACAAGGCGAAGAACACGAAGAAGGACCGGGCTGGCCCGACGGCCACGGCACCGCGCAGCACGGCGCAGGGCGTGCCTTACGCGCAGCGCGACGATGCGATGCGCGTTGCCGACGAGATCGCCGAGCAGCGCGGGCTGGACCGCGAATGGGTGCGCCGCACGCTGGGGGAGGCGCGGCTAGTGCCGCAGATCCAGCGGCTGATGCGACCTGCGCCTGTCGGAACGCCGAAGAACTGGCGCGTGTACCGCAGCCGCTTCATCGACCCGGTGCGCGTGCGGGCAGGCGTGCGCTTCTGGCAGGCGCAGCGCGAGTGGCTTGAACGCGCCGAGCGCGAATACGGCGTGCCCCCCGAAATGGTGGTGGGCATCATCGGCGTGGAGACGCTGTACGGGCAGCACATGGGCAGCTTCCGGGTGATCGACGCGCTGGCCACGCTGGCCTTCGACTTCCCGAGCGAGCACCCGCGGGCGATGGACCGCACCGCGTTCTTCCGCGGCGAGCTTGAGCATTTCCTGTCGCTGCACCAGCGCACCGGCGACGACCCGTTGCGCGCGCTGGGCAGCTACGCCGGCGCGATGGGCATGCCGCAGTTCATGCCCTCGAGCCGCGTGCGCTTTGCGGTGGACTTCGACGGCGACGGGCGCATCGACCTCAACCGCAGCGCCGCCGACGTGATCGGCTCGGTGGCCAACTACTTTCGCGCCTTCGGCTGGAAGCCCGGCATGCCGACGCACTATCCGGTGCAGTTCGACAGCACGAAACTTGACCTCGAAGCGCTGCTGCTGCCCGACATCCTGCCGACCTTCAGCGTGGCCGCGTTCGGCGCCCGGGGCGCCGTGCTGGAAGGCACCGCCAACGCACACGAGGGGCCGCTGGCACTGGTGGAACTGCAAAACGGCAGCGACGCGCCGCAGTACGTGGCCGGCACTGAGAACTTCTACGTGATCACCCGCTACAACTGGAGCAGCTACTACGCGATGGCGGTGATCGAGCTCGGGAAGGCGGTGCGACAGGCGCTTGACGGCGCCGCACCCCAGGCGGTTCGCTGACGGTGCGCCGCCTGATCAGGCGTAGTTCGGCACCAGGAAGTCGCGGCTGATGCGACCGCCAAGGTTGTTCACGCGGTCGAGGAACTGCGTGAGAAAGGCGTGCAGCCCGGTGGCGAGGATCTCCTCGATGTGGCCGTACTGCAGTTCGGCGCGCAGCCGCCCGGCCAGGCGCCGCGTTTCATCCGACTGGTCGTTGGCCACCTGCGCCAGGTTGGCCACCACCTCGTTCATGCTGGCATGCAGCGAGCGCGGCATGTCAGGGCGCAGGATCAGCAGCTCGGCCACCCGCTCGGGCTTGATCACGTCGCGGTAGACCTTGCGGTAGATCTCGAAGCCCGAGACGCTGCGCAGGATCGCGCTCCAGTGATAGAAGTCGTATTCCTGGTCCTGCTCGGTGGCCGCGCCGAAGAAGTCGCTTTCCAGCGCATGGAACTTCACGTCGACCAGCCGCGCGGTGTTGTCGGCACGCTCGAGGAAGGTGCCCAGCCGCATGAAGTGAAGCGCCTCGTCCATCAGCATGGTGCCCACCGTGACGCCACGCGACAGGTGCGAGCGGAACTTGACCCACTCAAAGAACTGGCCCGGGTCGCGCTCGAAGTCGCCGCTGCGGATCATGCGGTTGACTTCCAGCCAGGTCTGGTTTTGCGTTTCCCACACCTCCGTCGTGAGCGCTCCGCGCACCGCACGCGCGTTTTCGCGCGCGGCCTTCAGGCACGAGATGATGGACGAGGGGTTGTCCTCGTCCTTGACCATGAACTCCAGCACGCCCTTGGGCGTGACATCGCCGTACAGCGCGCCGTACGAGGGCAGCAGCTCGCTGATCGACAGCAGGCCCTGCCAGCCCAGCTGCGCCACCGTGGCCGATTGCGGAAGCAGCGAGGTCTGGTAGTTCACATCGAGCATGCGCGCGGTGTTCTCGGCGCGCTCGGTGTAGCGCGACATCCAGAACAGGTGGTCTGCGGTGCGGGACAGCATGATGTTCAGTGCTCCAGGATCCAGGTGTCCTTGGTGCCGCCGCCCTGCGACGAGTTCACCACCAGCGAGCCCTCTTTCAGGGCCACGCGCGTCAGGCCGCCCGGCACCATCTGCACCGTGCGCCCGCTCAGCACGAAGGGCCGCAGGTCGATGTGGCGCGGCGCGATGCCCGATTCAACGAAGGTCGGGCAGCTTGACAGGCTGAGCGTGGGCTGCGCGATGTAGCCTTCGGGCTTGGCGATCAGGGCGCGACGGAAATCCTCGATCTCCTGGTGCGTGGCCGCCGGGCCCACCAGCATGCCGTAGCCGCCGGCGCCGTGCACCTCCTTGACCACCAGGTCCTTCAGGTTGGCAAGCGTGTAGGCCAGGTCATCGGGCTTGCGGCACTGGTAGGTGGGCACGTTGTCGAGGATCGGTTTTTCGCCGAGGTAGAACTCGATCATCTGAGGCACGTAGGGATAGATCGACTTGTCGTCGGCGATCCCGGTACCCACCGCATTGCAGATGGTCACGTGGCCTGCGCGGTAGGCCTGCATCAGGCCGGCGCAGCCCAGCGAGGTGTCGGGGCGAAACACCATCGGGTCGAGGAAGTCGTCGTCCACCCGGCGGTAGATCACGTCCACCCGCTTCGGGCCGCGGGTGGTGCGCATGTAGACGAAGTTGTCGCGCACGAAGAGGTCTTGCCCCTCGACCAGCTCCACGCCCATCTGCTGCGCCAGGAACGCGTGCTCGAAGTACGCGCTGTTGTACATGCCCGGGGTCAGCACCACCACCGTGGGCTCGGCGGTGGTGGGCGGGCTGGACGCGCGCAGGGTCTCCAGCAGCAGGTCGGGGTAGTGCGCCACCGGCGCCACCTGGTGGCGCGCGAACAGGTCGGGGAAGAGCCGCATCATCATCTTGCGGTCTTCGAGCATGTAGCTCACGCCGCTGGGCACGCGCAGGTTGTCCTCGAGCACGTAGTAGCGGCCCTCGCCGCTGGCATCGGGCGCGCGCACGATGTCGATGCCGGCGATGTGCGAGTACACCTGCTGCGGCACATCCACGCCCATCATGACCGGACGGAACTGCGCGTTGCCGGTGATCTGCTCGGCCGGAATCACGCCGGCCTTCAGGATCTCCTGGCCGTGATAGACGTCGTGGATGAAGCGGTTGAGTGCGGTGACGCGCTGCACCAGGCCGCGCTCCATGCGTGCCCATTCGTGCGCCGCAATGATGCGCGGAATCAGGTCGAACGGGATCAGCCGCTCGGTGCCTCCGTTGTCCGAGCCCGCGTCCTCATCCTTGGCGCCGTACACCGCAAAGGTGATGCCCACGCGCCGGAAGATCATCTCGGCTTCGTCGCGACGGGCCTGCATCACATCGGCGGGCTGGCCGGCCAGCCAGGCCGCGTAGTCCTTGTAGTGCGCGCGGACGGCAGCGGGGTCGGTCGCTGCAGGCGATGCCCCGCAGGCCGCGGGGTCGGTGTACATCTCGTCGAATCGGCGCAGGGTCGGGCTCATGAGGTCAGGATAGCAAGTTTCGGGCCCGAATCGCTTCAAATGGGCTCAAGGTGCACCCGGCATCCGGTGGTGCCAGTAGCGTTGGCGCTCGTCGCGCCAGCACCGCATCGCCTCGGGCTGGTCGCTGCGCCACAGCGCCGCCCCGCACTCCACCGTGCTGACCCAGCGCACGCCGCGCTCGCGGTAGCGCTCCAGCACCGGCGCCGCCGGGTGACCGAACCGGTTGCGGTAGCCGGCCTGCACCACCGCGATGCGCGGCGCGGTCGCATCGAGAAACGGCGCACTCGACGAGGTCTTGCTGCCATGGTGCGGCACCAGCAGCCAGTCCACCGGCTGCAACTGTCCGGACGCCACCAGCGCAGACTCCTGCGCCAGTTCGATGTCGCCCGTCAGCAGCGCCCGGCGCCGGCGCCCTTGCGGGTCGGGCGCAGACTCGATGCGGACCACGCAGCTCAGAGCGTTGGGCCGCCGGGCATCGGCATAGTCGTCCGTGCGCGGATGCAGCACCTCGAACTGCACACCGTCCCACGCCCAGCGTTGACCGGCTTCGCAGCGCACCGGCTCGGGTGGGGCCGACGTGACCTGACCCGCCGATGCAACCACCGGCGCTGCGGACAGCAAAGGCCGCCAGTCTTCCACCGAACTGAGCCAGCGCGCCTGCGGCTGCTGCGCCAGCACCGCAGCCGCGCCGCCGCTGTGGTCGCTGTCGCGATGGCTCACCACCAGCGTATCGAGCTGCTCGCCCCACGCGCGCAGCAGCGGCACCAGCACCCGGTGGCCGGCGTCGGACTCGCGGCTGTACCGCGGGCCGGCGTCGTACAGCAGCGTGTGACGGGCGGTGCGCACCAGCACCGCATTGCCCTGGCCGATATCGGTGGCCAGCAGCTCGAACGTGCCCGGCGCGGGGCGCGGCACCTGCCACAGCAGTGCCGGCAGCAACAGCGGCAGCCCCAGCACGCGCAGCCACGGTGGCAGGCGCAGCACCAGCAGCACGCCGCCCAGCAAGGCCGCGATGCCGGCCCACAGGTCCGGGATCGGCCGCCACAGGCTTGCCCACGGCCACAGGGCCAACCAGCCCAGCACCACCGACAGTGCCTGCAGCGCCAGATCGGCCAGCGACCACAGCGGCGGCCACAGCACACCGAGCATCGCCAGCGGCGTGACAAGCAGCGTCACCCACGGGATCGCCAGCAGGTTGGCCACCAGGCCGATGATCGAGACCTGCCCGAACAGCAGCAGGCCCAGGGGCGCAAGCGCCAGCGTCACCGTGCCCTGCTCGCGTATCAACGCACCCGCATGCCGGGCGAATGCGCGCAGGCCTGCGGCGAACGTCGGGCCGGTGTTGGCTGCGTGCGCTTCGCGCACGGGCGCTGCCTCGCGGCGGCCCGCGGCAAACAACACGCCCACCGCCACGAAACTGAGCCAGAAGCCGGGCTGCAGCAGCGCCCACGGATCGACGGCCACCACCGCCAGCGCGGCGGCGCACCACATCCATGACGCCGGCCACACCCGGCCCGACAGGCGCAGCACGCCCACCGCAAGCAGCATCCACACGGTGCGCTGCGCAGGTACGCCCCAGCCGCTGAACACCGCATAGCCTGCGGCCAGCAGCAGCCCCGCCAGCAGACCGGCGTGTGGCGCCGGCCAGCGCAGGCACAGCCGCGCGCTGCAACGCCACAGCGCACCCACCGCAGCAGCGGCCAGCCAGGCGAACATCGTCACATGCAGGCCCGAGATGCTCATCAGGTGCGCGATACCCGTGGCGCGGAACAGGTCCCAGTCGGCGCGGTCGATCGCGCGCTGGTCGCCGGTGACCAGTGCGGCCAGCACGCCCGCACTGCGCGCATCGGGCACCGCTTCAGCGATGCGGTCGCGCACCGCCTGCCGCGCCTGCTCCACCGGATGCAGCCAGGTGCTCGCCACGCGCTTTGGCTCGGCGTCGCGGGGGCCGGCGCGCACATAGCCGGTGGCCCCCAGCCGCTGCTCCCACATCCACAGCTCGAAGTCAAAGCCGTGCGGATTGATGCCGCCGCGCGCCGCCTTCAGCCGCACCGTCCAGGCCCAGCGCTCGCCTGCGCGCAGCGGCTGCGGCGCGCGCTGCAAGTCGGCGGGCACAAAGCCGCCGTACCAGGCCAGCCACACGCGCGACGGTGCACGCACCGGCTGGCCGTCGAGGGTGGCTGACTCGATGTCAAAGCGAAACCGCACGCCGGCGTCGGTGGCCTGCGGCATGGAAGACACCACCCCCACCACCGCGATGTCGCGCCCCTCCAGACGGGCGTCGATCGCCTCTTGCGACATCAGCGTGGCACGCCAGCCGGTGGACGCCGCCGCCAGCGCCGCCATGCCAAGGCACAGCACAGCCAGCCAAGCAAGCTGCGCCGGCCAGGACGACGCGCGCATGCGCCGCATCCGAGCGAGCATCATCACGCTGATCAGCACCCCTGCCAGCGCCCCCACCAGCGCTGCCCCGTAGGCAGAGGGCGCCCACAGGGCCGGCTGCTGCAACTGCAGCGCCACGCCACCGATGAAGGCCAGCGCCGCGGCGGCGATCGCGCGCGCAAGGACGCCTGCGCGGTCGCCGTCGCCGTCGCCGTCGCTGATGCAGCCCTGGCGGTCCATGCCTCCCATGTGCCGTCCCCTGCCTCCCGAATGTTATGGTTGCCCTTGACGCCGTGGATGCGCCTTCCTTGCGAACGATAGCGCAGCGGCCCGCGCGACTTGCTAGCAT
>Ga0129336_10003239_pt1 | contig 10054 bp, 7 predicted proteins | sample CPB6_02_DNA_FD_96878 | JGI IMG/M metagenome (GOLD analysis project Ga0129336, IMG submission 96878) | Freshwater to marine salinity gradient microbial communities from Chesapeake Bay, USA - CPBay_Sum_0.6_0.2_DNA | ecosystem: Environmental > Aquatic > Marine > Coastal | place: USA: Chesapeake Bay...
TAGCAGACTTGCGCTATGAATGAAGAAGAGATGCGGTATCGAGTCACAGCAGTAGTAAGTACTACTATGCAAATAGTAGTTCAAGCAAGAAGTGAGCAAGAGGCTGAAGCTTTTTCAGATGCAATTGACTTTGATAAGTGGCAAGTTTTAAGTACTGAATATGAAACAGTTGATGTGGCCAAGGATTACTTTGAGCGAAAACAAAAGGTTGAGCAAGACACTGATGTTACATCAAGCAGCGAAGGTCCTACCTTAAAGATAGTTAAGGGGTAGGTTTTCGCAATGGAAATCAACATAGCCCAAAAGATCACAGCAGCTGCCACAATCCTTGCTCTGCCCTTTGCCTTAGGAGCTTTTGTTCTTGCTTGGGCACCAGCTAATCAATTTAATTTAACTGATCCAAGAGCTGATGGATATGTTCAACCTAGAAGTATTGATAAGTTAATCAAAAAAGTCCAAGACTCAACTGTTACAGTTTTCTGTCGGAATATAGATCCTAAGAAAGATTCCTTTGGCAGCGCCTGGGTGATTGATATGGAAAATACTCAGGGTAAGAAGTACTCAACTACTTTGATAACTAATTACCATGTTATTGATACCTGCCTAGAAGGAAATGGAAAGTTAACTGTTGCACCCCTCTATAAGAAAGAGGCGCCGGCAATAATTGATAATTGGGATGAAGAAAATGATTTAGCCGCCCTTGCTACCTCAATCGAACTTAAACCCCTAAAACTGTCTCAATATGAACCTTGGCCAGGGTATTGGGTGGCAGCTGTTGGAAGTGCTGATGGCTATGAGGGATCTGTTGCCTTCGGTAATGTATTAAATGGTACAAAGTATGAAGTATTAATGACCACCCCGTTATCTAGAGGAAATAGTGGTGGACCATTAGTTGATAATGAGGGTAATGTTGTTGGTACTAATACTTTTGGGCAAAAGGATGAGCAGTACAACGGAGCTATGTCACTAAATGCGTTGTGTGTAAGACTAATGGAGTGCAAGGATGATATTTTTTGGGAGCGCGAGGAGTAGTGTCTGATTTTCAGACTCAGTGATTTATGAGCAATATCTTGTCCTTACCGAATGAACTAAGCGAAGATAAAAATCACTTAGTTCTTTTTGATTGTACAAAATTACTCGGACTAGAACTTGGTAAATCATGTGACTTAAAAATGCGAGGTATAGATGGCCCAGATTGGCTAAAAAATCTTGGCGCCTTGCGACAGCAGTACAAAATAAATTTATATGACTTAGCTTTTCTTTTGAAAGAAATATTGAGTTCAGATTCTCCGCTTAGGCAAATACTTCCAAAATCGCCTTCGTTTTACAACAAGTTGGCCATACTAAAAAGAGTTAGAAATGAGAATCAACACTTTAGTTTTAAGCATACCAATAGTGCCACCAAGGAAGCTGTTGAGGTTTACTTCGATATTGCTTTAGAGCTTAATCTCAATGTATGTATAGAAGAATTCAACTTGATGATTAGAAGATTAAATGATTTAGAAGCCGGTAAAAGTTTTCAGGCTGATCCAAATCTAATTTCAAAGCTAGGCGAAATTGAGATGCAAAAAGCCGAAATGGAGGATCAACTTATTGAGAAAAACATGTTGCTTATTGATAAAGAAATCAAATTAAGTCATATCCAAAAAATTATTGCAAAAAGTAACTCAAAGATTGAGGAGCTAACTAAATCCAATCATCAGAAAACTTCTGACTTTAATAAGCTGAATGAAGATTTGGAAAAATCCAAGAAAGAGGCTGAAGAGTTAAGAGAACAACTTAACGAATTAAATTCCCAAAGATTATCTGATGAAATTACTGAAAAAGAAATAGAAAAAATAATTGCTTCTTTGGTAGTAAGCATTTCGAATACTAATGATGATTCTCCCAAGATACAGCCGCATAAGATGCAGCCAAAGAATGCACGCCTGGAGATTGGAAATGCATGGAACAAAGCAAAAGGTAAGAGAAAAATTACTTTATCTGTAGGCAAGCGAGATCTTATTGATCCAAAAACTAGCGAGCCTTTTGAAGGGATATCTGAGGAATTTAGAATTGGATTAGCCGAAGATTGGCTTCGAATAAGACCTTCAGGTGGAAGAGTTTTCTTAGATGAAGATGGACATGCATCTACTCTTATTGGGGAAGAATTGATTTATTTGGGTAATATCTCTGAATTTATGCTGGACCATAAGTAATAAGAAACTCTGCAAATGATTGATTCACTTTGTCAGACTTAGGTGGCAAGCTACGGCCATGAGCGACAAAACTAGAGTCCGTAATGAACCTCCTAGTCTTGAGGCTAATAATCAAGATGTATTTGTTTGGGCCTTATATTTACTAGGAGGCGCTGATAAAGATGTCGATGTAGAAGAGATATATTTAAAATGTTTTGAACTAGCTCCGGCTAGATTGGGATGGAGGACTCATCCTGAGATTCCAGATTACAAGAAAACATCTAAAGCCTTGCAGTCAATTGAAGCAACAACGCACGTCGGACTATTACATCGCCCTCACAAATACTCACGGCGATTAACTCTTGAAGGTATCAAATGGGTAGAAAGTTATAGGGAAATCCTAGAAAAGAATTATTCAAAGGCAATTGTTCAGGCATCCAAGAACACAAACCAACACGAACGAAGACGCCACGAGTTAAAAAGATCCGATGCTTGGACAAAATTTTTTATTGATCCGGCAACCGTTGAAATATCCGATGCCGCCGCCGCTTTACAGTGTTCAGCTGCTAGCCCTCTGTCGGTCTGGTCAGGACGTGTTAATGATTTAAGGCGAACAGGAGACTTGCTTTCAGACGAATTAATTTTGAATTTTGCAGATTTTATTGAGGCACAGTTCATTAGTGGGAGAAAATTATGACCTTCAAGAAATCTGGTGACCTTCAGTACACAGCTCGCGCATTTAAGCAGGACTCTGAAGATGCAATGAAAGGCGATGTTGTTCGTGCACTAATTGAATTAATAACAAATGCAGATGACGCCTACAACTCCAAAGGTGGAAGAATTCAAATTAGACTTCTCAAGTCTGAAGCTCCGTATCAAGTTAAAATCTCTGTTCACGATAATGCCACTGGCCTAAATGCTGATGGATTAGAAAAAGCTTTTGCTCGCCTAGGTGATCTAAATCAAAAATTTGTCGGCGATATGGGGACTCGGGGACTTTTTGGAAGAGGTGCTAAGGATGTTGCGGCTTTAGGTAAAGCTAGATTTGCATCTATAAGTGCTGGAAAATTCAGTTCGTTGGAAATCGATCCTGTAAATGCAAAATACAACATGGAAGATATTGATGAAACTCCAACAAGTTATGCTTATGAGGAATGTCTTCTAAAAGAGGGAGAGAGTGGATTAACAGCGGAATTATTTGTTTCAACCATCCATCGTATTCCGAGCGCTGCAGATATGGTCACAAAACTACAAAACCATGTTCAACTTCGAGATTTACTAAATCGCAATGATGTTTTTTATTTTGATGAGCGATCCAAATTAGAGGTGAGATTGAATGGACTTGTGCCAACTGGCAAGAAAGTTATCGATCAAGAATTAACAATCCCAAGATTTAAACACCCAGTAAAGATTGAAATCTACAGACTTCCCGTTAAGGAAACTACTGCCCTAGATGAGTATTCAGTGCATGGGCTCGTTGTTTCAGGTCGAGGGGCTGCCTATGAAAATAGCTTCTTACATCTTTCAAAAAGACCAGAAGCAGGCTGGTTTTGTGGCCGATTAGATGCTCCTGAAATTCACGATCTAGCAAGATCAATTGATACTGATAAAAGTGCAAGTGACCTTAATCCTACAAGAATTGTCAGCCGTCAGCGGGATGGACTTGTCCAGAATCATCCGTATTTTCGAGCACTTGGATCAGAGTTAGAAAAAGTTCTTAAACCACTCTTTGATGCTATCGCTGAAGAAGAAGGGGCTCAAAGAAAAGAGGGAGACAAGCTTCGAAAAAGATTCGATGCTCTCAGTCAAGTTCTTGCGAACACATTACAAGAAATTTTGGATGAGGCTGACGCTGGAGAACTTCCTACTTCTTCAGATGACGATGGGACCAATTTCTCGCTTTCAATAATCCCTCCTCATAGAGTAATCAAAATTGGCGAAACTGTTTCTCTCACGGTGCGAGCACCAGAGGCTTTAGATATTGAGTCAATTAAATTCGCTCTATCCTCTGAATCAAATTCATTTGAAATTATTGAAATTGAAAAGGTTGCATGGAATAAACACCCTCGTCTTCCTGTAAGTCAGAGAACCATTCGCGTGCTAGCAAAGTCTCGTGGAACAGGTAACTTAAGTGCATCATCTGGTGATCTTAGAGCTGAATGTGAATTGATTTCAGTTGCATTCGAACCCGTAAGTGAGATTGAACCCGTATCTCTTATCTTTGATCCTCTCTATGTAAAGGTTGCTCCAATAAGGGCCAAAAACTTAATACTAAGGGGTCCACTTCAATATGTAGGCGAAATCGTTCAAGTTAAATCCTCTTTTGGTGGTTTGGAAGTGCCGACCCAAGTAAGGTTTAAGAGTTCTAGGAGCGGTAAATCAGCTGAAGTATTGATTAGGGCTATGGCCGGAGTCGATGAAGGCGAAGCAATTGTTACTGCAAAACTCGACGAACAAGAAACAAATTGTTCAGTGACAATCGTTGAGAGTGCAAGAAACAAAAATCCAAAAATAAGGATGGAAATTGTTGGGCAGGATAATCCACCTAGAAGAGTGGATACCGTACCGGAGGATGGGCAATTAGTTATTAGGATTTATGGAAAACATAGGTCAATTTCTAAAGTGTTAGGCAGGGTCATGGAAAATGGATTTGAGCATGAGAACTCACCTTCTGCTCAAGCAAGTATTGGTGAAATTATCGCATTACAGCTTTCAATTTACGCCGTAGAAAGAGACTCAGAAAAACATCCTGATAGATACCCTGATGCATCAAGTATTTTTGTTAAGCAGCAAGAGTTTATTCCTAGGTTCATAATTGCCCTGCAGTCAGGTTTACTGGATCTTCAGTAATGGAACACTTATCAGACCGCCTTAATGAACCTGATGATATTCATGAAGTCTTTCCCTGGGATGAGCTCGTAGCAAAATCACAATACACTCTCCAAAGAGCTATACAGAGAAGCGGTGTATTTCAAGCGTCAGAATTGACTGGGTTCAGCTTCGATTTATTAACAAAGATTTCGATAAACGATCTATTTGATGCAAGAAACGTCGGTCCTATAAGAGCTGAAGAACTAATTAATGATCTTAAAACTTTTTTTGAAAATCTTGATTCCTCTAAGGATATAGTTTCTGCAGCAAGTATTACTTCACAAATAAGAACTGATTTATCTTTACAAATACTTTCCAAAATAAAGGTTGATGAAGTTCTTGAAACTTATCTGCAAAGAATTGGCTCATTCAGTTTGCTTACTCCCCAAGAGCGACACAAACTATTGCAAGACTTATTGCCTAATAAGAATCCATTTGCAAGAATGATGTTTGGAAAGAGAGATCGGGAAATAGCATTAGGACATCTAATTGATGCAAACCTTCGATTGAGTTTTGCACTTGCAAAACGCCTTTGCGTAGATCGAGATTTAAGAGCTAGGACGATCGCAGCAAACTTGGGATTGCTTGCAGGAATTAAATCATTCTCAGATAAACCTAATCATGATTTCGAAAGTCATATCATGAAATATGTTCGCGGATTCATACAAAATTTAGTTGGGTCATTTAACCTTTCCTATGATGACATTCTTGAGCTGATCGTAGATTCGAATAAACATGAGCGTGATTCAAATGAAAATTTGGGGGAAGTGTCTTCACCAATACCATTTCAAAGTTGTACTACATTTTCTGAGCTATATGAAGAGCTTGATCGAGAGCTATTAAAATTGCCAAAAGTTGATGAGCGAGCTATCGCGATGTTAAAGAATCGCCACCAAGCATTTGGAGGACCGGGCTTAACACTTGATGAGATTGGTAAAAAGTGGGGTCTCACACGTGAAAGAGTTAGGCAGATAGTTGAGCCTCTTATGCAGGTAAGAATTCAAATTGAGGAGGAAGTTCCCCTTCTTTTGAAAGCAGTCAAAATTTTTGAAGAGTGTGAAGACGAGGATCAATTTCAATCTAAAGTAGCCGACGAAGAGATGTTTTCAGGCGAGGATTTTTCCTGGCAAAGACTCTACGGTATTACTCGGATAATTTCGCCAGAGATTTTGGCTAATAGAGTCTGGGAAAAGTATTTGAAATTTGAATCAGAATTACGAGTGAATTCAAAAATTCGTCAACACATAAAAAAGGATCGTTCGAAGTTTGGACTCTACGATTTAAAAGTTGTTGCGAAGAAATATGAATTCAATGAAGACAAAGCATTTAAAATAATTACTGAACTTTATCCACGTTCCATCCGGTGTGGTAGCTTGGCTTTAGCTAGGACAAACAATCTTGATACGATGTTTGAAAATTCAATTGCTAAGCAATTAAAAGTGGCTTCACCGCTGGAAGTCAAAGAACTATTGATAGGTTTACAACGTTCTGGAAAGCAAAGAGATGTTCCACTCATGGGCTCCATCGAAGATCTCTCTGATCTAATATTGACATTGGCAGGAAACCCTCCCAATTACGAGAGAGTCCGTAGTAGTTTAATTGAGGAGATAGATTTTCGTACTTTAGAGAAATGGTTAATCGATGTGTTTACCGAGGCAAATCTGGGGATTTTGCACTCAAAAGATGTTGTGAATTTTGCGCTCCGTGACAAAAGTATCAACGTCAATTCAGTTATGATTTACCTACTGACGAGTCCCATTATAAGATCGCATGGAAAGTCGCTCTATAGTCTCGTAGGAACTGTTGTTAATAAAGATCAGCTTGATTCCTATATTCAGATAATTCGTGGATCGTCTGAGGCTTCAGAAGTTACATACGAAATGGTTGATGCTTCTAAGGGAATTCTGAGCGTAAAGCCAAATTTAAATGTGATCATGAGTGGGATTGTCTTTCCTCCTAATGGATATAAGAAGTTATTCGAAGGGTTTGAATTTGAAACATCATGTTCGTGTGGTCAATTAGCAACTATTCAAGAGGTTAAATTTGCACCATCTGGTTTTTGGACTGGTTTTACGGCAATGATTCGTCATGGATTCTCGGAACACCAAATGAGTAAAGGATCAACTTTTCGTTTCGAATTTGATTTTGATCAATCTGTCGTCAGACTCTTAGTGAACTAGATTCTTTCCATATTTGATTCCTGCTTTGATTGCGTTTATCGACTCAAATTGGCTTAGCCCAGAGGATATCGCAGCCTCAAGCAAAGTTTGAGAAGCAATTTTTTCATCCAGTGATCCCATCCCAATAATCTTTCCAATGTATGTTGCATGTCTAATTAAAGCCTGATTTCGACGCCCCTCCGCTGTATTTCTCATGAGGGCACATCTTTCAAAAAGAACTTGCTCCGCAAATTCACGTGAAAATATTGCATTGTTTGAAACGTTTGCTGTTTTAATAGAAGACGATGCAAAAAAACTTTCTCTGATCGTCGTCTCTGAAAGTTTATCCCTTAGCCAAGTAGGGAAGTTCAAAACTACAGAAAGATTTCCAATCGATTGGTAGTGATCTGTAACTTTATTTTTGGGATTCACTATGCTGGAACCTTCGGCCACTATGTACCCACCTTTAGAACGTGTATCGACTCTCCACCAGCCGTTAACCTCAGTACCCTGTTTGATGGGAAGGTTTTGATCATAGAAATATAGATGTTTTCCTCCCGATGGTGTTTCAACTGAATATGTTTCAAACAACTGATCATCACCAGCTTTTTTACAAATCTCCTTGAATACATCTTCACCATTTTTTACACCAAATTTATCCCAGGGACTGGGCGGTATAGCACCTTTAGATGTATCTAGATCTATTACAATTAGATTGGAAACTTCACATGCAATTCCAATGTTCGCCCTTGGATGCTCAGTCCACCAATGATCAATTTGTAGAGGATTAGTGGTTGCTCGATTCTGCCAGTCAGAGATTAGTGGCCTCTTTGAGTTCTCTACTAGCGGTATTACATAAAAACCATTCTTTGCGTGTGCTAATGCTGCTGCCTTGAGTGAGTTTTTGCTGATAGGAGCAATTATGCGAATGGCAGATTGTGATTCCGCCTTGGATTGTATTTCTCCTGTCTTAAGAAAAACTTCTCCAAGCCCTCTAATTGATCCGCTTAAATTTTTTCCTTTCTCAACAATAGTTATAAATGATAGCTGAGCTTCTTTGATTTTCTTAAAGTAAGTTTCCCTTGCATTGACTGGAAAGCCAACCATGAGAAACCCATACCTTTCAAAACTCTTCAGGCCAATTCTTTCACTTAGAATTTTGGCGTCGTCATCAAATGCATTAAACATATGCCCAATCTGAGTAAGTGCGATATCGACTTTGTACTGAGCCTTGAGAGATTTAGTCATTTCCAGAGTTTTAAGGGTCTTGGACGCAGCTTTTTTTGGTCTGAGGGCAATTAATTCGCGCTTTTGTCCTTGGGCATCTTTAGCAATTTTTGTTCGACCCGTTACATATTCAATTCCTCTAATTTTTGAATTTCCGTCCCAGGCAATTTCAGAAACTACAACTACGGCATATCCTAATTCTTCAATATTCTTTTTAAATTTTTCAATTGATTGGATTGGAAACCCTGCAACATTACATGGTCCTCGTAAGTAAGTTTTTATCTTTGATATTTCTGATAGAAATTCTGCATCTTCTTGGTAAGTTTCATAGAAGACGCCACATTGGATTAAAACTAAATGTCTTGGAAAATCATTTTTTAAGTCAATCCACTGATCTAAGAGTGATTTGGCTTTCATTTTAAAGATTTAGTAATTCTCTCGAATATATGCATAAGCTCGATCAAACAATTCACCAGCAGGTGGAAGTCCTGAATTTTTGAGTATCAAACGCAACTCTTGGCGCACAGTTCGATCTCCTGGGTGAGATGTTTGCCATCCAGTTCCACGGACAGGTTGCACAAGTGAATCAACCTGTTCAACAACCGTTTCAATTACTAGTGGAACACCTTGTGGTTTAAATTCTTCAAATATTTGAGTGAGCGCTCCCCTACGTGGGTCGATAACCTTGATCTCATTAATTCGACCTTCATCATCGGCACGCTCTGCCTCAAGTAAATCTTTAGCCAGCTCAAGCAAGTGACGTAAGAATTCAACACTCTCTGCCGCACTAGAGATGCGACTTAACCTAAGTAGTTCTAAACGTTCAGCTAAAGACTTCCATATTTTTACGCCATTAACTCCAGTAATACGCGCCTGTATTCGCTCCTCTAAACGCTGTAAAACTTCAAGGGCTGTAGGTGCTGGTGCACCAATTTTGGGTGGAGCAGGAAATAATCCGTTATCCCTAAGCGCCTCAAGCAATTCAGCATCCATTGCAACCTTATCTAACTTATCTGCATCAATTGTGATTCCAGTAAGATGCGTATGAACAATTTCCATCGTCTTGGCACCAAGTTTTTGCCAGAGTAAAAGATCGGCAGAATTATTTGGTGCAATTGATGCATAAACTCGAGCTAAGAATCTATAACTTTCTTCAATGGGACGTAGTTTGGTATCTGGCCATAAGAATTCAAATAAGCCCTGACAGCGCATGAACTGGGCAGCAAACTCATCACGCTTTTCGATCGTATCTAGAATCTGCTGTGCATCATGAATCTGATTAAAGACCGATGCTTCCTTATTGACGGTTTCAAATTGGGAAATAGTCTTTGCAACCTCTGCAGTCAGTTCACCCAGCAATATCTCAACATCCTCTTGATTTTGTCCTGGTTTCATGGTCGCCTTTGTAGATAAAGCCTTAGCTAGCTCTTTACCAAGGCCAACATAATCCACGATTAATCCATGAAGCTTTTGTTGACCAGTTATTGGATTAGTCCATCTACGGTTTGTTCGGCAGACAGCTTGGAACAGAGTATGTGCACGTAGTGGCTTATCTAAATACATTACTCCCTCAATTGGTGCATCAAAGCCAGTAAGTAATTTAGCGGTAACAATTACAAA
>Ga0129336_10003240_pt1 | contig 10052 bp, 9 predicted proteins | sample CPB6_02_DNA_FD_96878 | JGI IMG/M metagenome (GOLD analysis project Ga0129336, IMG submission 96878) | Freshwater to marine salinity gradient microbial communities from Chesapeake Bay, USA - CPBay_Sum_0.6_0.2_DNA | ecosystem: Environmental > Aquatic > Marine > Coastal | place: USA: Chesapeake Bay...
ACATTGTTAAACGGTTTAACCTATCGAGCTTCGGGTTTATTCCCAAGTTCAAAAAGGTGGTCTTCAGCGATTTGGAATGGCCCTGTTGCTTTGCCAACCAAACTTCGCATCGGGGTCTACGCCCGTCTTTGATGACTCCGTGACCTTCATTGCTTATGTCATACATTAACCTCACCGGAACACGAAGCGTACTTGGTGTCTTCTGATATTCCTTTCAAGTCTCAACCAAGAATCTTGGGTTCACTATTTACTCCTCTTTTATCAAAAAACAATTCGACTTTTACATGCGAGCCAATAGAAACCCGATTGTAATTTACTCAGAAACTGTCTCAGGAAATCCTCTGGGTGCCAAAAATGTAGTTAGGTATCTTATGAATTATGCATGAGCTCTTGGTGGGGACTCCACTTTCCCAGAGAGCAATTTATTTTTTGTTTCTCAGAGAATATTGCCAAGCACTACCTAGCTTTCAAGCATACACAGGTTTCTTTCAAGATTTTTATCCCGCCTGTTGATCCTAATGAGTTTCAGGTGAATTTTGATAAAGAACCTTTCCAATTAATCTCTGCAGGAAAATATCGACATTTTGTTGGAACTCCATCATCGGTTGTAAATCTACCTTCGATAGAGATTATGCGTGAAGGTAAAGATATGCAATCTCGAGAGGAACTCAAACTTCTATTAAGAAAAGTTTTTGTACTTTATAGTTCCGAAAACTCATTTATAATTACAGAAGCCATTCTCTCTGGGACTCCTGTTCGCCTAATAAGAAATGAATTTTTTCCTTGGGTAATTGGAGAGAAAGAGTTAGGATGGGGAGGACTTCAATTTTGTGAAACAATATATGGACTCGAGATTGCCCGTGCTTCAATATATGATGGAATACAAGCGTGTTTGTCAGTTGTTGAGAACTTTCCCAAAGTTTTAGAGAGTTTCGTTCAGGCCACACAAGACTACTTTGGGCCTGCACCGCTCAGAGTACCTCTTAATTTCAAACAAGACCGATTTCGACACCTCAATCATCGATTGACGCTGGGAATACAAGTCTTGAAAACTAAAGGTTTTCTGGTATTCACTCGTGTAGTTTTCCACTATTTCCTCAAAAGAATTGGTTTAATTTCCATTCTTAGAAGATCATGAATTTTTCAGGGTATTTTTCACCGTTAGCCACTAAAATGAGAGCATGATAAATGCCCTTATTTTGGCGGGTGGCTTGGGTACTCGGCTACGCGAGGAGACCGAATTTAAGCCGAAACCCATGGTAGATGTAGGCGGAAGGCCAATTCTTTGGCACATCATGAAAAATCTCTCCCAGCAAGGCGTTAGTAATTTTACAATTGCGACTGGTTACAAAGGTGATGTGATCAAGGACTACTTTATAAATTACTATGCTCGCAACAATGACATAACTGTGGATTTAGGAAACGAATCTAGAATCACATATTACGGCAATCATGATGAATCTAAATGGAAAGTGACGATTGCAAACACGGGAGAGGCGACTCTGACTGGCGGTAGAGTTTTTAAATCAAAGAGTTATCTTGGTGGTGGACGCTTTCTATGTACTTATGGGGATGGCCTGGCGGACATAAATCTGACTGAATTAATCTCATTCCATGAAAGTCATGGAAGACTGGCCACAGTTACAACTGTAAAACCGCTCAGTCGATTTGGTCTAATGGAAGTTGACACTGACGGGGGTGTTATTCAATTCCGCGAAAAGCCGGTCATGGATGGGTGGGTAAATGCGGGATTCTTCATTTTCGAACAAGAGATTTTTGAGTACCTTGATGCGGAATGCACATTGGAATCTGAGCCTCTGATGAAACTAGCTGCAGATGGTCAGTTATCTGCTTACCGTCATGAGGGCTTTTGGCAGCCAATGGACACATTTAGAGAATCCACTTTTTTAAACGACCTATGGGTTCGCAACAAAGCGCCCTGGAAAAATTGGGAATGAGTTTGATGCAAAAAGAAAAGAGTTTCTTGGTGTTCGGTTCTAATGGCGAGATTGGAAGAGCTGTCTTTGCTGCTCTAGAAGATGAAGCGACTGTATTTCAAGGCGCTCGAAACTTGAGAGAATTAGAATCTAATACTGAATTCTTTGGGGTATTAAACGGGGTTGTGTGGGCCCAAGGCATGAATGTTAGCGATTCAATAAATTCTCAGAATAGCAATTATGGTCCTGTACTAGAAGCCAATGTAAGCTTCATAATTGAGTCACTGAAAGTTCTTCTAGAAAAAGGTAAAATTGCTCCTGGGGCAAATCTACTGATTATCGGAAGTATATGGGGCCAATTCGCAAGGCCAGAAAAATTGAGTTACATGGTTAGCAAATCTGCAGTTCTAGGTCTCGTTCGATCGTTGGCAATAGACCTAGCACATATGGGGGTTCAAGTTAATGCTATCTCTCCCGGCCCAATTGACACAGAAATGACAAAAAGTCATTTGACGTCAAGTCAGTTAGATCGGATCATTTCTGAGACACCTCTCAAAAGACTGGTAACTTTGCAAGAAGTTGCGGCAATAATTTACGCGTTCCTCTCTGGGAAACTAGGTGGAGTCACAGGACAAGAAATTGTTATTGATGGAGGATGGAGTGTCTCAAAACTTGTCTGAGATAAATATCAAAAGTAAGCATGGGAATTATCCAATTGTATTTGGACACTTCAATTTCAATTCTCCTTCAGACAAGAGAAGCTTTTGCTTAGTCGATGACATTCTGAAAAATAAATTTGAATTCGCGGGTTCGACAACTTACTACTTAAAGGCAGATGAAAAACAAAAGAACTTACAATCTGTTGAAAAGGTTTTGATTGGTCTTAATTCCTTGGGTATGAAAAGACAAGACTTACTGTCCGTAGTCGGTGGTGGATACACGCAAGACATAGGAACATTGGTAGCGTCAATTTATATGAGGGGGGTGGATTGGGTCTATTTCCCGACAACCCTAGCTTCCATGGGAGATTCTTGTGTTGGCGGTAAAAGCTCCATCAATGCTGGTACTGCGAAGAATCTAATAGGTAATTTTTATCCTCCTAGCCGAGTGTTTATAGATGTTGGTTTTTCCACTTCGCTTTCAGATTTAGATATTGTTGCTGGATTCGCAGAAATAGTGAAAATTTGTTTTGCAAAGGGCGTAGAAGAATTTAGTAAAGCTATTAATTTAATCTCACTTTGGGAGGAATCACACAATCCGGACATTCTCAGAGACTTAGTATTTCTATCAATTAAATCCAAAAAGTATTTTGTAGAAATGGATGAATTTGATATAGGCATAAGAAGGCTTTTGAATTTTGGGCACAGCTTTGGGCATGCAATCGAGGTGTCAAGTCAATTTAGAATTCCTCACGGTGTCGCCGTTTTGATCGGAATGGTGGCCGCGGTAAATCATAATTATTCAATAACATCGCGTCAAACTGATGTGTTAGTTGAATTTGCTTTAAATCAAGTCGCAAAAGTTCGGGAACATATAGTTAGTTATTTGACTGACTTTGACTATGTTGTTTTTTGCGAGGCGATACTAAAAGACAAGAAAAATTCCAAATCTGATATGAGATTAATCCTTCCAAAGCGTGAAAAATTGGAAATTGTTGCAATTCCCATTCGCGAAAATGCTCTAGAGTTGGCAAGAGATGCCATGATGCGAGGAATTAAGGTTGTTCTGAATGAAATATGCTGAATATTTACTGCTGAATCTGGCAAAGCGACACGGTTATACTCATTGCTTTTTTGTTGCTGGCGGAAATACCATGCATCTTTTAGATGCTGCCAGAAACATTTTTAATTGTATTCCAGTGGTGCATGAAGTTGCTGCAGGAATTGCTGCTGAATACTTCAATGCTACAAATGAATCGGGGGAAAAGGCCCTCGCTTTAGTTACCGCAGGTCCAGGTTTGACAAACATTGTTACAGCAATTGCTGGGGCTTATCTTGAAAGCCGCGACTTACTTGTTATTGGGGGTCAAGTCAAGACTTCGGATTTGAGGACCGGAAAGATTCGACAACGCGGCATTCAAGAGATTGACGGCGTTGCACTTACTAAGTCCATAACCACTTCATCTACACGTCTGAATACGCCAATTATTTTCAAAACTATCGAAAATCTATTAGTTAACTCGGAGCGGCCCGGTCCAGTATTTCTTGAAATACCTCTCGATGTCCAAGGCGCCAGCGTCAATTACGAGATCAGGTCTTATGAAGATGCCGTCAATAAAGTTGATCAGAGAAATTCAAACATTTCCGAATTCGTCTCTGAGCTCGCCCATTGTCTGGCAAATTCAGATAGACCCGTATTACTTCTCGGGGGCGGCTTATCAAAGTCCGCAGTTAAATCTAATTTGGAATTTCTAAATATGTCAGGAATTCCAGTTATGACAACTTGGAATGGAATGGATCGATATGGTTCTAACTTTGACAATTACTGGGGCCGACCAAATACTTGGGGACAAAGGTCTGCAAACATACTATTACAGCAAGCAGACATAATCGTAGCACTTGGAACACGATTAGGCATGCAACAAACTGGTTTTGCATGGCAAGAATTTGCGCCATTGGCCAAGATTTTTCAAGTTGAAATTGATGAATCTGAGCTATCAAAAGGACACCCAAATATATATATGGGATTGAAGGCTGATGCGGATGAAGTGTTGAATGCTACTGCAAAAAAACTTGAAAATAATAATCTTGATTTTTCTAATTGGATAAATCTTGGAACTAAAGTCATCAAGGCATTCCCATTAGATGATAAGTTGAACATTACTCATCAAGGTTTTATTTCCCCATATTTATTTGTGGATAAGCTTTCCGATTTGATGAATGATCGAGACGTTCTTATTCCTTGCAGTTCTGGGGCAGCTTTTACCGTAACTATGCAAGCCTTTAAACCCAAGTTTGGACAACGGATTGTTTCAAATAAAGGTCTCGCAAGTATGGGGTACGGCCTATCCGGGGCTGTTGGAGCCGCCATTTCTACAAAACGAAGAACTATCTTAATTGAGGGGGATGGAGGTTTCGCCCAAAACATTCAAGAATTGGGCACCTTAGTAAGACAAAATCTGTTAGTCAAGATTTTTCTATTCTCTAATCGCGGCTACGCATCCATTCGCATGACCCAACGTAACTATTTCAATGGTGCATACTTGGGTTGCGACCTCGAAACGGGCCTGGGTCTTCCCAATTGGCGCTTAATTTCTGAAGCATTTGGGATAAATTACAAAATGCTCGATGACACTTCGAACTGGGAGAGAGACTTGATTTCCACTCTGGAATCTCCAAATCCCGAATTTGTAGAAATAAAAATAGATCCTGAGCAAACTTATTTTCCAAAGATTAGTAGTCGGATTCTTGATAACGGCACAATGGTTTCAAACCCCCTCCATCTAATGAGTCCTGACTTGTCTGACGATCAAATTCGGATCTTTTTGCCCTACTTAGCAGATAGAATTCTGGGACCCGCCCAGACTATTGAGAGCTAAAGAGGTTTTTGTGAATTCAATAGAAAAACAAATGGTTGAAGTGCTTCAACGATGTAAAGACGATGGAGCCGTAAGTGTAAAGGCAGAATTTGAGGCTGAAGGCACCCGGATGGATGAACTTCTCAGACTGGTGGACGTTGCAAGATCGGCTGACTTGAAATTAACAGTAAAAATAGGAGGTTGCGAGGCAATTAGAGACCTACTCGAAGCAAAGCAAGTTGGTGTTGATTACATCGTTGCGCCTATGGTCGAAACCCCTTATGCCCTAACTAAATTTGTAGGTGCAGTAAAAATCGCTTATAACCAAGATGAAAGAGAACAAACTCAATTTCTTTTTAACCTAGAGACTATAACTGCTTTCCAAAATCTAGACGAGATGGTGAAGATAGCGAAATTAGGTGGTATCAATGGCATCGTTTTTGGAAGAGTGGATTTCGCTGGATCTTTAGGTTTAGGTAGAGAAGGGATTGAAACTAACGCGGTCACCGATAAAGTCGTTGAAACTGCAAAGAAAGCAAAAGGATATGAACTAGATTTAGTAGTCGGTGGAGCGGTAAGTTCAGATGCCTTGCCTCAACTTTTAAAGATTAATGAAACATACCTGACTAGATTTGAAACGCGCAAGGTTGTTTTTTCCGCAACTGCACTAAAAGGAAAAGAGATTGAGAGGGCTCTGCTAAATGCAGTCCATTTTGAATTACTCTGGTTATTAAACAAGCGAAACTACTATGCGCAAATAACAGCAGAAGACAATAAGCGAATTGAAATGTTGGAATCTCGCTGGAGAATTCTCAACGACACTAACTAGTTTTAAATTGACGTTGATTGGAAGATATCGTTTCTCGTAACCAGTTAATTATTTATGGCGCCAACGGCTGGTTAGGTCGAAGCGCTCTATCTGCAGCAACAAATCATGCCTTTGGCAATAGCTTTAATGAAATTCTTCTGATTGGCTCTCGGGAATCGACTTTGGTACTGGATGGTCAAATATATAAAGTTCACAATTCTCTTACGTCTCTAGAAAAGATTCAGGATGGCGCGGTTTTTTTTAATTCTGCTTTCCTCCGACGTGAATATCTCAAAAAGATAAATGAAGTCGAATATACCCAAAGAAATAATGAAATATCGGAGTTTGCACTAACGGTCTTGGAACGATTCAATTTGGCCACTTTCATAAACATTTCAAGCGGAGTTGCAAATAGTAAATCTCTTTATGATACCTATTCCGACCCTTATGCCCAATTGAAGAGATATTGGGAGAATAGATTTGAAGAGAGCAGTCGTAATTGCGGTAACGCTTTTCTCAACTGTCGAATCTTCTCGATAACGGGCAGATATATCAATGAGTTCGATAATTTGGCAATTAGTGCTTTTATAAAGTCATCCTTGAATGGATCAGTCATAAATGTTAAGTCGCCACGGACTCGGCGCACGTATCTAGATGCGGAGCAACTATCGCAAGTTTTACTAAATTTGGGGCAACAAGAAGTAAGCTTAACTTTAGATAGTGGCGGAGTTCTGGTTACAATGGAAGAACTAGCTAAGACAGTGCTTGAGGTTGTTGGAATGGGATCTTTAGAGATTGCACCCATTGACTCTAGTGCAGACTATTTTGGAAACTTCGCAGAATTTAATTCGTTAGCTGATTTAATGGGTATAGACGTATTGTCCCTTAAGAAACAGATTCAAACAACCTTACCTGCCTTTTCATAATTCACAGAGAATTGAAGTTTTCTATTTGTTGTTCAGTAATCTCTCGTGCTCCAACAGACCTAGATTCTTTGTACCATTCTGCTGTTATCTTTATTGCAGTTTGGAAATCTAGCCGATCGCTCCAATTCAATTCTTTTCTAGCTTTCGAGGAGTCTAATAATAAATAGCTGGCTTCATACGGCCCTTTTGCGGCGTCAAGCTCAAAACCGCCACCAGGTTCGACACCCCAATGCCGGGAGAATTCGGAAACTACATCTAGCACTCTGAATTTCGACTCGAGGGATGGACCGAAATTCCACTGGCCAGAAATGCCGTCGCTGATCATTCTCTCAATTAGGAGCAAGTAGCCATTTAAGCAATCGAGGACATGTTGCCAGGGCCTTATTGAATCTGGATTGCGAACTACGGGAGTTAATCTATTGGAGTATGAGTTAACTAGGTCTGGTATCAACCTATCCTTTGCCCAATCACCGCCCCCAATTACGTTTCCAGCTCGGGCAATGGAAATCGGAAAGGTAGAAAAGCTCGCTCTCCATGATTGAGTTGCTAGATCCGCCGCTGCCTTTGACGCGCTGTATGGGTCATGACCGCCTAATTCATCTGATTCAAGATAGCCTCTTAGATGATTTAGATTTTTATATACTTTATCCGTAGTTATTATTAAGGCAGCCTTCAAATTCTCCAAATTCCGCGTAGCTTCCAAAACGTTTAAGGTCCCTATTACATTTATTTCGAAGGTTTCGACAGGTATTCTATAAGACTCTCTAACCAATGGTTGAGCAGCTAAATGAATTAGGACATCAGGATTAGCTCTATTTACAGCATGTTCTAATTTCTTAGAATCTCTGATGTCGACTCTGACATCATTCTCGAATATTTCTGACAGTTTGGCCTGCTTAAACAGTGAATTTTCTTCAGGATCAAGAGATATTCCAGACACTTTATGCCCAAGGAGACTGAGCTGCAGAGAAAGCCAGGATCCTTTAAAACCAGTGTGACCAGTAATCAAATAATGCACTACTTGATTTTCCCGTTCATGAATTCTGATATGGATTCAATAATGAAATCTAACATTGGCTTCGTTAAACCTGGATAAACACCTATCCAAAATGATCTCATCATTACCGTATCTGTATTGCTCAAGTTTCCGACAATTCTGAAATCGACATTCTTGTAGGCTGGTTGCTTTGTGATGTTTCCGGCAAACATCAGTCGTGTACCAATCTTCCTCGTATCTAGAAATCTCAGTAAGTCTTCTCGATTGACTGAATGCTCTGAATCTAGTGTGATTGGAAAGCCGAACCACGATGGGTCACTGTTTGGTGTTGGTTTTGCCACTTGGATGCCGTCTATCACCTCAAGATTCTCTTTGAGATACTTAAAGTTTTCCTTTCTCTTTTGTATGAATGTTTCAATTTTAGACAATTGAGAAAGACCAAGGGCTGCCTGCATGTCAGTTGCCTTTAAGTTGTAACCAATATGAGAGTAGGTGTACTTATGATCATAGCCTTCGGGTAAATCTCCTAACTGCCAGCCAAATCTTTTTGCGCACGTGTTGTCTTTGCCCGTTTCACAATAGCAGTCTCTCCCCCAGTCGCGGAAAGACTCAACTTGTTTTCTTACCAATGGAGATTTAACGAATACAGCACCACCTTCTCCGGTTGTGATGTGATGCGCGGGATAGAAGCTAAGAGTTGCTGTATCCCCGAAGCTTCCGGTTTTTTGACCTCTGTAAGTCGAACCCAGAGCATCACAGGAATCCTCAACCAACCAGAGGTTGTATTGCTTGCAAAGTCTTTGAACGGTATCTAGATCAAAAGGGTTTCCAAGAGTGTGTGCCATCATGATGGCTTTAGTATTTGGAGATATTGCCTCCTCAAGCATCTCAGGATTTGCATCAAGAGTATCTAGGTCAACATCAACCACGACCGGTTTCAGTCGGTTTTGGATTATTGGGTTTACAGTTGTGGGAAATCCCATTGCGACCGTTAAGACTTCATCTCCTGGCCTCAAGGCACGTTCTCCGAGTTTGCTGCTAGTCAATGCGCTTAAGGCGACGAGGTTTGCACTGGATCCTGAATTTACAAAGAGTGCACTTCTTGCACCTATAAATTTGGCAAGTTGTCTTTCAAATTGCTCGGTAAATCTGCCCGAGGTTAGCCAACCATCTAGAGAGGAGTCCACCAAAGATGTGAAGTCCTTGGAATCTAAAACCTTTCCTGACACAGGGACGGGGTCTTCGCCGGGGCTGAATTCCTTATTGGCCAAAATTTGATCTGCGTAGGTTGCTGTTAGCTTCAGGATTTGGTCGCGTAGTGCTTGAATTTCTTCCTGAGAGAACACCGAACCTCCTGAAACTTTACGGACTAAAAGGATAACCACCCTTTGAGGCTTTCGTGCGGTCCTTTTCTGACAACTTGGGGTCAAAGCTCATGCTTAGGACTTCGCCGGCACCTAGATTGGGTAGTTAGGATGCCGAATAACTCGACCCCTGGCCCCAGTCCGTTCTCAGGAAGTTCTAAAGTGAGCCCTGAACTATGGGGGCTGAGGTGATCCACATGAGTACATCAGTACTAACCCAGAAAGAGCCATCAATGACTAAAGAGAATGACACGAAGGTCCAAAGGGTCCTTGTCGTTGATGATGAGAAAAGTATTAGTGAGTTAATTACAACAAGCTTGCGCTTTGTTGGATTTGAAGTGCGGACTGCAGCAAGTGGCGCGGAAGCGCTTCGTGTTGCCGAAGAGTTTAAGCCACATGCGCTAATTCTTGATGTGATGCTTCCAGATCTTGATGGTTTTGAAGTCTGCCGACAGCTTCGCGCTGATGGTCAAGATGTTGGCGTTCTCTTCCTTACCGCTAAA
>Ga0129336_10003243_pt1 | contig 10044 bp, 17 predicted proteins | sample CPB6_02_DNA_FD_96878 | JGI IMG/M metagenome (GOLD analysis project Ga0129336, IMG submission 96878) | Freshwater to marine salinity gradient microbial communities from Chesapeake Bay, USA - CPBay_Sum_0.6_0.2_DNA | ecosystem: Environmental > Aquatic > Marine > Coastal | place: USA: Chesapeake...
AATCAAGAAGGACAAGCAGGCGCTCTTCAACTATGCCTTCATTGTCGCACTCAAGAACACGATCAAGAAATGAGAGACTTCATCATCATGTGCGCGAGCCTTGCCGGTGTGGTCATTGGCCTGTTGATTTTTTGGTTCAACCGGGAGGACTGATGGAAATCCTGCCCATCGACTTCATACTGCTGGCCATATTCGTGGCGCTGGCGATGATGTGGCTGGACAAATGACCCACGCCGCCAATCTGCCGCGCCACCTGTATGTCTCGGTGGATAGGTCGGTGATGAGTCGCGGCCAGAAGGACGGCTGGGAGGATGCGGTATGGTTTGGACTAACCAGCATCCCGCACCGTGCCTGGGGCTGTACGGTCATGCTTCAGTGTGGTGCGCTGTATCGAGGGCTTCCGCTATCAGCCATCGCACATGACCAGGTTGGTCACGACCAGGGGTGGGAACTCAAAGACGCCCAACGCTGGGATTGCTTTGGCTGGAATTTCACCACAATCGAATACGATTACCTGCGGGAACTGGACTGTTCGGTCTGGCTCGCTTCGCGCCAGCATTGGATGAAGGGTAGCTATTTATTCACAGCCGAACCGTATGGGGACGGCTACAGCCTGGAGCCAAGCCAGACCAAGTCGCATCACTTCATCGCGCTTTGTAACGGGCGCATTACCTGTGTCCCCGGAAACAACATCCTTTGGCAGGAATCCTCGTTCACCAGGAATAAAAGTCTTGCCAAGCCTGATTGGCTTCGTGTACAAACACAAACCTACCACGCCGAAGAGCAGGCGTTCGACGATGTGGTGGGAGAAGAAACAGCATAACAAGGAGGTCACTATGCCATTGGGTAAAGACATCGGAAAAAACATCCGCGAACTGCGGGCAGACAATAAACGCAAAGGATCAGCCAGGGGCGCTGGCGGAAAGCCGCGCAGCCAGAAGCAGATCCTCGCCATCGCGCTCCGTGCCGCTGGCGTACCCAAGGCCGGTCGTCGCTTTCGGATGCGGAAAGGATGACTTGCGAGAAGTTGAAATGGGTTGCCGACATCTTGTCGCGGGTGCGGGGAAAGTTGGCCGCCCATCGGGACCAGATCACACACGCCGAGGCGCACAAGGTCCGCGAGATGATTGCGGAAGTTGACGCGGCCTCGATCATCGTAAAGGAGAAAAGAAATGAACACACTGCAACAGGAACGGGAAAAGACAGCAATACAGATCCTGTCATCTAGGGTACACGCTCTGGAGAAATCGTTGGCGGGATGCCGCGAGGCTGGCCGCAGGTTGTCCTCCATGCTGATTGACTATATGAACGAGGAGGCCAACAAGCAGACTCCGTACATCCGGGTGCCGAAGGATCTCAGGAAAACCAAGGGCAACAACCCGCACCAAGTCCAGGCCCGCTACGACATTCTGAGGATTCTGGCGCACAACGGCATGAGCGACCAAGACATTGAAAACGAGTTTGGGATCAACAGCGGTGCGGTGAATTACGCCCGCAAAAACAAGTGGAAGGCGAAGCATCTGAAGGAGAACCAATGAAAACCTGGACCAATCAAACCTCATCCGTTCATAAAGTGGACGACAACAACCTCTGGCCGAGGACGACCTATATGTTGCCCGACGAACTGACGGGACCGATATGGGAGGACGCCGTACCGGCACCACACAAGATCAAGCCTTACTACAATGGAAGATCCACGGGCGGGGCGACCGCCGTGTACCGCGCCGGGGCAATCGGGGATGCCATCATCACGACCGCCTTCGTCAACTACTTGGTGCAGGAATCTGGCGGGGTGGTGGATGTTTACGCCCCCGCCCGTAACCTCACCCTCTACGCTGGGTTGGGTGCCAAGCTGTACCCGCTGCCATGCACACTGGAGGCGTGGGATAGCTACGACGCTCACCTGCCGACCGACGACTTGTTCTCAGGTCAGGTGGGCAACACCAAGCTGGGAACCGGCGGAGGCAACGCCTACAAGCGGATCTACGAATGGATGGGAGTCTGGGACGAGGAGACGATGGCGAAGTATTGTAAACCGAAGCTTTACCTGATCGACCCGGACCACAACGAGCTAAAGGAGCTAAAGAAGTGGCCGCTACCCACGCCGTTCTTCGCCTACCATGTCAGCTCCAGCGGTCCGACCCGCACCTATCCGCCCAAGCTTGGACAGGAGGCGGTGCTGGCGCTGCTTGAAGCGTACCCCAAACATCACGCTGTCATCATCGGGCTGGACAACTCAAACAACTTCGAGGTTAATCACCCGCGAGTCATAGATTTATTTAATTGCACAAAGCAGGTGCGCTCGCTGTTCCCGATCATCGCCAACGCGGACTTTGTCGTGGCACCCGACAGTAGTGTCAATCATATGGCGGCGGGCTTGGACACAGCTTGCGTGTCGCTGTGGGGATCGTACCACCCAGAGGATCGTGTTCAGTTCTACCCAAAGAACGTATCAGTCTTCAAGCCGGACACCTGCCCGCACGCTCCGTGCCGCCCGCATGGAGGCTTGCCGCAATCAAAGTGCAAGGACGCAACCAACAAGACCAAAGGCACCCAGTACTGGTGCAATGCACTACGCAACATAACCGCCAAAGACATTGTCGAGGCGGCGGCGAAGGCGATGGAGTTGGAGGAGAAATCCAAATGAGCGCACTCGAACAGATTGCCGCGAAGAAGATAGCCATGAATCATCCGGGCTGGAAGAAATACGGATACAAGAAATCAGTTATTGCCGCGCTCTCCAGATGGCTAGCCGAGGAGGATGGGGTTGATGAACCAGATTGTGATCTGGCCAGATCCATATTTGCGCCTGCCGAAAAATACTTGCCAGACTTATACAAGATAGATGATGACAACAAGATCATCGGTCTGCTTGAAATTGAAGATCATTCAAAGCTAAAGACGGAAAAGCTGAAGGCATATTCTGAACTGTGGCACGATGCCGATTGTTATGGCATAACCATAGAAGTATATACGGCTGATAGATACGGAAGGAATATAGAGTATCTGGATTTATTTCCGGCCTTCTGCCATACGATGGAGGAGCCGAGATAACGATGCGGGGAATAGAGCCAGGGGAGAACCCTGGACGGGCAGTCCTCCAAGTGTGTACGCCTCTTTTAACACCCTGCATATAATTTTATGAACCGATGCCCCGAATGGTACGCAGAGAGATTCTGCGGCTGGCCGCGAAAGCTCAGCCATTTGAAACAAAGGGGCATGATCTTACAGATAAGCAGGACTTATATCATGCGACAGTTGCTTGCGCGGGTGCTTTAGGCGGGCATGATCCGAGGTTAATAAATGAGCTTATACGACAAATACAAGAATCGCCCGAAGAAGGGCGCAAGGAGCGTGGACTATGACGGGGCCACGCTGATCGCCAAGTGCGGCGACATCAAGATCCACCATTGGGCAAGGGAGACGGCGGACCCGGACACTTGGCATGAGCCGGAGACGGCATGGCATCTTGAGTGGAAATCCCACTTTCATCCAGATAACACCGAACAGACCATCACGGTGGATGGCATCAGGCACCGAATGGACGCAAGGATGTTTATTAAGGGAAGACAATGGGCAATAGAATTTCAGCATAGCCATATAAACATTGAGGAAATAAGGGAACGCGAGTTCGGATACAGAAGAATGATATGGGTCTTTGACTGCATCGGAAAGGATATGCCAAGCTGGCGGGCGGGGGACGACATCGTCAGGATATGGTGGAAGAGGCCGCGAACATCGGTGCTGTGGTGCAATCAGCCGGTGCTGCTGGACATTGGCGATGCTGGCGTTTACCACATCCTTTCAATGCCTGAATACAATAACGACTATTGGTACGCCAAGCATTGCCACAAGAATGAGATTGTCGGGACACTGACCAGCGGGACGTTCTCGCAGGCAACCAAGGTATTAGAGGAACTAATAACAGAAGGAGCGGCATGACACAGGAAAAGGTGATGAATCTGATGAAGTTTTTGGGTGAGGACTGCGTCCTTCTGCCCATACCCAGCGGGGAGAAGCGGCCCATGGATGCCGGATGGCAGAAGACAACGCCAGCGATGGCCAGGAAGCCGGAGCATATCCGCAGGCTTGAGGCCGGGAATATCGGGGTATTGCTTGGCAAGGCGGGTGGCGGGCTGTGTTCGATTGATATAGACAGCGACGAGTCGGCGGCTGAGTTTGAGAAGCTCAATCCCAAGCTGGCCCAGACGCTCCAGACAAGGGGAGCCAGGGGAAGGAACTTCTGGGTCAGGATCGACGGGGACTTCCCGCCGCTGGCCAAGATCACGGATTGGGGGGAGTGGCGCAGCGATGGCGGGCAGACCGTCATATGGGGCAAGCACCCGACCGGCGGGGCTTACAAGTGGCTGGTCGTGCAGAAGCCGATCACCATCAAGTTTGACGAGATCGTGTGGCCTGAACATCTGGAGCTTCCGTGGAAGATCAAGATCGACAACGCCTACAACGACCTGGTGGAGCAGTTCGGAAAGCCGTGGAAGGAGATCAAGGACAAGAAGGAGCGGGAGTTCATTGTCTCGCTTAACCAGCCGTTCTGGGCGGGCAAGTACCAGCATGACAACCGCGTGCTGTTTGAGCCGCAAGAGAAGGATTTTTACGAGTACGAACAGGAGCGCGGGATCTGGCGGGTCAAGTCGGAGGACGCCATCAAGCAGGAGATCAGCAAGGACATCCTGCGCTTCAGCCGGGAGCAGGACAGGCCGGAGATGGAACACATGAGGTCGGACAACTCGCTGGCCGGGATCGTGCGCCAGCTTCGCGGCATCGTCGAACACAGGGATGCCTTCACGCTCCACCGCATCCCAGGGGTCCACTGCTCCAACCGCTTCATCAAGTTTGAGTCGGGCGCAATCGAGGAGCATGAGTTCAGCCCGGACTTCTTCTCGCGCAACCAATGCCCCGTCGAGTTTCGGGGCCTGGATCTGGTTCCAGAACGCTTCCTCATGGATCTGGCCGTTCCAGCCATCCCCGATCCAGACGACCTGCTCCTGTTCCAGAAGTATCTTGGGATGTGCCTGTTCGGGCGCAATATCATCCAGAGGTTCCTTGTCATGTACGGGCAGGCAGGGGGCGGCAAGTCAACGCTGCACAACGTGGTTCACCAGTTGTCCGGGCGGGAGAACATGGCGCAACTACGCACGCAACATCTGGACAAGCAGTTTGAGCTTTACCGCTACCGCGCCAAGACGCTCCTGTCGGGCGTGGATGTGCCGGGGAACTTCCTGCAAATGGGCGGGGCCAAGGTCATCAAGGGATTGACCGGCGGGGATGTATTGGATGCCGAAGGCAAGGGGATCAACGACGGCTACCACATCATCGGCAACTACAACATCATCATCACGGCCAACGAGAAGCTTCGGGTCAGCCTGGAGGGGGATGTCGAGGCATGGAGGCGTAGGTTGCTTTTGCTTGAGTTCAACCAGCCGCCCCCCGTCAAGAAGATCGACCGCTTTGCCGAGAAGCTGGTGGAAGAGGAAGGTCCGGCCATCTTGGCTTGGGGCTTGCGGGGCTTCCTGTTGCTCCAGAAGGATGTGGATGAGACGGGCGACATCCGCCTGCCTGACTCGCAGGTAAGGCGCATCCATAACCTGCTTGCGGAATCCGAGTCGGTTGACCATTTCATCCATGAGCGGGTCGAGCGAGCCAAGGGATCGGACGTTACGATGGAGGAGTTTGTCCAGCTATACGGGCTTTACTGCGCCGAGAAGGGCTGGAGGCCGCTGTCCGGGTCAAGGTTAAGTCATCTTATCCGCGACAAGATGCTGGAACTACGGCAGAGCAACATCTCCAACAGCATCCGCAAGTCCAAGAAGGGCTTCAGAAACGTAAAGGTACAGGGTCAGGAGGAGGATTATGCCGATGCTCAATACTAATAAGCTGGAAGGGAAGGTCGGTGGTGTATGGGTCAGGGGTACGCCAACGAAGAAGACTGCCAAGGGTGATGAGTACCGTTGCCCAGCTTGCGCCTCAAACGGAGGGGATGAGGGTGGCCAGCACCTTATAGTGTTCAACGGAAGGGGTACATTTGCCTGCGCCGCCTACCCTGGGGATAGGAAGCATAGGAAGGAGATATGGGACGAGGTGGGGATAAAGACGAGTGGCAAGTGGTCAGAGCCGGTTATACCGGCAAAGATATGGCAGAAGACCACCTTTATCGGCAGGCACGTTGTGGACCTAGAGAAGGAAGCGGAGGAGGTAAGGAAGAGGGACGCGGATCTTGTCGCGGCAAGGGAGCGGAGGGAGCAGCAGGAAAGGTTGGCTAGGGAACGGGAGATTGCCATGCGTGAAGAGGCGGAAAGGCTTGAGAGAGCCAAACGGCTTGAAGAATACAATACCAATTCTAAATGCGACAAAACACGATTTGGGACGTTTGGGACACCTATTTTGAGTTCAACCAATATGCCCCCACCCCCCTATAAGGATTATACCGATGATAATACCGTAGGTATGGGTGGGGGGTATGCTCCACCGATATGCGAAAAGGCATCCCAAACGTCCCAAGTTAGACCGACCATGCCCATGGGTGCTTCGCCCATGCCGGAAGGGTATTGCCGTACCTGCTGGGATAGTTGGGGCAAGATGGTAAGGGTTTATGATGACATAGGGTGCGAGATATGCGCCACCAGGGAGGCTCCAGTATTGCAGGCAAGCTGACCAATTTCTGCCGGTATCGTTCCGTGCTATACTACCCAAATGAAACGCCCCGGTTTATACGCCAATATCAATGCCCGCCGCAAGGCCGGGACCAGCCGACCCAAAAGCCAATCCACCATTAGCCCCCGTACCTGGCGGCTGATGAAAGCCAAGAAGGGTGGCTTTAGTGAAAAGCGGGGGAGTCGATAAGCTTAACCTTGCATGGGCCTACATCGAGCTTCTCATCACGGAGAACTCAAGGCTACACCAGACCATAGGAAAGGTTGACAGGCTATGCGGTGACATATTGGCTGATTGCTCCCGCGAGGTGTACGAGGCCAATATGAATGACCTGACGAAAGATTTGGAGGATCTTGGAAATTTTCTTGATGTCCACCAGCAAAAGATTAAACTGCTATCCAGCGTACTAGGCAATGAATCCCCGTAACCTACCCTGCAACAGCCCCCGCCGGACTCCTGGTGGGTCAAAGAAGTTTGTGGTCCGTGCCTGTAGCGGTGGCAAATCCAAGACCATCCGCTTTGGTGACCCCAAGATGACCATTAAGAAGTCCATCCCTGGGCGCAGGAAGAGCTTTAGGGCTAGACATCGGTGCGATTCCAACCCGCCTAGCAAGATGACCGCCCGCTACTGGAGCTGCCGAAAGTGGTAAAGAAAGGCACCAGGATACCGTTTAATCGAGCGGAAATGCCCCCAGAAGCGAGGATTGGCGGCAAGCAGGTAGATTGTACCTCCCAATCAAAGATACAGGCTATAAAGCCCAAAATACCAGAATCCTTGGGCAATAAAGCCTGCTGCGTCTCTATCGGACGCTGAAGTACCGTTTCTTATAACGCCCTTATAGCGTCCTTATAGCGTCGCCAAGCTACCGTTTATCCTGACGCTCCCGCTCTTTACGCCAAGCAGTCCAACGCTCCCGCTGCCTCTGCGCTACCATTTGGTAATGCTCCCGCGATAACTTCCGGGCCTTACTAGGACCCTTAACGCTCCCGCCCTTTCTGCCAATGGTGGCGAGATACTCTTTTACTATTTGTTCTTTGGTCATTCTTATAGACTCCTTATAGGATGCGCCAAGGTCCCGTTTATTAGCGGATGCCAGGACGCTCCCGATTGATGCGCCAAGCTACCGATTATTATCGGCAACCGGGGCGCTATTTATTGGTTTGATTTTTCGCCTTCGGGAATCTCGCTAGATTCTTCTTCAAATTCGTAAATCCTGCTTTTAATTTTATAACTTTCGCACATGGCCTTAAACCAATCGCTTCCACTGCTCATATGTTTCCTTTCTTTTATTGTTTGTTATTTGATCCCGCCCAAGGGTGGAACTTGGGGCGGGGGATATGTTAATTAAATCTGATCCTTAATTCTTTAATCAGTCCAGTTTCCGTTTTCTTGATTTCAACTGGATAAAATCCATCCCCGCCGAATCCAGTTGCGACATAGCCAAGGTCAAGCGAAGCCCCGGGCTTCACTTTGCTCCTCTTTTCAAGATCCCATAACTTGTTGCAGAACTTGCTCCATTGTTTATCCGTTGGCCTTCCGCCAACTACATTCTGAAGTGCGTAACAAGGGTCGGACAATAACAAGGTTCCAGAATCAACTGGAACCGACCCGACATATTCCCAACTGCTTTTCTTTTTCTTCATAGCGTGTTCCTTTCTTTCTTTGTTTGCTAGGCCATCCCAATTGGGCTTGACCTCTCCCCTCCCCTTGAGAGGGAGGGACGAGGGAAAGCTTATTTCCTTGTGACTATCCAGGCGAAGGCGATGAGAATCGCGCCCAGAATAAGACCATGGGCAAAATACACCGCTCCATTCATCGCCATACCTCCTTTCTTATCGTGTAGATCGTCCTTCCATTCACCCCCCGCCAGCGTTCCGCAGCCCCTAGGCTTTCGAAACGGCAGACGAAGGAACCGGCTCTGGTGTAGATTGCGAAGCAGATCATGATTGGCCTTCCTTCCAATTCTCAAAGATTTCCTCTGCCTCATTGTGATACCACTCCTGCACCTTTTCCATAATGTAAAAATAAATGGCAGCCATGCCATTATTCTCCATCGGATTTTCACCAACTCCTGCGTTTTCGTATGCCTGCTCAAGTTCCGATCCGTGTAGATACCAAGCCGTCTTGATTTCGTATGTGTAAACAGGCACGGAGGAGTCAACGATTTGATGGATTGACCCATCGTAGTCTAGGTCATTGTTAAGACACGGCAGCGAATCCGTGTCGGGATTGTTATTCAGATAGTTTTCCAGCTCTGTCTTAACATCCTTGATGGCCGATTGGACTCGGCTTTCAAGCGTGTCATCTATTTCGATTGTGCGTTTCATTGTATGTGTTTCCTTTCTTTTGGTTTTTGGCTGTCTCATCAGTTTGCGGTAGCCAACCGCAAAGACCCCTGAAGGGGTTTCGACTTTATTCAAATTCACATACAAAACAAACTTTTGATTTAGGCCGTCCTCGATGCCATTTCGATTTCGACTAGCTTTTGTTTCTGATGGGGTTCTAGCACTTGTTCCAGCTCTGAGAGTATCCACCTCAAACGAATAATTTGATCATGTGCAATTTTCCGTTCTGCCATAGTGTTGATGTGTGGATCGTTTTCTATGTTGTGTTGGTTTTGCATTGTATGTGTCCTTTCTTTTGGTTTGCTTATTTCCCGCCCCAATAGTGGAAGGCGTAGAAAAGTGATGATGTGATGATGATCGGGAGAATGAGAAGGATTTCGGTCATTTCAGAACCTCGTCAGCTTGCCACATCGCATCATCAGCCCGACCGATGATTCCTGCGGTTTTATTTGAAGGATTGTTAAACTCCTCCGCCTGCACATACTCAAAACACTCATCGAGTGATGAGCGAAGGGCAGAGATTACTTCCAACAATTCTTTAGTGCGAAGATCTTTGGCCGTCATCGCTTCGGCGTTGGTGTGTGTGCTTTGCATATTGCCATCCTATTGCAAGCGGGTTGGCTGTCAATGATTATTTTTAATCTTTTTTCGTGGTAGATTGTCGGCGTGAGCGAATCGCCCGGAACTGCCCCCAAAGCGAAAAACGGAAAGCATCAATTCACCCCCGAAATTGAGGCAAAAATCCTCGATGCTTGCGGGTCTGGATTCACCATCGAGAAAGCGGGGGCATTGGTTGGCGTGAATCCGTCCACCATTCGCACTTGGTGTCAGCGCAAGCCGAAATTCGCCGAGAAAGTGGAGACAGCGAGAAAAAACCACGAGCTGTCCCTTTTGAAGTCCATCGAGCAAGCGGGGGAAAAGTCTTGGCAAGCGAAAGCGTGGATGGCCGAGAGAGTTTACAACTATGCCCAACCTTCAGCTCGCTTACAAGTCTCTGGTGGCGTGGAACATACAGCAACCGGCGGA
>Ga0129336_10003244_pt1 | contig 10043 bp, 14 predicted proteins | sample CPB6_02_DNA_FD_96878 | JGI IMG/M metagenome (GOLD analysis project Ga0129336, IMG submission 96878) | Freshwater to marine salinity gradient microbial communities from Chesapeake Bay, USA - CPBay_Sum_0.6_0.2_DNA | ecosystem: Environmental > Aquatic > Marine > Coastal | place: USA: Chesapeake...
AAGTGAGGACGCGCCTGCAGAAGGCGCAAGCCTACGTCGACGAAGCTAAGGAAGTGCTCAACCTCTCCCAGTGGGAGATAAAGGTCCAGGACTACCCATCCGCCGATGACGCTTATGCCGACATCGAACCACACGACTACCTATGGCACGCCAAGCTCCGCCTCTCAGAGGACTTCTGGAAGGAAAAACCTGAGGAGCAGGCCAAGATCATTGCCCATGAGCTCCTGCACCTGCACTATGCCGGTGTAGAGCGGATTATCAACCACCTAGAAGCCACGCTTGGGGGTCCAGCCCATGAGTTGCTCTCTAAGTTCTGGGATATCGAGGTGGAGCGGGCAGCAGATGCCCTATCCGGTCCAGTAGGGGGCCTACTCCCTACGCCAAGCTTCTAGGAGATTGTAACAATGCCAAAAACCAGGATGTTGAACCCCGATAACGCAAAAGCAAACGCAAAAGTAAAGATAAGCCCACTCAAGAACAAGAAGGCCGGAGCTGGCGCATTTGCTTATGCTGGCACCAAGGTCACAAGCGTGCCCCCGTCTGAGGCCCGACGCCGAGCCAAGGAAGCTGCAAAGTATGCTATCCCTCTGGCAGCAGTCGGTGGCGCGGCCCTGTTCTCCCTAGTTAAGAATACCAAACGATAATGCCGATGGTAGAAGGGAAGAAGTTCCCATACACAAAGAAGGGCATGGCAGCAGCCAAGAAGGCCCAGGCCAAGCACGAAAAGACCGAGGGCAAGATGGAGCGCGAGGTCGAGTACGGCAAGAAGAAGAAGGGCAAGAAGCGTGCCCGGTAAGCCAGGGCTGTACGCCAACATCAACGCCAAGCGCAAGCGCATAGCCGCTGGCTCTGGCGAGAAGATGCGTAAGCCAGGAAGCAAGGGGGCCCCTACGGCCAAGGACTTCAAGGATTCGGCAAAGACCGCCAAGAAGAAAAAGCGGTAAATCTGAGTAACAAAAAATTCGCCCGCTTCGCGGGCTAGGAGGAGAAAAGGAAATGGCTGCACCAAGGTTCAAGAGCGGAGTTAGCCGCAAGCGAGTAATCAAGGGATCAATCGGTGGTGGCGGAAAGCTTGGAAACCTTTCCCGCAAGACGACCGGAACGACCACGACCCCGACCACAACGACACCGACCACGTCGACGCCGGTAGTACCGGACTTCACGACAAACCCACTTATTCCGTGGGATAACAATACGCCAATCGGCCAGCTCTTCAACCAGGGCATGGTCAAGCTCCCGAGCCTCAACCCTGTGACGAACGGTCTCGACCCTCGCCTGCAGATGGTGGCAGGGGATAGCACTCGTGAGCGAATGGAGACGTACAACCGAATCGCGGCCGCCAAGCGACCCGCCACCAATCCAAGCGATCCACGCATCTTGAAGACTGGCGTTTCAGGAGACAGCATGCGCGAGCGCATGGACTCGTACAACCGCATTGCCTCCGGCCGTTCACCTCTTCAGCGCCCACTCCAGCTCTCCCGCATGACCGGGACGCAGCGTGGGTCTGCAGTCTCACGAGCCGGCTCAGCTGCACTTCGTGGTCGAGCTGCTGCTAGCCGCTCAACTGCACGAGCTGCTGCGGCCACGCCAACTGCGTCTCGTTCGACATCTCCGGCCGTTGCTACGGCCCGAGCTGGTGCGGCCGCAGTGAAGCGAACTGCACCAGTGCCAGTTGGTGCCAAGAAGAAGGTCACCACTGCCAAGAAGCCAGTCGTTGCTTCTCGCTCAACTGGGCGAGTCGCTCTCTAACCCTTTTCCCCTTGGGGGCGGGCTCGCTGCTGGGTCCGCCCCCACCTATTCGAGGTGTTGATGCCAAAACCGCGGGATTACCGTAAGGAGTACGATTCGTACCATGGTAGGCCCGAGCAGGTCGAGAACCGCTCGTCGCGCAACAAGGCGCGTCGTAAGGTCAAGGCCGCTGTCGGAGAAAGCAAGATCCGCGGTAAAGATATCGACCACAAGAATGGGAACCCAAAGGACAACCGCAAGTCTAACTTGCGAGTAATGTCAAAGTCGAAGAACCGGAGCAAGAAGTAATTGGCAACGTTTAAGTTCGGCCGCGACATCAATATCCACTGGAACGGCTATGACATCAAGGGACCGGCCGATACAGTGTTCTCGATCCCAGACCAGCTCTACGAGGAGTTTGAGGGGGATCTGCGTGGCGCTGAGCCGACGCTTACCTGGATTGACACCAACGAGTTCCTGACGCTCACCAACGCGGTATCCGTCACCTCACTCGACGGAGTGTTCCCGATCTCAGTGTCGACGACGTCAGTCGGAAAGAACGTGGCGATCTCCTCCGCGTCCGCATCTGATGGTTACGTCCTCACGGCAAACGGATCTGGCGGCGTTGCATGGGAGCCTCTCCCTGGGGACGCTACCGGAATCACCAACATCATTGGCACATCTCCGATCTCGGCGCAGGTCAGCGGAACCTCCGCCACGATCAGCCTGACCGCTAACTACCAGACGGCCGGAAACTACCAGGTAGCAGGAAACTACGTATCAAGCGTAAGCGCTACCGCCCCAATCACGGCATCGATCTCTACGGCCGGTTTGCTGACCGTTGGTATCAACGCATCTCAAACGAGCGCCGCTAGCGCCGCAGCGACCAGAACCGAAATCAGGAATAATAGCGGTGCTACGCTGCTCAAGGGTCAAGTAGTATACCTGTATGGATCGAGCGGCCTAGTCCCCACAGTTAGACTGGCCCTTGCCGACAGCGACCTTACCTCGGCAAACACGTTTGGTATCGTAGAGAACGATATTAGCAACAATTCCAACGGATATGTCACAAACGTTGGAAAACTAGGCTCTCTCGATACGTCCGGACTTACTGATGGTGTTGCACTGTGGCTTTCTCCAACTGTTGCCGGTGCATTCCAGACAACGAAGCCGACAGGACCGAGCCACGGCGTACTCGTAGGATTTGTCATCAAGGGCGGATCTGTTGGCGCTGGCGAGATATATGTCTACATAAAAAACGGCGCAGAGCTTGACGAAATCCACGACGTCAATATATCTGGCCTCGCAAATGGCCAGGCCTTGATCTGGAGCTCAACTGCGTCTGTCTGGCAGAATAAAGTACTCCCTGTCGCTTCCGTAAGCGCGACATCGCCAGTGAGCGCATCCACAGACACAGCTACCGGCGCCGTTTCGCTTTCAATCGCGGCAGGATCAATCAACTCGTCTCACATAGCGGATAACGCCATAGTTTCGGCCAAAATCAACGCCGGAGCAGTAGACACGGCTAAGATCAGCTCTGGGTCGGCTACGAGCGGAACCCTGCTCACAGCAGATGGTGTAGGTGGAGTTGCATTTACGGCTTTGCCAGCAGTTCAAAGCGATGAATACCTAGCATATATTTACTTCAACTGAGTAGGAGAGCATAATGCCAACAAGGACGGAAAAGAACTTTGGGCAGGCTAACCAGGTATCCTGGGGAGCCCCGACGCAACTTGTAGCATCTTCAGCAAATCGCAGAAACATTGCCGTAAACGTTTCTGCTCGTACGGCCGCACACGTCGGACTTGCTACGTTTACTTCTGCTCCAATCCAGGCAGGCAGTTCATCGTACGCTTCTATAAACGCTGCAGATGGCGGCTCAGCTACTCTTGCCAGCGCGAAGGCGGTCGCGGTAAACCAGGCAAAGAATAAGTTCATAGCAATGAGCGCCGCAAACGCTATTGTCGGTTCAATAGATTACTCCTCAGGAAATTTCTCAACGACACTTACTGCTACGTCAACTGTTGACTTGGCACAGCTTGGTGCCGGCCTTGGGATTGACTCAAACGCCGGAGCATATAACTCACAGGACTCATGGTCCATACCTGCAGTGTTTATTGACGACTACAGCGTACTGGCGTACTCTCCTGAGACCATAACTAGTGCCACGTCAACAGAGGATAGACTAGTCGGCCTAACGATTGACGCGAGTGGTGGAGTAACTAAAACGCTTAACTATTACCGAAATGCCGACGAAGCGACATCCTCAAGTGCCCAATACAGGGGCGTATATTCCCTACAATATGGATACGGATACTCAGTAGACGGAGAAGGCACTGACACAACTATTACGTCAGGAGCAGTTGGACTCGGGATAAGGACGTTTGCCGGTGCTACAATATCTGGATCAGCAATATCACAGACTGGTACAATTTGGTGGGACCTTGATGGAACGGCCGGAAAGACCAGCGGACAGCTGCAGAACTTCTTCTCCGTGTCGGATTACAACAGCAAGTACGATATATTTGCTATCTGCAGTCCAACGACCACTGCAAATCCATGGCTAGGTGCTGTATCGACCGGTGGCACTGGAGTATTTGCTTCAAATAGGCCAACAATCCCATCTACTGTCGCTCCGGCAGGCTTCAGGATCGTTGCGAATAACGGAACGAACGGAGCCAGCAGAAGCTTCATGGACGGAACAACAACGTACCCTAGCGCACCGACTGGAATCTCTCCAAATGCGTCCAGTAGCTCAGCTCCTACAGTATCTTCACTCAAGTTTTCACCCAATGGTGAATATCTTGCAGCCACATACACATCTAGCGGAAATACAGCAATCTATGTCCGTCAAAACGACGGTAGCTGGGTGCACACGTATACAGTAAACAATTCAGCTGCCCCGGTAAACTCTGGGGGGCCAAGCCAAACTGCATGGTCCGCTGACAGCACAACAGTGTTCTTCGCCTCAAACGGCCAAGCTGCAAGTAGAAACATTACTGGGTTCCAGGGCGCCCCAGGAGCAATACCTGTTGCTGGATATCTTAACTTCAAAAATAACTACACAACATACGCTGGATTCCCGGGGTTGATGGGCGTTGCAGGAGCAATAGACTGTCCATCTATAACCGCTAACCCACTAGCAGTATCGTGGACGCATTCAGCGAGCAACGTCGGAATTGTTCTGATCGGGTCCGTAATAGACGGATCTGGAAAGAATATGCTCATCGCAGCTTCGACTGAGAACTTTGATCTGGGAACTGGCGTATACGGACTTGCTGGATTTGAGGCCAACATCAATGTTGCCGCAGGAACTACTGGAGCTCAGCCAGGCTACATAAACAGCGTAATGTCAGCTACAAAGCTGACTGCTGGGGAGACAATCCAAGTATCTAACATCGTGCTGGAATCCGGCGAATCTCTCTACATCTCTTCAAGCGTCGACGGCGGAATAGATGCCGTTGCATATGGTGTGGAGATTAGCTAGTGACTAGCAAAAGAATCCTCGGTAGCCACGCATCTGTAGGGGCGATCCCTTACTACAATGGGTCTCCGAGCTTTTCAGCAACAGGCGCTGGATCAGCATACCAGGTTCTCTCTCTTGATTCAACTGGTAAAATCCCAGGTTGGAGCAGCCTAGAAGGAGCAAAGCTGGTTTACGCCTCATCCGGGTCGGTTGATGCAGTGATCACAAACCTTCCTACTCACTACAACGATATCGTCATTAGAGCATACGGACTAAGCACAGCACCGACGTTCGACACGTGGACATACCGCTCGGCCAACGGAGCAACAGGAACTCTCGGTACGACACTCTATCAAGCCTATTACGGCATAGACCAGGACAGCACATTTACAACTACGACTATTGCCGGGGCATCTAATAACCTGTCCTCAATAAGTCTTGTTAATCTGTGGAGTACCGCTGCAACGTACGGAGCAGCTGTTGAATTCAAAATACTAGATTATGCAAATGCATCAGGAATAGCATCTGCTGATAAGCCGCTGATCGGAATGACACACAATGCTCCAGGAAGTAGTACGATCCAAGGTTTTAAGGTCTGGAACGGCCGGGTAGCACTCCCGAACTCGACAGATGTTATTACGGGATTCACAGTCAACGTTGCAGCAGCAACCCAAGTATACGTTTACGTAACGAGGTAGCATGGAACTCTACAAAGTAATAGTCGATGCCTCTACCGGTGAAATAACCCATGTAGAACTTACTCAGGATGAAATTGACGCCAAGGCTGAGTTCCTTGCTAACATAGAAGCAGAAGAAATTGCCAGAAAAGAGAAGGAAGCTGCAGACGCTGCTGCTAGGCAGTCGGCCAGAGGCAAACTTGCAGCCCTTGGGCTGACTGAAGAAGAAATATCAGCAATCTTGGGGGCATAGTGGAAGAAATCGAGCAAGACTGTGGCTGCTAGGCTGAAGATACGCTCTCAGCTACCGCTGATCGAGCGAGGTGGCGTACTAGACGACTGCGGACCGTCCTCGTGCGCTGCAGCAGTATCCTGGGTGCTCTCCAAGGAGATTACCGCCAAGGAGGGTGTAGCCGCCAAGGAGAAGGCCACAGGGCGCAAGGATAAGCCTGGCGTTGCCGATAACGCGACAGACCTCTCAGAGATCATCAAGACCTGCAAGGTCCTAGGCGCCAACGGCCGATGGGCAAGAGACTGGGACGACGTCATTAAGAGCCTCAAGGCCGGTGCGGCTGTGGTCATCAACGTCCAGGCCGCACGATTCTATCCACCACAGGCGATCAGCGCCTGGCACAAGCGTTTTATCGGCCGACATGCCGGAGCAACGTATGGACACATGACGGCAGCAGTCTGGGACGAAGAATACGGATTCCAGTTTGCCGACCCAACGTTCTCTGGCGTCAAGGCTGAGAAATATGCCTGCCTCGTCTCCGAGAAGGAGCTCAAGGCAATCGCATCAAGCAAGGGTGAAGCTCCGTACAAGCGGTGCGTCATCATCAAGAAGTAGGAGAATCATGAGCGAAGATAACAAGGCAATACTCGCATCCTGGGGCCGATCATTCCTGGCAGCATGCCTCGCGCAGTTCATTGCGCTTGGTGGCGGCGCCTTCGACATCAACAAGGACGGCTGGAAGTCAATCGTCGCAGCTGGCGTTGCCGCTGTGGTACCTGTCGTGATCCGCTGGCTCAACCCAAAGGATTACGCATTCGGCCGCATGGAGCTTGGTGAGTAATATCAACCTGGCCCCGGTTCTTACCGGGTGCCATGTGTGCAGGAGCCCCTTTGCCGACATGATCGGCAAGCGAATGAAGGAGGGGCTTCCGGACACCAAGATCAGCGCCTGGCTCGAGTCGGAGGGCCAGTACTTCAGCAGGATCACTCTAGGCAAGCACCGCAGGGAGCATCTCACTACCGACTTCGAGAAGGCGAAAGCCGATGCGGTCAAGATCATGGAGAAGCGAAAGAAGACGCTTAAGCCTACGGCCGGTGTCGACCTGGCCTCTCTGGTCAGGGACTACACGTTCTCGGCTGTTGAATCGGGCGAGCTGGTCCCAACGCTCTCAGAGGGACTCAGGGCCCAGGAAATCTTGGACAGGCGTCAGGAGAAGGGCGCAGACAGGGACCTAGCATTTACGCTCGCAGCGATCCTTGGTGGATCGAGCGTAGTCAATGGCACCGCGACACTCGTGGAGCCCAACGAAATAGTGGAGGTTATAAGTGGCGAGAACAGCAGCTTGGCAGCGCAAGGAGGGGCAGAACCCGAAGGGCGGCCTGAACGCGAAGGGGAGAGCCTCCTACAAGGCCCAGACGGGCGGGACGCTGAAGGCCCCAGTGAAGAGCGGGGACAACCCGCGGAGGGCATCGTTCCTAGCTCGGATGGGGAACATGCCGGGACCGGAGAGGGACGAGAAGGGTCGTCCTACGCGACTTCTGTTGAGCTTGCAGGCCTGGGGCGCTAGCAGCAAGGCTGACGCCAAGGCAAAGGCCAAGAAGATGAGCGAGCGACTCAAGAATAAGAAGAAGGGAAAGAATGATTAAGGAAGGCAAGCTTCTTATTGACGAGAGCGCTATAGGGCTTCTAACTGAACCTCGGGCCAACACAAACATTCCAAGGTTCGTACTTCCGTCAGAGGGGTTCTCTGGTCGACGGTGGCGAAACTACAAGCCAACCAGCGGTATGCCAGAGACGCCGTTTAGCTCTTTCAATGCAATATCAACGTATACTCCCAGCCCATACTCGCTGAATAGCATTCGCTACCAGAGCAATAAGTCTAGGTGAGTCAACTTAGTGGACAAACCGCTATCGACCTGGCTCGCGGCCGCAGTGATATCGAGTTCTTTGCTACTCGCTGGCTCGGTATCAACGGCAACCCAGGCCAGATCAGATGGTGGAAAGCCTGCGCAGAGCGAGCTGAGGATGGCTACAGGCCACGGTACCTCACGACCGCTGTATCCGCTGGCAACCGTGCCGGGAAGACGCTCGCGATGGCAGTGGTATGTCTCCATCATGCGATCTATAAACTCGGCATACGCCCGCCGACGCCTGGCAGTCGAGAAGACGCTCAGCGGTGGATCAGCGATCCGTATGAATGGTATCACGTCGGAATCCAGCAGGAGACTGCTGAGCTCGTACACCGCGAGATCTCGATGATCTTGCAGGGCGTCCACCCGGCCCAGAAGGGCCAGGGATGCCCGCTAACCAAGGAGCTCGGCAAGATTGCCGACTTTGAGAAGCGATATCGAGGGGAGTACCTGTGGGTGAAGTTCAGTCCGATCTTGGGCGGGGCCAGCATCCACTTCCGAACGACCCAGGACAAGGCGAAAGCGCTCCTGGGCAAGGACATGAACGGAATCTCGTTCGACGAGGCAGCTTTCGAGCCGCACTTGGTAACGATCTACCAGGAAGTTCTGAACCTACGTCGTCTCTCGACCGGAGGTCCTCTTCATTTCATCGGAACTCCAACGGAAGGTTTCAACGACTACTCGGACCTGTGGGAAATGGGAAACCCAGAAAATCCCAACCGGGACCCGCAATTTATCAGTTTCCGGATGTCAACACGAGACAACATCGGTTTCGGCTTGAAGCAGCAGGACTTCGACGCAGTAGTGCGCCAGCAGGCGGAGTATCTAATTCCGCAAAACGTGGACGGCTACTTCATAGAATCCCGTAAGGCCTTCTTCTCATCACTGGGTGTGGAGGCCTGTTTCGACAGCTCGATAGAGTTCGAGGAAGCGCCAAAGTCGGCTCACCGTTACGTCCAGGGTTGTGACCCTGGCATCTCGTCCGACGCAACATGGGCGATCACACTCGATATCACGAACCGCAAGATGATGCGGGGCGTTCGAGCCAGGAAGCGCGGTGGGAAGCAGACAATTACCGCAGTCGTGAATATGGTCCGGGAAGGGCACCTGCTCTACAGCTCGGGCGCACAGTGCACGACAATCGTGGACTCCACCGGCATGGGCGGCAAGCTCTTCCGCGAGGAGTTCTCAATCATCAAGCCCCTCCGGGATTTCGATTTCGGCGGGACCAAGTCGAAGAAGCTAGAGCTTCTAAACGACCTCAAGGCAATCGTCGACCGGGGGAACCTGAAGTTCCCACGAGGCGGAGTATGGGAGGACCTAAGAAGGCAGATGCTTGCTTACAAGCTTGAGGACAAGCGAATCGAGCAGGATGCCGTCATGGCCCTCGCAATCGCCGTGCGATACGCGATTAGGAATCCCGAGAAGGCTGTCGCAAATATGGCCTTCTCCTACTTTGGAGCTGCTGAATAATGGCTAAAGTTAGAGGAATACCAAAGACGTACGTCAATGGCGAAGGCGTACCAGGGCAGTACACGACTGACCCAGATGTCGCTACGCCGGCGCAGATTAAGGCACTTGGGGATGCGCTTGACAAAGCGAAGCGTATATCCAAGGGTGAAGTCATTGTCGAGCGCATGCCGCAGGCCGGCAAGGGGATCAAGACCCAGACGTCCGCTCAGATTGCCCGCGAGATTAGAAAGGCAGCTCCTTCTGGTCCGGCAAACACTGGCGTTCCTGGCGATATCGTCACCTCTCCGTCCGTCGTCAACGTTTCCTACGGTGGCAAGGTCAAGCCAATCAACAAGAAGTATACGCCGCTTGACATCGACAAGCTCACACCAGAGCAGCAGAATGCTGTCAAGATGCTCCAGAAGTCAATGGAGATGCTGGACATCAACCCTCAGGAGAGCGAAGAGTTCAAGCTTTACGGAGAGATCCTCACTCGCAAGCAGCAGCTGGAGCCAGAGCAGAACCGACTCCGCAGCATGTTCCGACGGTTCGACCGGATGTACCATCCGGATACTAT
>Ga0129336_10003245_pt1 | contig 10043 bp, 13 predicted proteins | sample CPB6_02_DNA_FD_96878 | JGI IMG/M metagenome (GOLD analysis project Ga0129336, IMG submission 96878) | Freshwater to marine salinity gradient microbial communities from Chesapeake Bay, USA - CPBay_Sum_0.6_0.2_DNA | ecosystem: Environmental > Aquatic > Marine > Coastal | place: USA: Chesapeake...
ATCTTCTCTTCTGAAGAAGGAGAGGAATGAGAAGGAAATTGGACCACAAATGTTAATTCCACCCAAACGAATTGTATTTACAGGTGGAGGATTACGAGGATTTGCGCATTTTGGTGTCCTTGAAGTCTTAGAACAACGGGGTTTGTTGCGTGGACTCAAAGAATATATAGGCGTAAGTGCTGGAGCTCTTGTGGGGTTTTGCGCGATGCTAGGCTATACAATTCAAGAGATGAAACAAGTCGCTCTTGAATTTGATTTTACACTTTTACAAAATGCTCACCCGGAACTGGTCTTGGATTTCTTTTCTCACTATGGTGTTGATTCAGGAGAGATTATAGAGAAATTCTTAGTTTCTTTGTTGAGAGTCAAAGGATACCCAATTGATATGACATTTGGTCAGTGGTCCTCTCTTTATCCAAACAAACCACGATTGCGATGTTTTGCTTCCGATATGAATATGTGTCGTCAAAAAGAGTATTCTTTGGAAAAAACCCCTGATGCTACCCTTTTATTTGCTCTACGAGCCTCTATGTGTTTGCCTTTGTATTTTACGCCTCTGAAAGATCCCGAAACAGGACATTTGCTTGTGGATGGGGGATTAATTCAAAATTTTCCAATGAATTTCTTAAGTCCAGAGGAAAAGGAATCTGCTTTGGGAGTTTCGTTTCATTACCAAAAAAATATAGAACAACCTATTTCTGATTTTTCAGGATTTTTAGCGCAACTTTACAATTGTGGATTTAATCCAAGAACATTTCAAGTCCAGGAAGACAATAAACTTCAATGTATCATCATAAAGACAAGTAGTTTATCCGCATATAATTTTGATATGTCCAAAGAAGTAAAAGAAGAATTAATGGAAAGTGGAAGAAAAGCTGCGCAAGAATATTGTGAGAGGTATTTACAATTAAACAAACAATACAGAAAGCCTATCAGAAGATATTCAGTTCACTGAAGACGAAGTCCGCACTTGAGAACACGATTCAGAGTAGAGAGTTCCTTAGGAGTTGGAGCACGTTTGTTGGCTTCTAGATCCCTGATTGTATGCGGAGGAAACGCACATCGCTGATCCAGTTGCTGCTGCGTAAGCTTCTCCGCAAGACGGCGCTGAACAAGTTCTTGGCGGGATTCGCTAGAAAGCATCTTAGGCTTCGTATATTCTTCACGTTCAACCTTCGCAAGATGCCCTTGATCTCCTTGCTTTCGTTCTACTGTTTCCTTCTTTCCTGAGCGAAGCGCATCGGACCGAATCGCAGCAGTTGACTTGCGAAGAATAAGAGGTTCCCAATTCTGATGTTCCATAGTGATGTGCTTTCTACGTCTAAAGCGACACCTTCAATTTTAGTCAATGGATGCTGCCATCATTGGTGCGTTGATAGGAATAGGAATAATGGGATGTTTTGCGAGTCTCCTCTGTTGCAGAGAACAAAGAGAACGATATCAAAGAAGACAACAAACACCTGTAGTTGTTGTTCAGACTCCTTTGCTGAAACGCCGAGCTGCGCCACATTGGAAACTAAAAAAACTCTTCTACACCAGATAGTATGTCTTCGTGTGTCTATCCTCCCGATACATCGATAGGAGTTTTAAAACAAATTGGAGGCAATCCAGAAGGTGGGCGAATGGCTCAGATTCTGGCTGCTTCCAAACGATGCCAAGTGAAAGAGGCCATTGCGAAAGCTCGCCTTTTGAATGGGCCTCCCATATGTCAGACAACTGTCCAGTCCAGAGCGGTTGTTCCTTTGGAATCTACAAACCTCCAAGCACAAGTCGCAGCCTGCGCGCGAATTAACGCACAACAAGCCACGCTGATCGCTCAACAACCTCTGCGGGGAGTCCCTGAATCTGTTCGGATTGCGCAGCTCACAACACGAGTCTTGGAACAGTATGCGCCTTATTCAGATTCCAGACGTCGCTTCTTAGAATACCAAGGACCTCAGGTTCCTGTCGTGTGTCCGCCTATTCCTACAGAAATTACGAATGCGAATCTGCCAAAACCTTCTACAAGATGTGATACTCTTGCTTTGTTAGCGACAGGCGTGCCTCCAAATTCAATCGCACGGGGATAAAAATTGACTCGCCTGGCCGCCTACAAATGGGCAATACGATGGTTTTCCTAGAGTTCTACGTTGTCTTCCTGTATATCTGCTGCCTGACTCTCACCTTCACTACCCTCTTCCTAGTGATGAAGAATCAGGAGATGCTTGCTGCTTACCGTGAATCTACCGCAAAACACGTTTCAGAGATCAACACTGACAGTGTAGATTCTGAGCTGGAGGAGCCTTCCTCTGATGAGGAGTTTAGTCCTGAAAAGGAAGAGTATACTATGACGGAGAATCCTATGCTTCGTCATCGTATTCACGAAGAGGCTCAAGTGCCTCCTATTGATTAAGCAGATTGAGCTCTTGTGGGCTGCAACTGCTCTTCTAAGAATTTCAAGTAGGCTTCAGGGGTTCTCTCACCCTGGAATTCAACAGTCTTTCCTTGAGCCGTCTGTAACACAAAGGTAGGGAATCCCTTGATACCCTTGGCCGCAACCTCCTCAGGGTTCTCACCCTGTTCTACCATCCGAACCTTCACATTTTTTCCAGCAGCTGTCACAAAACCATTTTTTGCCCACTCTTGGAAAGCAGGTTTTATGGTTTTGCAGTGGGGGCACCATTCCGCATAATAGAGAGTAAACGTATCCGCACCACCTGATCCACTCTGGAATCCTTCTCTTGAGCTCTGGATGAACCGGAGAAGAACTAAAAGACCAATCACTACGCCAAGTAAGTAAACAAATTTGGTTTTCATTCTACTATTAAACTTTTTTATCTGCGTCTGCGTGTCACGCGTCTAGACTTCTTGGACTTCTTGGTCTTGCGCTTTCCACCCGCCTGGCACTTTTGAGTCCATTTCGTGTATTCAGGATTTTTCACAAAAACACCTCTATTGTTTTTGATCACACGAGAGGGCGCAGAAGTTTTATTGCAGATTCCTTCGCTCATTAAAAAACGAGGAACTTCCTGGTGCTCCACCATCGTGTTTGATTTTATGCTGCCAGAATTCCTGGCCTTATTTAACATAGCACGCAAACTATTTTTCATTGACACTTTCTTGTGCTTATTGGCGATAGTTGCGAGACGCTCTCCCAATGATGTATTAGAATTTGTTGACTTGGGTGAATTGCTCATTCTAAAACTTACGCAGAAAATCCGCCACGGAGTCGTAGCACCAAGTGGAGCGTAGATTCCTTTTGGATATTGTAGTCAGAAAGGGTTCGGTTGTCCTCCAGCTGCTTTCCCGCAAAGATGAGGCGCTGCTGGTCCGGAGGAATACCCTCCTTATCCTGGATCTTCTGCTTTACGTTCTCAATCGTATCAGAAGGCTCGGCATCCAGCGTAATAGTCTTTCCCGTTAGAGTCTTGACGAAGATCTGCATCTCCTATGTAACTAGCCTAGAAATTAGGCTTTAGCCTTTCAATTTTAGGAGGAACATAAGGATTTATCTGTCGGGATATTTGAACATTCATCTTTACAATACAATTGTTCAAAGATTCTTTATAGGATAGAATTTCATCTTTGGAGAGCAAAGGTTCGGCCAATTTATTCGTGTCCACAGTCCAGTTCAAGAATTGCGCAATCCGAGGCGCTAAAACACTAAGTTGCCGCATTTTTGGTGCCTCTTTCTTATGTTTTGGAGTCAAATTTTCTATAGGTAACCTAGAATGGCCAACGCACCTGTTGATTTATCCGAGCTTCAACGCCGCGCATTAGCTTTGCGAAATGAAGTTATGCGGGGAATTGAAGCTGAAAATGCGGAACGAAATGCGGCGCGCGCTAGAAATTTAGAAGCTGCTGTTGCGGGTTTGGAACGAGCTGCGGCTGAATTGCGTGCTGCGCAGGCTGAATCTGCTGAGGCGAGACGCCGTGCTTTGAATGGGGCAAGAGCAGCGCGACCACCTAAGCCACTGAAGACACGCAAACACAATCCAGGTGCGAATTATGAGGTCTCAGGTCGTCCTGCGCATTTAGCTCCGGGTGCGCCTTTGCGAAAGGTAGAAGGAAGAAGATCTCATAGTCGTAGTCTAGCTACAACTCGTGGTCGTCGTAGCAAAGCGAAGTATTAAACACGCTCAGTTGTTTGAGAGCAGAGAAGAAGAGCCCCATTGGAATCATACCATTCAAGCTTGGTTACAATCTTGCCTGAAATGCCAGAGGGCCAAACATCAGAGCTACTTTCGTTATAAGATCCAGGAACCTTGGGACACGATGTCTGCGAACAAAGATCATCCACTGTGGGTGTGAATGGAATTCCATTCAAAGAGAGAGAATACTTTGTTGTTCCAGCATCTACAGTAACTCCATCAGGAACAGTATAGAAGAACCAATACTCATATTTTTCATTCGCCACTGGAGGCTCAGGATAAAATCCCTGGCTCTGGATTTTGAAAAGACTGGTGCTAGGAGCACAATCCGTTACTGTAGCGGAAACGAGTCCAATAACACAAGTTAGAAAGGTAAGCACACTTCGCATAATTCTACCGGGTCTAAACTTTTTCCACCAATCAAATTTAGATTGATGCAGATTCCAGTGTTTCAAAAAGGGAACTGGGTTCTCTACACTGTTCCTTCTGAAGTAGAAACTCTGTGGAGTAATTCTCTTCGTTTCAAAGTAGCATCTTTCTATGCGACAGCACTAGAAAAGGGATACAATCCTGATTTTAGTGCTATGTTAGCCGAATGTTATGCGAACAAACAACTGTATAAAGGGCTCCAGTATTCCAAGGAAATTGAGACGACATTCGAAACATTTTATGTTTAGGGATCACGGGGAAACAACATCATTCCCCACAAGACAACAAAAAACAAAAGAGAATGGCCAAAGAAGCCATAGGCCGTAGGACATCCAGATTCGGAAGCAATGGTTATGAACCCTCCAAGAGCACGCTGCGTTAGCTTGAAGGTTTCAGGATTTGCTATTAAGAAAAACACTAAGGTTGAATAAAAGGCATATTTCGCTTTCAGAGCAATGTTTATTACATTTACTTCTTTGGTTTTTGTGTCACTAGAAACGGAGGGAGAGGGCATTGGACGTTCTTTACTGTTCTTTGTATATGATTTAAATAATCGCGCATTACGACGAGGAAGCAATAGAATACAACTGCGTAATTAATTTGGCTAGCTGATCCAGGTTTTGTTACAATTCGCAAGCCAGCTGGAGTCTTTACGAGGTATCGTTCAAGCACTTTATCTTGTATGGAAGGTTGATTGATAATCAACATATCTTTCATAAACTGTGCAAAATTCACTTCCAAATCCATTTTCGTATAGAGACTCTTATAGTCTTTCACGAATACTTGAACTTGATGTATGAATTCTTCTAGATAAACAGTATCTAAGGGCGTTAATCCCAATATAGATCCATCCGCAGCTGGGTCTTCCATTGCCCTCGCGACTTTGTTGAAAATATGTAGGTAATGTGTCATAGCATTCATATCCGTTTGAAGTTTACCACCAAATTCTTTTCTGTAAGCTCCTGACTTATCATACAAAATTTGGTATAATCCAGATTTGAAAGCGTATGCTGTTGATTTGCTCGCAATTCGTGATTCTGCCCATTTCTCAGAAGCAGGGGCTGATCCTCCATTGAAGAAAGCAGGGAATACTGTTTCAATGAATCGTTGACGGTTGTATTTTTCAAGCTCCATAGGTTCACTAGGCGGCGATACAGGTTGCTTTGGAAAATAGGCTTGCCATAAGAAAGCAGTAAAGAAAACTAGATAGCAAAGATAGGTCCCTGCTTTTATTGTTTCTGCTGTTTGAGGACCCGTTAGCGCAGGAGAAGAAGGCGCAGGTTCTTCTCCTAGTTTGCTTACAATGGTAGAAAGTGCAGAAGAATGGATAGTTTCAGGATTCACCACAATTTCTTCTGATATTTTCACATCAGAACCTGATTCTATCCAGCCCGCAATTCGTTGGACAACAGCGAGAGCCTTTTCATATTCCTCTTTTTGGGCTTTGAGGGCAGCTTCATATTCTTTTTGTGTATCACCTATACGCTCCGCACACGCCTTTGACTGTTCTGTTTCCAATGCTGATTTCTCTTCTTTGAGCCTTCCTTCAAATTCTTCCTTTGTCGCATCCAAGGCATCCTTGAATTGATTCTGAAGATCTGTTGTTATATTCTTCACTCGTTGATCCGCTGCTGCAATAGTTTCTCCAACGCGAGTTTCCAGTTTGGCTCTTTCTTCCTCTGCTTCTCTTGCTCTTTGCTCAGCTCTCTCCAATTCATCTTGTTTGTCTTGGATTTCCTTTTCAAAATATGCAATCGTTTCATCTTTGTCATCTATGACTTTGGCCTGTCGTTTCGTTTCTTCTTCAGCATTTGTCGCTCTCTCTTCTGCGGATCCGAGTTGTTCTCGTAACCGTTTCAGATTCGCTTCTTGTTCAGCCACCGTTCCTTGCGCAGTATTTCTCTCTTCCTCTGCTACTCGCAGCCTTCCAGCAAGGTCAGCAGTATCTCTCGCAGATCCTGAAGCAGACGCTTCTAACGCAGCCTTTTCTTCTTCGCACCTTCTTAGTTGCGTAGTTAAATCTTCCACCTTTGTTCTCTCCGCATTTAATTCATTTTCCAACTCACGAATACGATTGTTTGCTTCCTCAAGGTCTGCGCGTAGACCTCCTGTGAGTTCAGTTGTCTCTTGAAGACCGTTTTGGATTTCTTCTAAATCCGCAGTAATGGTTGCTATTCTTTCTTCACCTGCTCTTACTTCAGCGGTTAACCGAGTGACTTCCTCTGTTTTTTCACTGAGTTGTTCGCGAATGCGCGCATTCGCATTTTCGCATTCACGGAGTTCTCTCTGAAGTTCCGCAATGGTCGCATCTTTTCCTGTCAATTGTTCAGTGGCGGCTTGGAGGGCGGCCTGGCTCGTCGCAAGTTCTGTTGTTTTATCCGCAAGTTGAGTCGCAGATCTTTCAGCAGCAGCAACCGCAGCATCTCTTGCTCCTTCCGCAACAGCCAACGCAGCCGCGTGTTCCGCACGCAGTTGTTCTATATCTCGTTCTGAAGTGCGCTGAATTTCTTCTAACCGAGTAATTTCACCCCGAAGTCTCTCAAGTTCTTCTCTCTGGGCTGTATTTTCATTGGTCAAGCGATCAATCTCTGACTGTTTTCTCGCCTTTTCCTCTTCGCACGCGGCAATCTGAGCAGTAAGATCTTCAATCCTGCGATTTAATTGTGTCTCTGCTTCTGTTTTTTCCCTTCTCAGACTTTCAATCAAAAGATCTTTGTCGTGTATATCTGTCCGTGTGGTATTCAATTCCTCTTCCAAAGCTCCTATTCTTTCTTCCAGACGAGCTTTTTCAGCCAATAATGCTTCGCGAGCCTGTTCGCAGACACGGACTTTTGTATCGGCGGCCTCCAATTGAGCGAGAAGAGCACGAAGTTCGTCCTCATACTCAAGAGTCTTTGTTCTCAAGATATCTATGATTCTTACAATATCTTTGGTATCTCCAACAATTCTCCAAATAGGATCTGAAGGAGGGATGATGCCTTCAATCTTTTTCAGAAGATTCAGACGTTCTTCGTCGCAAATCCTTTTGATTTCATTTTTCATACTTTCAGGATCAAGATCCACAGCTTCCAAAACTTTTGCTATGGTGGGAGGAATTGGATATTTTCTAGATTTATAGGTATCCAAATACGTGGGAAACTTATCACCAAGAGGCTTGCGCTCTAAACGTTTAATAAAGGCTGGAGCACTAGGATCTTTTGTTTTGTATTCTTCTATGGGATTTGTTCCTTGCAACAGAAAGAATACAAATTGTTTTAATAATTCGCGAATGGCTTCATCGGATAAATCCAATTCAATGTCCTTAAAAGAAACATCTTCAATCTTCACACACTTTTGAGCAGAATCATACGAATCTATGAATTTGTTTAAAATGTGCCAATGTTTCAAATGCCATTCTCCTAAAACACTCGCGGGTTGAGAAGAAGATATCTTTCCTTCCCGTCTAAATTTCTGGAGTTGTTTGCGAAGTTGTTCAGGATTTACAGCAACGCCTAAATCAAACAATTGCTGTTCCAACAATCCTTTGCGATGAAGAAGACTTTTTAGAACAAGTGCTTTTTCCTCTTCTCCACAAGGAGGGTAGGCAACTCGTTCCTTCTCTTCGAACTCGGATCCATCTGTTGAATCTGCTATGGGTTTCAAAACATTGGAGAATAAAAACGTCATTGTATTTTTCAAAACAGTTTTTTCCTCTTGGCTCAGTCCATCAGGCACATAGAATTTATCAAATTCCACAATGGCTGTTTCACCAGGTGATAATTTTGTGGGAACTAAAGAGACTTGCTCTCCCAAAATGGAAAGAATCTGAAATTCTATTGGTTTCGGATCCATATCTGATATAGGATAACTTTCTTCCTTGCGTAAAAACGTGACACGCCTAAAAACGTGACACATAGAATTAGTAGGAATGGAGGCAGAACAGACGACACCTCAGAAGCTTTTCAACCCGTGGAATCCTGCGAACAAGGTCATTCAGGAAGGAGATATCAACCGTATTCTTAAACGCTATGGTTGGAAGGGTAAGCTCAATCGGGTTGATGTATTTCAACAAGCGTGTGTTCATAAATCCTATGTAGACAGGTCGGATCAGTGGGCTCAAACTGGTGAGAAATGGGTTGTTGCTGAACGGCCTCCCAATTGTCTTCCTCTCAGAGAAGCAGACAATGAAGAGTTAGAGTTTATTGGTGATGGATTTGTTGGAAACAACATTGGTTTGTATCTTGCTCGTCGTTACAAGGGAGAAGGTGAAGGATTTTTCACACGCATACGAACTCGCATTGTAAACAACAATATGTTGGGAAGGTTAGCGGTAAAGATTGGTCTGAGTCCTTTCCTTATTATCAGTCGTCACGTTGAAAATGTCTGTCAAGGCCGTGAAAATCTTGGAATTCTGGGTTCAATGTTTGAGGCGTGGCTCGGCGCGCTCTTTGAACACGATGACGATGGAAAAGGTCGTGGAGATACATCTGTGCGAAACTTTTTGATTCAAATTATTGAAGAGCATATAGATTTTGTTGATATTATTACAGACGACACGAATTACAAGGATCAACTCCTTCGTTGGTTCCAATCTCAATACCATCAACCTCCGCGATACAAGGAAGTTGAGGTTGTGGGCCCTCCTCACGATCGCACCTTTACTATGGGTGTTCTAGATCCAAATGGAGCAGTCATTGCGACCGCAACCGCACGGAACAAGCAGGTCGCTGAGCAGGAAGCGAGCCGCATTGCGCTGGCCAAGCTGACTACGGGAGGTGCGAATGGATCCGAATGAAAAGAAGATAGCAAATAGAAGGAATGTCGGGAAAAGCCGCAGCCGAGGGTCCCAAACCACAGGCACCCAAAACGTTCAAAGGAAAGGTCAAAGTGACTGTTGCTTTGGATCCGAGAGTAGAACCACCTCAAGTTGCTGATCTAACTGTTTTGCCGAGTAGCAGTGTGCCTAGACCTGAAGATTCAGGACCTGCTCCTCGTTACGAAGCTGTTGCTCAACGTCGTGGTATGTTCAGTGCTGCTGAAAGAGCAGCTGGTGCTGGTCCTCCCGGCAGAAAACCTGAACGACGAGCATTGTCAGTAGCGGAGCGTTTGGCCAGACCTTTAATGGCAAGTGATTCCAATGAAGAATCTGAAGGGGAAGAGGAAGTTGTTGCGGCTGCTGCGGCTGAAGCAGCCCCGCCCCCACCTCCTCCCAAACCTGTTGTTCCTTTGCCTGCGCCTGTTTCTGCGAAACCCGCATTGCCTCGTGTAGCAAAGGAATTTTTGGGCTTGGCTGCGCCATCTGTAGAAAAGAAATCCTACACAGAAGCTGCTGTAAAACGTAGATTTACTGATGAAATTGCGGATACATTGATGGAGCTCCAAGAACAACTGGAAGCTCTAAAAATTACAGGCTTGGATTTGGATGAAGGCATAGGATACACAGCAGATCCTGAACTCATTGAGGGTAAAACAAAATATGTCTTTGACAATAACCAACAATTTGAG
>Ga0129336_10003246_pt1 | contig 10042 bp, 16 predicted proteins | sample CPB6_02_DNA_FD_96878 | JGI IMG/M metagenome (GOLD analysis project Ga0129336, IMG submission 96878) | Freshwater to marine salinity gradient microbial communities from Chesapeake Bay, USA - CPBay_Sum_0.6_0.2_DNA | ecosystem: Environmental > Aquatic > Marine > Coastal | place: USA: Chesapeake...
AAATTATTTTTTAACTAAAATATCTATTAATTCACTATTATTAAAATCAGAATTTGTATTTGATATAGAATTCTGATTATCATAATCATCTCTACCAATTTTCTTTGATGTCATTATAGTTAAATAAAATTCTACTATTGTACAAAATAAAAAACAATATACAATTATTCTAGTAATTTTATTTAATGAATTACATACAAATAAATATATTTGATTTGAATAAGGCACAACATTTACAACAGATTCAATAACATTTTTTCTTTCGCAAATTACAACTCTACATATTGGACATTTTTTCTGTTTTTTATACCATATATCAAGACACTGTTTATGTATCCAGCCATCACATCTACATGGTTTATCATACTTTATCTGAGATTTTAGACTAATTGTGCAACTATCTAAATCAGTCCTAAGTTCATAACAAATAAAACATTCGTCTGGTTTATTATAACCATTTGTAATAGACTCATTATCGTCATAATGTTCATATACTCTAAAAATCATATTACTTATATTAGATTAATAATTTAATATAATTAATTTAACTTTCTTCTTTTTGTTCCATTTTTTTTATTCTTAACTCGTCTTGTTAGTTTTTTCTTTTTCTTCATTTCAGTATTATGTTCTTTAACAAGCTCTAATAATTTTTCGTGTAAATCATCGTCAACTACATCATCTTCACTATCAGAATCATGTTCAACTTCCTTATATTTACCACCTGTAATACGGTTATTATAAGAAAGAGTCCAATTTGGGATAACTAAATCATCAAATAAATCTGATACTTTTTCACCGCTCCCTATTTGGTTTGTATTAACTGTCATAATCGGTGACATACCAGCTCTCATCATGCCACTCCTCATCATTATGGATTTTACATTGAACCCACCAGAATGTATTCCTTCCTTAATATCATTATTAAAAACTAATTCATCTGCTCCAATATAATCTAATTCACTCATATAAATTATTGATATATAAATTAATTATTAGAAAAGCGCTTTATTTCTGGAACTATTTTTACAGAACGTTTTTGTTTAATATGTTCCATAATTAATTGCACTTTAGTTTCGTCTTTAATTATCTCTCCAAGTGTTTTCTCTAAATATTTAAAAGTTAAAGGTTCTGGAACTTTTGTATCAACAAATTTAAGTTTGTCTTGATTGAATTGGACTATGCTATTTGTCATATTATTTGTCTTTGCATAATTTGTCAAATTTGATTCCAAGGAATTTCTTTGCTCTCTTAACTGCTTTACACGGTCATTAAGTTTTTTAAGTTCATTGTCTATTTGAACCCATTGCTGAACTTTGTTTTCAAAACTCATAATTAATGTTAATATATTTTTATATTTAAATTAATTTATTTATAAAACCTTATTACATTTCATAATTAATCGAATCAACTTAAAGAGTTGTTGACAATAACTAGTAATGATGTTATCAGTTTATTTATTGTTTCTCTCGATTGTATTAGTTAAAAGTTTTACACCTTCATGTCAAACATGCAAGTTTTTTATTCCTAGTAAGATAAATGATAATCTAGGTCAATGTACTATGTTTCAAGATACTGTTTATGATGATAAACAACAAGTTAGACTTCAAAAAAATTTAGCTATTCATTGTCGTAATGATGAAAATTTATGTGGTAAATCTGGTTATTTATATGAACCAATTGAAAAAGACGAATATGCAAAAAAATTTAAAAATTATCAGTATATTAAGAAGCTATGTGGTGATGATTTTGTTAACGAAACCAATTTAGATGAGTTGGAAAGGATAGAGAGAGATTTAATTGATGTATTTCAAAAAATGAGAAGACATAATCTAAAAGTAATTTATAATACTCCAAAATCAATCTCAAAATTATTTAAAAATTTAAAGGAATAGATTATTATTATTTAATAATAGTTTAAAAACAATTTGATATTGCTAATTATGCGTACAATTTATAATTACTATAACAATAATAATTTATTTAAAGCTGGTTTCTTAATTGGTGCAGGTTTTGCTTTTATAATTAGTGGTTCGTTAATGTCACTTTTAGGAAGTTATAATATGATTAAATATGGTTTTGAAAAATAGTTTATATTTTTTTATGTGTATTCTTTCTTTTTCTTTTGTTTATTTTTTTATTCTTTCTTGTTTTTTTGTTCTTTCTTATTTTTCTTGTTTTTCTACCGCCCGAAGGTTGACAAATTATATTTTTAATTTCGGATACATTATTTATGCTACATGCTTTGTGTATTGCACTTAAATCATCAATTGTATAGGTTGACTTATATTTACATTTAAGTTCAGGATGTTTATTAAAGTACGATTGTATTTGTCCTATTATACCTGTGTAAGCTGTATCTTTAGGATTTTGATAATCATTAACTAATTCTCTATATGTATAATCAATACTTCTACAACCAATTTCTTCGCTATTTAATTGTGCTGGTGGTGCTGGTGGTTCTGCTGGTGGTTCTGGTGCTGGTGGTTCTGGTGCTGGTGGTTCTGGTGCTGGTGCTGGTGCTACGGCTGCACTTTCAGTTGATGCAGTTTGTAAAGGGTTTGGTGGAGAACAATTAAAATCAATAAATAAAAACCTTAAAAAATATTGTAAGAGACCATTGCTAACAAAAAATTCACAACCAGTTCTTATATACCTATTGTACCACTTTAAAATAGCAATATCTTGAGGGCAATATCTTTGATAAAATTCTATATCACGATTCATATACATTACATTATAGTTACACTTACTAAGGTCTGTATCATCTTCCCTCCTAGGATTAGGGTACTCTGGTTTATTACCTGTTGTTCTAGCAGTTAAATCACCCAAATGAGCAAGCTGTGTAGTCACATTACCTCCTGCTGGATGATGTTCAAACTTAACATATAACATTTGTAGTCCATATTTATTCACTTGGGTATTTACAATCCCTGGATAATTGCTAGGTGTAATACTTTGAGGATCAATATAAAAAGGATAATACATGATTACTCCTTTTGTCTCACTAGTATCAGTTTTTGGATTATTACAAAATCCACATATATATTCCATATCAGGGTTTAATACTCTTTCAAATCGTGTATTTGTTTTATACACTAACGGTACAGGCATGCAATCACGTGGTTTTATTGGAATAATTTTTTTATTTTTTTTTTTATAAAATTTATTATGAGTCAAAGTTCCAATTATATTTATTTGTCTGGACGGTGTAACAATGGCACCATTAATAACAGTATCACAATAATAAGAATTATCATCAATTGCTAATTTATTAAATGTTAATAAGTTGAATAACGCATTTGTATCATTTTGAAAAACAAATGCTCCGCTGGAGAAACACATTCCAGTCAATTCTAAATGTCTAAATATTTCTCTAAAAAAATTATTTTCTATCATATCATTAGTAATTGATATTTCTCTATGATCTAAAATCCATCGGCCAAAATCACCAAAAGGTCGTAATTCTGGTTCACGATTGTGGTATCTTTGTCTATGTAGTTTAAACATATTATATAATAATATAATATGATTTAATAATATTTAATGTCTATTTCTGCGAGTACGTCTACTGCGTCCACCCTTTCTACGTCTATAAGTATTTTGCATTCCAACAAGTGCAAATGGAACAATAGCTTGGTTAACAACTTCACCTAAAAATCCACCTCTTCTGCGTCTACGTCTTCCACCTCCTTGACCTCCTGAAGCTAAATTTAATTGGCTTTGATTTGGCATCATGGATGCAGGTTGAACATTTTGACCTTGAGCACCTATAATAACATTTCCAGGAACTTGTCCATAAGATCCAGTTTGATCCATAGTTCTATTCCATTGAGCACCGCCTGGACCATTTACATACATTCCATATGATGAAGCAGAACTGTAAGATCCGCCTCTCATTCTGCGACTTCTACTTCTATGTCTACGACTGTGTCTTGCCATTTATATAGAATAATGAGAATAAAAAATAATATTCGCCTAAAATCTTCCGCATAATTTACATAATTTTATTTATAATTTCTTTATTACGTATCATCAAAATTAAAAGTATGAGAATAGCAAGAATCATTACAAATATCAAGAAAACTAAACTCATAATTATATAAATATAAGGGTTGATTTCATATAATATAAAATCAATAACAGGTTTTAACAACATTTTAAATTCATTTTTAATGTCTTCCCTCTTCAATATATCTAAACACTGTTGGACAAATGAGTCTTTCATACTTATCTATAAGAGAATTAATAAAATATTTATGCGTGTTAATATTATTTAATTTTTCTATATTTCCAGTAATATGGATAATATTATTGAACCAAATGAGTCGTTTGATTTCTCAAAGATTTCTTTAGCGCATCCAGTTGGAATCCAAGGTGGAGCGTATTTTACTAAAATTGAACACAATAAAAAACCATTATATATTCAGACTACAAAGAGTTTAACAAGACAAGGAATTGTTAAAACTGGAAAAAAATATTATTCCGATTTAATGTTTGACAAAAACTCTGAAATGCTAATAGATTGGTTTCTAAATTTAGAAGAAAAATGTAAAAAACTTATTTATGAAAAAAGAGATGCATGGTTTCAAGGAAATTTAGAAGAAAATGACATTGAGAATGCATTTAATCCTTTGATTAAAACTTATAAAGGTGGTAAAAATTATTTATTAAGAACGAATATAAAAAATACAAAAGACGATAATCCTGCAGTTAAAATATATAACGAAAATGAAATTACTTTAGGCATAAGTGATATAAAGTTAGAAACAGAAATGATATCTATCTTAGAAATACAAGGTATTAAATTTACATCTAGAAATTTTCAAATTGAGATTGAATTGAAACAAGTAATGGTACTAGATAATGAACCTATCTTTGACAGTTGTCTAATTAAAACGCATAAAAAAACTAGTGAACTAAAACCTTTAGAGGAATTGAGTGATTTGAAACCTGATGAAAATATTCAATCTATTGACAATTTAGAAGACATTAATGAACCACATAATGAAAATATTATTCTCTCAATGGAGGAGGAAGTAAAACCTATTGTTGAATCAAAAATGGAAGAAATTAAAGATATTGTAAATTCTTTAGAGGAATTTGACCCAATACAGTTGTTACAACCGGAAGAAAAAAAGGAAGAAGATATCGATTTAGATATTGAATTTGAAGATTTGTCAGACAATATTGAGGAAAATGATGATTTACTTAGAGAGATTACTGATTTAAATTTAGACAAAAACGAAGAATCGCTTACTTTAAAAAAACCTAATGAAGTATATTTTGAATTATATAAAGAAGCAAGAAATAAGGCAAAGCAAGCAAAAAAGAATGCAATTTTGGCTTATTTAGAAGCGAAGAATATTAAGAAAACATATATGATAGAAAATATTAATGATAGTGATAGTGATTTTGACGCAGAAATAGATGAAGCTTCGGAAAGTGAATTGGAAGGTCTTTAAGAAAGTTTAGGATAATTAATATTAATCATAAAAATTATTTTATCATTAATTTTATATAATGAGTGTCTCTTTAAAGAAACTATGGAATGACTATGGAGTTGGAGCCATTATTGTTTTACTAATTGTAGCTTACGGCGTCTATATGTTTGCTGGTTATTTAGGCGCTAAGGGTATGCCTGGACCTGAATCCAATACTCAAATGCAACAACAATATAAAAATACTAACGCACAAATGTCTGCCGGAGTCCGCCCTTCAGATCCTAATGGAAATGAAGTATTCGCCTCTGCTAACGGTGTTCAAACCTCTATGCCTGGAATTCCTGCCTCTTGTTCCAAGCCTAATATTCAAAATCCTGCCGAACTATTACCTAAGGATACCAACTCTCAATGGGCTCAATTAAATCCTTCTGGTAAGGGCGAACTTGCCAATATTAACTTATTGAAGGCTGGTTACCACATCGGCATCGATACTATCGGACAAACCTTGAGAAATGCTAACCTTCAAATTCGTTCCGAACCTCCTAACCCTCAATTGAATGTTGGACCATGGAACCAAAGCACAATTGAACCTGACTTCATGAGACCGCCACTCGAAATTGGCTCTGGACCTCAATAAATTATTTATAAAAAAATTGAATTAATTTAATCAGATAATAATAAAGTTATCTAATTAAAATGCAAGCGCTTGACCAAAACAATTATATTATTATTGGAAAGTATTGTATTTCCAAATTTATTATGATGTCTGAACCAACACAACTATACGTAACAAATAGAGAGACGAATGAATGTAAATTGTATTATGAGTATAAAGTATTTGAACTTCTAAAAAATGAGGGACTTGACGCGGAGCCATTGCATGAATATTTTGATAAAATGAATGGAACTACAAAAGAAGAACGAATAAGAATTTTAAAAGAATTTGAAGATTGGGAAAAAAGACAGAAAGAGAAAAAATTAATGAGTCTAGAAGACAAATAAAACATAATATATTACTTAAATTTATAAACTTTATTTTCTTGTTCTTTTAGATTTTTTTACTCTTTTTAATTTTCTTACCTTTCTTGTCTTTCTCATTTTTCTTGTTCTTCCTCCTTTGCCAGTAGTCTTAATAAATAAATTTGCTGAAACATTACGAACCTCTTCTGGTTTTTTATCTTTAATTTGTTTCCAATATTCTGCCAAATCATCTTCTTCATCACTACTTGATTGGACATTTCCATAATTAGTATCTGATTCTTTTCTTAACCTTTGTGTTTTTGCTGTTCTTCCTCTTAGTCTCTGTGCCATTAATTGTTCTTTTTTTCTTTTATCTTTCTCTAGTCTTTGCAATGAATAATCGGAATCATCCTCCGATGTATAGCCTTGCGAACTTAAACTATCTATTTCAGGAATACTTTCCATTATATAATATACAACTATTTTAATCGCACTAAATTAATTTGTCAGCTTCAAATCTGCGAAATTCCGAACTGCTCATACTATTTAAAAACTTTGCTCTATCAGATACAATAATGTTTGGAAATAACCCTAACACAGGCATTCTCCATCCGTAATATCTTATTAACAATTTTTCTTCACTTTTTTCTTCAATATTGTGCCAATCTTCTATCGAATTCCACTTCCAATACCATAAGCTATTATTCACATTAAAATGTCTTCCTTTATTGTCGACTATCATAAAATCAGTATAACCTCCTCTATTCATTTTATATTTTTTTGTAACTATAATTGCATCTTTTTCTTCGGTTGAGTAAGCATAAATTCCGTGTCCAGCTATAAATATTGATGTTACTCCAACTCTTAATCCAACTTCACCCAAAGCAACATCTCTTGTTGCCTTATCTTCAAAAACATACTTCATATGAGCCATAAATCCTCTAATAAAACTACGCGACATACTAATAATAATTCTACTTAAATTTTTAAGCCATTTAATTATAATAATAAACCACTTAAAAATTATCTGTTTGTATTGTATATGAGATTTATTCCGTTATTTTTACTTTTCTCTTTTCTCTCTGCTGTGTTTGGAGACAATATGCATTTAGCAACTCCAGCACCACCAACTGACCTTAAGGATACATTAAATCTAACAACTGGCGGACCATATACTTACTCACAATCTGGACACCGTTTTTCTGGAACGGCTTATGACGGAACTTGGATTGATACAGCTGGTTGTTGTTCTGGTCAGTCGGGCTCTTGTCGTAATAATCCATCTTGTCAATGTCAAAAATCTGTTGGTCCATTACCACAAGGCACATATACATTGGGAAATATGATGACTTACAAAGGAATGCCATATTGCTATGAACTTTATCCTTCTTCATCTAATAGCATGTGCGGTCGTTCGGGATTTTTAATTCACGGTGGAGATTGCTCTGGAAATCCGTCAGAAGGGTGCATAGTAATTCAAGACCAGAATATTAGATATAAAATTAAGAGCGGAGCTTCATTAAAGGTGGTATCTTAAATTTTTATATATTAATAATATATGGAAAAACATAGTATATTTTTTTATATATTCTTAGCATTCGTATTATTTTTATGTTTAATTATATATTATCAATCAGATGCTTATGACTTGAAATGTATTATTTCTTCTCAAGATGGCAATAGATACTGTGTTCGAGAAAGAGAGAAGATGGAATTAGCTGCAAATCTTTTAGCAGATGTTACTCAGAAAATGAAAGATATGGTAACTTATTTAAAAGAGAAACAACCTGAAGATCCACGAACAAAAAGATTAGTCGAAGGTTTTAATCCAACTAAAATAAGTGAAACTCTTCCAACAAGCGAACTCACTGCTTATAGTGAAAATAAAGGAGAGAAATTAGCATTCTGTTTAAATAAACGAAAAGATGGCTCAAAACTAATTGATATAAATACATTAACATTTGTTGCCTTGCATGAATTATCTCATATTGCCACTAAATCGGTCGGTCATGGACAAGAATTCTGGGAAAATTTTAAGTGGGTTCTACAAAACGCAAAAGAAGCTGGTATTTACTCGCCAATTGATTATAAAAAATATCCTGAAGAATATTGCGGAATGACTATTAATGATAATCCATATTATGATTTAGTATAAATTTATTTTCTCTCTATAATTCATAATGGAAGGTGCGTTATCACATTTATTTCATGCGTTTATTATCACTATTATTCTTTACTTGATAATGAGATTTGCATTAAGACAATCTCAAACAATGGCTTTAAACAGAAGTATTTTAATCGGAGCTGTCGCTTTAGTTTACATGATTTTATTTGGACACGGTTTACCAACCCATATTAATAGAATTTAAATAATTTAATTTAATTGATTTGTTGTTAACTAAATTAAAAATAATAATTTATTTATATATATGTCACAATCTATATCCTCAATAAAATCATTAGACGAACCTTTAGATATTATAATTTACAAAGTAAAACATCTTGTAAACAACAAAGTTGATACTATTTTTGTATTTTATGGAAGAAAGCAAGAGGATGCTCATAATGAAGAAACGCTAAAAAAAATTTTTAATGAACAAGAATATGATGAAATTAAATCGAATAAGACAAAAATTGTATTTAGCGAACAAACTATCCATCCTGATGATACAATTGCTACCATTAAAATAAAAATTATAAATGAAATTAAAAAGGAAATTGCTATTGAAGAGATTTATTTATTTTGTAAAAAAATAGAAAAACTTAATTCAGTTGCCATTTATCAAACTTTAACGCAAAATAAAAAGCTATCTTTGACAAAGGTTCGCCTTGACCAATTCATTCAAAATATTGCAGATTTAGAAGGAAATCCTTTACCTGAACCTGAAGATAAAGATGTTTACACATATGATGATATTTTTGAAATGCATCTTGATAATAAAGAATACATTATTAACAACGCATTAGGACAAAAATTTTTTATTGTAGAAAACGAATATCCATATGTTTGCAATCCATTTGATGTTAAACAATATGATAAATTTTTTGAAATAAATTCCAGAAAATCGTTATCAACTTTAAATAATCATTTACTTCTAAATTCAGGTAAAATTGTTGATAATACTATTTATTTATGCTTAGCTAAGGATGTTTTAGTATATGCAGATAATCAAAATGTTTCAGAATCTACTACACTAAAAATTTACTATCCTTTTTTATACAATAAAAATATTAATTCACTAGAAGATTTAGAGAGAAAAACTGACGAATTAATTAAATCAAACAAAAAAGTTAATAATGAAAAAGCCATTAACACATTTAACGTAATTAATATGTTTTATGATATTTATAAGTTAAGAAAAAATGAATTGAATTATGTTTCAAAGGGTGTCAAATTTATTAAAGCTGTTATGAAACCAGAATTTGATGTTAAAATACCTCTTGAAATTATATTCAAAATTATTCATGCTACTGAAATTAGTCCTTTAATTAAATATAATCCTTCAACTAGACAAGAAAATGTATATAGGCTTTATGCTGATAAACTTTCTACTGATGGTAGAAAAATTCCGTATCTTAAAAAAGCTACTATATTTAAACTAATGAGAGACATTGGCAAAGGCAAATCAGTTTCTATTTAC
>Ga0129336_10003250_pt1 | contig 10040 bp, 9 predicted proteins | sample CPB6_02_DNA_FD_96878 | JGI IMG/M metagenome (GOLD analysis project Ga0129336, IMG submission 96878) | Freshwater to marine salinity gradient microbial communities from Chesapeake Bay, USA - CPBay_Sum_0.6_0.2_DNA | ecosystem: Environmental > Aquatic > Marine > Coastal | place: USA: Chesapeake Bay...
CATTTTTGAATCAAAAGGGACAAGATTTATTTTCTAAGTTCAAACCAAATGCAAATCCTCTTGCTGGTTTTGATAAAAATATGGATTTATCAACTTCGATAGAGGGAAGTTCACAAGTTGCAATACCTATAGCCCAAGTTCAATCATCAGCACCAGCAACATCTGTGATGAGAGCAGATACTATTGGACCAGCAGCAGAACCACAGACAAATGTTGTCGTAACTACCCCACCAGCACCAGCAACACAAGTGGTTCCAACATCTACAAACCCATTTGCAAACGAGATTCCAAATATCTCATCATCGAACGCTGATAATTTTTATGTTTATTATTCGATGGCGAACTATAATGTGGTGATCTAAGATGTCGATAGCACGCATTAAAGTTACTTCTAGTAGACTCTTTAAAACTGCTGATAATGTTGAGAAGAGAACTAATGAGTCTAAAAAAATTGCTGGTGGAATTGGGAAAACTTTAGCAGCACAGTCTGTTTTCAAAAGACAGTCAATCGCAAAGAGAAGCAATATCTATCAAAAAAGAAAAGATGGAATTCGTAGAAGAGAACAAAGAGATTTATTTCAGGCATCAAAGTCAACAAGTTCGATAGGAAGAATAGGACGAGTTGTTACAAACTCAAGTAAAGGTTTTCTCGGTAGAGTATTAGATGCAATTGCTCTGACTATGGTTGGTTGGGCTCTCACAAACCTACCAACTATTATTTCATTATCAAAGCAACTTGGTGAAAGAATGAGTAGAATGTCTGGTGTTCTGTCGAGTTTTATGACGAACACATTCTCAATATTACAAGAGATAGGGACACTTTCTGGTGCTTTTATACGAAACTTAGTTGCATTTGATTTTGATGATATGGGTAAGCAAGTTGATAACTCTCTTTCGAAAGTTCTCAACTCATTCAATAGAATGGAACTTGACTTTGCAAATGCTTTGCGTTTACTTCTAGAACCATTTGATTTTGAACTAGAAGAAGGAACGCAACAACCAACTCTACCGCCAGGATCTTTACCACCACCAAGTACAGAAGAACCTCCTAGTGGAAAAGCAGGGGATTACGGTTCCCCTGGAGAAGGTGCAGTAAAAAGATATGCTGCAAGTAAAGGGTATAGTGCAGAATTTACTGCCGGTTTATTATCAACTATTAGCAATGAGTCTGGTTTCAATCCATACGCAATTGGTGACAGTGGTGCGTCATATGGTTTATTCCAGTTTAACAATAATGCTGGAAGAAGACAACCATTCTTAAACTATTTGGCAGCAAATGGGATTCCAAACCCAATAGCATTATTCCAAAATCCAAACGGACCAACTGCTAAAAAATATAGGAATCAGGTGTTTGGATTAACGTTACAATATATGATGGAGAATGAACAAGGAGCACAACTTGTTCGAGATTATCGTAGTAGCGGCGATATAGCGACAATAATGGGAGGTTTTGAAGATATTGAAGGATATGCAGGAAGTCAACCTGGTTTACCAAGAAATAGAAGAAATAATGCAAAATATAGAGATAGATTAAAAGAAGCTCAAGCATATTTAAAATCAGGTGTAAATGCACCGACAGGAACGCCCATTGCTACTCCAGCGCCTGTTCAACCTGGAGCGTTAGGTTCAAGACCACTTCAAACGGGGGATGTTTTAACTCAGTCTATAGGTAGAGGTGTAAGTAACATACAAGTTACTGATGTTATGGGTAGTTATAGACCTGGTGGAAGAAAACACGGTGGACTAGATATTGCTGCTCCTATTGGAACTTGGATTGCTTTGCGTCTTGACTGTGAATGGGTTGGATATGGATATGATGATTATGGATATGGGCATACTCTTGATGTATGGGTTCCGGAACTTGGTGTTCAACTTCGTTTTGCACATTTACTCAAAAAACCAAATGCTTTTACTAAGTTAAAGGCAGGAACCTCATTTGCCCAAGTTGGTAGTAGTGGAAGGTCCACAGCACCACATATTCACTTTGAATATACAAAAACTAAGGGTCAAATTGCCGGAGGTAGTGATGCTGATCCATCACCTTATGTCCCTTATATCCTCCTCACAAATAAACCAAATAATGCAGCGTTTTCTGTACCTGGTAAAGGGACGGCAACCCCAGCAATAGTATCTGGAACAAATAATGCTGCAAATGTATCTAATAATATTACTCCAGAAAAAGAAGGAAAAACTCTTGTAGTTGCAGCACCAGCATCAATGTATCAAAATCCAGGAACTATGGTAGGTTCTTCTGGAGGTTCTCCAATACTTGTCGTTGGACCTAGCTTAAATAATCTTATCAAACAAAGAATGCTAATAGAACTCGCTTATACCTAATGTCAACTAAAAGATCTCAATACGAACAACTATTATTAGAATCTAACAATCAGTCAAAGTCGGTTGATATTAGACTCGGTACATACTCTATTGATTATTATGAGGATGTTTTTTCTCCAACTGTGACTGCAAAAATACTAGTAATGGATGCTGGTGATTCAATTGTTGGTGAGAATGGTTTAAAGCAGTCAGTATATAATGGTTTGCCTCTACGTGGTGGAGAAAGACTTTCGTTAAAGATAGCAGGAAACTCTCCTACAAATCAAGGACTAGATTTCTCTAAACCAGAAAACTATCTTTACGTTTCAAGTATCTCCAACGTTATCAGTCAGTCCCAACGAGAAATATTTCAGTTACATCTTGTATCTAGAGAAGCAATCACAAATGAAACTTCAAGGGTTGGAAGAAAGTTTCCAACTGGTTCATCAATTGATACCTCTGTGTCTGCTATTATCAAAGACTATCTCAAGACAACTAGAGTTGGAACAATTGATAAGACTTCAAACACATATGGTTTTATCGGTAACCTAAGAAAACCATTTACAGTTTTAGTTTCTCTAGCATCAAAGTCTGTACCTGATGGTGGAATTGCTGGGTTCTTCTTTTATCAGACTCAAGATGGTTTTCAGTTTCGTGCTATTGATAATCTAATAAAACAAACTCCAAAAGCAACTTATACTTATACACAAGTCAACCAAGCAGAGTTCTTTAGAAATAATGATAGGAACATTATTGATTATTCAACTGAAAGAAATCAAAACTTACTTGAAAAGTTAAGACTTGGAACATACGCAAGTTACAGAACTTACTATGACCCATTAACATTTAAATTTACTCCACAAGAACAGGCAGTTTTTAAAGCAGAAAACTATGTAAGTAAAGTTAAAAACTTAGGTCAAGAATTAGAAATACCAAACAATCTTGGTAATGTTCCAACCAGAATCATGAATCATATTCTTGATATTGGAACGATGGAAAAAGATGTATCAACAACTCCAAATGCAAATCCATCACTTTTTCAATCTCAGTCAATGATGAGATATAATATTTTATTTTTGCAAACTGTTAATATGATGGTTCCTTTGAACACTAATTTGAGAGCAGGAGACATTATAGAATGTAATCTTCCTAAGATCTCTCAGTCGGATAAAAATGTATTTGATGAGCAGCAAAGTGGTCTATATATGATTAAAGAACTTTGCCATCACTTTGATCTTGAAGGATCATACACATCTATGAAGCTTGTAAGAGATACATTTGGAAAACACGGGACAAATAACAAATAATGGAAGAATCCTTACTTAAGAGTAACTTTGTAGGAAGAGACGGATTTAGATGGTGGATTGGACAAATTCCACCCCTCTCTACTATGGGTAAACAGACAAAAGGATCTGGATGGGGAAATAGATTCAAAGTTCGTATTATGGGTTATCACCCAGCAAATACTATTGATCTTCCAGATGAAGACTTGCCCTGGGCACAATGTATACTTCCTACAACATCCGGAACAGGTGCTGCAAATTATGCTAGTGATGTGAAGTTGCAGCAGGGTGATGTTGTATTTGGATTTTTCATGGATGGGGATAATGCACAAATACCTGTAATATTAGGTTCATTTGGTAGAACATCTTATGTCCCAAGTAAAGAATACTCTGGACCTTTTGTACCATTTACTGGATATAATAACCAAGTTAAAGCACCAGATGGCACTTTAACAAAAGGTGAATCGAATGAACAAAATGCTTCTTCTCAGGATTCTCCAATACACGCTCCTAAAAAAGTAGCCGAAAGTGCTAATGTGAAACAAATATCTTATTATGATGGGATTGGAGATGTTGTAAAATTAGCAAGTGAAAAACCTAGTGTTATTGATAAAATTTCAACTGAAATTGATAATTTTTTAAGAGATGTTGCTAAATTTAGTGACGATATTAGTAATGGTATAGAAGGAGCAAGAGAATGGTTAAATCAAGAAATCGATAAGAGAGTAATAAAACTGCAGGCAATTTCTAGTGGATTGGTTAATGGAATGGTTCAAGATCTCTTTGAACGTCTTATTCCCATTATTAAATCTGGTTTAGATATGCTTTACAAGCAAGTATATGGGATAGTTTTAGCAGCTACAGGAAATCCAGTTGCTGCTCATCTTGCCGGAGTTACTGCTCAACAAGCGATGCTTGCTCCAATAAGAGTGTTGCAAGATTTGATACCTTGCGTTGCTAATACAATTATCAATGGTTTAGGTAATACAATCAAACAAATACTGCAATCCGTAGTTAATAATATTTCTAACTTTGCTTCTTGTGTAGCAAATCAAGTGATGGGTGGAATAGTTAATGATATTATTGGGAAGGTTACTACAGGACTATCTAGTGCAATTGGTGGTATACAAAAAATTCTACAATTTTTTGAGAACTTTAGTATTGAAGATTTTTTACGTTCTTCTGTTTCTGCAATCACTGGACTTCCAGATTTATTAAATTGTGGTCAGAGTATATCTACAGGAAGCGACATTCAAAGTTGGGAGATTGGATGTGGACCAAGGTCTCCATCTAATGCAGATCTTCAAAACATTTTAGATGTTGCTAACACTGCTATACAAATTTCAAACGCTGCAAGAGATGGTGGAAATCCGTTGGAAGGAATCCAAGATATCATTGGTGGTTTTGATATTCTAAGTGGTGTTACAAATATTCCAGATTTTGCCAGTCCTTTAGGAACATGTTACACTGGTCCTCCTTCTTTCTGCGAAGCTCCAATAATTAAAATATTTGGAGGCGGAGGCATAAATGGTTCAGCCATACCTTTGATGGGAAACATAGTTGATGCTGCTAGTGGTGTGACTGGGAGTGTTATTTCTGTAAAAGTAACAAATCCAGGTTCTGGATATGTTTTCCCACCATTTGTTGAAGTTGTTGATAGTTGTGGTCAAGGATATGGTGCCGTCGCTAGATCAATTTTAAAAGGTGATCAAATTGATAGTATTTACATTGTTTCTGAAGGTGAGAATTATCCAGTTGGTGTTTATAATCCTTACGTAATAAGTAATATTATTGTATTAGATCCTGGAAGTGGATATTCACCTATTGATTACGCAGTTGACAACTTAGGCAATAAGTATGAAATTCAAGTATCTAATGGATATATCGTTAAGGTCATAAATACTTCAAAAGAAGAATTTACGAGTTTACCAACATTAAGAGTTGTTAGTGATACTGGGTCTGGAGCAATTTTAAAAGTAAATCTTGATATTAGACCAGAGTTTCAGGGTGAAGTACTTCAAAGCATCGATTGCATTACAAAATAAATGGCTGCAAGAGAACAAAATTGGTGGCAGAGATCTATTGAAAGTATTGGTGCCGATTTTAGGGTTGATAGGCATAATCCTAAAATGGGGTGTAATGGTTCTGACGTATATACACAATATGCAGTAACTGATGATAAAAATGTAAATGTTCAGAGTTTATCAGAAGGTGGAAATTATAAAATTTATAACGACCAATCGATAGAAATAATTTCAGGACAGAAAGCAAAGGGAACTGGTGTTGATATTGTTATTGTTGGAAAAAATGGTGATGTTGCTATTACTGCAGAAAAAAATGGTGCAGTGAGAATTAGAGCAAGTAAAATAGTTTTAGATGCTGATGAAAATTTAGAATTACTTGCAGGAAAAGATATCAATATTAAAGGTGGTGGAAGAACCTTAATACATGGAAATGAATGTTCTATCAAAGCTCATACTGGAAATGCAATACCTCTAGGAACAAGTTTTGGTGAAAGATGTTTTGCTGGTTCTTTTGTAGGAACAGATCTTATTACTAAAGCATTTCAAATTGGTGTAATAATATGAACATTTCTACTAGAGGAATTTAAAAAATGACTCAGTATTTTGGAGAAGAGACTTTATTTAATGAAAGTATCACTGTTTTTAAAGATATTAAAGGTAATGTAATTGGAAATTTAACTGGCAATGTAATAGGTGATGTGTCTGGGAACTTAACTGGTAATATTATCGGTAGTGTAACAGGTAGTTTGATTGGTAATGTAACTGGAAATATATCTTCAAGTGGTATTTCTACTTTTAGTTCAATAAAAATTTCTGGTGGTCTTTATGATGGTTCTAATAGTATTGGAGCATCTGGACAAATTTTATCTTCTGATGGGACAAAAACTGCTTGGATTAATTCCAGTGGAGCAAACGTTGGTTCAGCAACCTCAATAGGAATAAATTTAGATTCTACAAATGTATCAAGGTTTATAACATTTGTTGAAACTACTTCAGGAAATAATATAGTTCGTGTAGATTCTGATTTAACTTATAATCCCAGTACAAATGTATTGACTGCAGGAACATTTAGTGGGTCTGGTGCATCTTTAACTTCAATACCAAATGGTGCTTTAAATAACTCAACAATTTCTGGAGTTTCTCTTGGTTCAAACTTAAATACCCTGACATTAAACACTTCGGGGACAGGATTATCTGGTTCTACAACTTATAATGGAACAGGTTCTGCAACATTTACAGTAACTTCTAATGCCACATCATCAAATACTGTATCTGCAATAGTTGCTCGTGATGGGTCTGGAAACTTTAGTGCTGGTACAGTTACAGCAACTTTAAGTGGTAATGCAACTTCTGCAACTACAGCAACAACAGCAAATGCATTAAACACATCAAATAATTATCGAGTTAATTCTTTGGGTGTTGGAGCTGATGCATCAGGAACTACTGGAGAAATTAGAGCAACAAATAATGTTACTGCTTTTTATTCTTCTGATATTAATTTAAAGACAAATGTTAGACCAATCAGTGATTCTTTGAATAAGTTATTAGAAATTACGGGGGTAAACTTTGACTGGAAAGATGAATATTTGAAAGCAAGAGGCGGTGAAGATGGATACTTTGTTAGAAAGAATGATATAGGTGTTATTGCACAAGAGATTGAAAAAGTCTTACCAGAGGCAGTTGCAATTAGAGAAGATGGTTATAAAGCAGTTCGATATGAATTGATTATTCCTTTACTAATCGAAGCAATTAAAGAACAACAAAAACAAATTGAAGAACTGAAGAAAAAGTTAGGTTAATGACTTTACCTATTTCCCCAAATGAAATTAATATGATGAACCTCCAGTTGGAGTATGGGGGAACATCTCCTATTTCACTAGATGAATATTATAGTAGAGGAAATGCTCCTGCGAGTGGTGCTATTAGTTTAGCAGATTTTCAACAATCATCTACAGTTTTAAGTCCAGTTTCAAGTGGATTGCTTTTTGAACTCGATGCTAGAAATCCATCTTCGTATTCTGGAAGCGGTACAACTTGGTTTGATACTACCGTTAATGATAGAGATTTTACATTAGTTAACGGTCCAACATTTTCTAGTGCAAACGAAGAATTCTCTTTTGATGGTGCAAATGATTATACCGAAATTGCTGATGCTGCGTGGATTCCGGAAGGAACAAGTGCTAAGACATTTGAATGTTATGTGAAAATGCTTTCTTGGAGAGCAGGACAAATAGCATTTTTAACGAGTAAAACCTCACCAAGTAATCAAAGTTGTAGTTTTGGTTTTAAAGAAAGTGGTGGAGTTGTGACTCTTGTTTTAGGGACTCAAGGTGGAGGTAATTTCTCAGAATCAACAGATGCTTATACTTTACCAACACCATCAAACTATCTTAATTCTTACCATTATTATGCTTTTACCTACAATGGTAGTGTTGCGAAAATGTACGTTGATGGTACATTAGTTTTTACAAGTGCTTCTGGGAAAGCATTTCATAGTAATTCTGCACCAATGCGTATGATGGCTTTCGATCCATTAAATGCTTCATTTTTTTGGGCAGTTAATGCATCTATGAAAGGTGCTAGGATGTACGATAGAGCACTTTCTGATGCTGAAATATTAACGAACTATAATTCTTGGAATAGTGCAGTCAAACCTGTAGATTCAATACTTACATTTTCTCCATCAGTCCATAGTGGAACTACATTTACTGCAAATTTTAATTTTAATCAAAATGTTGCAGACTTTACTTCTTCAGATATTACAGTTACAAATGGTACAAAAGGAACCTTTACTGGTGTAACTACCTCTCAATATACGTTAGAAATCACTCCAAGTTCTCCAAGTGCAACTGTTACCGTAGGAGTACCAACTACAGCATCATATAATGCTGGTAATAAAGGTAATAATTTAATTAATACATCTATTCCGTTTTCTGCGCTACCATCTACTAATTTGTATTTGCATCTAGATGCAAATAATTCAAGTAGTTATAGTGGAAGTGGAACAACTTGGTTAGATTTAACTGCTAACGATAATGACTTTACATTAAATAATGGACCTGTGTTTAATAACACTTCACCAAAACACTTTGATTTTGATGGTACTGATGATAATGCATATCGATCATTTAGTGTTTCTAGCACTAGCGAAGCAACTTGGATTGTTTGGTTCCGAATGGATGTTGTAGGAACGTCTCAAGATTCTTTTGCAGCATTATTTGGAATTCGATATGGAACAGGATCAACTAATATTCTTGGGTTTAGATCAAATACAGGAGTATTAGGATATCATTGGAATAATAGTTATTTCAACGTTGATACTGGTTTATCCCCATCAGTTGATACTTGGTATATGATTTCATTGAGAATCAATTCTACTTCTGGTCGGTTTGATTTGAAAACGGGAACTACAACTAGTACGTTTACTAATACTGCTTCTCACGGTACATTCTCCCACAGTGGATCTGATGCTTACATCGCAAGAGATCCAGAAAGTGATACGAGATCATTTAATGGAGATATATCTCAAATATTAATTTACACTAGAAGACTATCTGATTCTGAAATTGATGCTGTATATGATTTAACTAAAACAACTTATGGATTTTAATCACTGACCTGGTTTATACTTATCATTCCATTCTGATTCTGTATTTAAAATAGACAGAATTTCTTTATGACTATAAGGACCCCAATACTCACCATTTTTCATAATATCTTGAATACAGTCTGGAGTTTCTCCAATCCATTTTACAAATGTTTTGGTGTTATCGTTATTATATCTTAAATATGCTGGTCCAGTTTCCAGAACTTGTCCAAACTGCACTTCTGGAACTCTTAATGATGGGATAATTAAATATTTTCTTTCCATTTCGACCCCTTGACGCCTGTGCCTGGATGCCCTATAATATGTAGGTATTCAACGAAACCCGCCAAATGAGCACCGCACAAGAGACCGTTCAAGGTATTGTGATTGATGTCTGCACCCGCACGTTCCTGCTCCTCAGCGACCAAGGCAGCGAGCGTCTGGTAGAGTGTGAGACTGTCCAAGAGTTTATGAACGTTCTGGAAGTTGTTACTGCTAACCTTGATCCTGATCAAATTGAGTATGCTGACCTTGCCGTGTATGGTGAGGAGAACAACTAAATATCAACACCATGGAAGTTTTTACTGTGGAAGAGTTTCAAGAAAGATGGGATGAACTTATGACTCGTGTAGAAAATGGGGAGCGCATAGGTATCATCAACGATGATGGACAGGCAGCAGTTATGATGTCCACAGATGACGATCTGATACGAATACACACTGAGTTAAACAACGAAGCCCCTTGAGGGAGTGTAGCTTAATCGGTCAGAGCGCCCTGCTTATAACGGGGTAGTCTGGGTTCAATTCCCAGCACTCCTATTGCTCCTTTAGC
>Ga0129336_10003251_pt1 | contig 10040 bp, 17 predicted proteins | sample CPB6_02_DNA_FD_96878 | JGI IMG/M metagenome (GOLD analysis project Ga0129336, IMG submission 96878) | Freshwater to marine salinity gradient microbial communities from Chesapeake Bay, USA - CPBay_Sum_0.6_0.2_DNA | ecosystem: Environmental > Aquatic > Marine > Coastal | place: USA: Chesapeake...
CCCCTGCTGTCGATGGTAGCCTTGATCGCCTTGATTAGCCCACTTACACTATTGAGCTTTGAGAAGTATAGATTCCTAAGCTCGGTGGCTTTGTCCACCGTCACATTTAGCATCGTGGCAATCTTAGGCGGAGCCGCCCCATACAACAGCGCAAAGTTCAGCACCTTCGCCGAGTACCGATCTACCCCCATCATCTTAGCCGTAGCAGAGTGTACATCTACTCCGTCGTTGATTTGTCGGATGAGCCCTCGCTCTCCGGCGTAATCAGCCGTAAGCCTGTACTCTTGGGCGGCGTAGTCGATGGAAACGTAAACGTAACCTGGTCTAGCCCTAAATGAATCTCGAACCCTCCAGTCCCCGTCGTCTTCACTGTTAAGAGTCTGAAGCGCAGGGTCGGTGATAGAGAATCGGAACGTGTCGGCGGCAGTCTGCTTGATAGAAGGTCTGACAACTCCTTCTGCATCTCCGCAATAGGTAAAATTATTGTAATAGGTGTTGAGTCGCTTGGTTGCATCTCTATACTCCCGAATTACCGCCGCGGCTGGGTGGTCAAGCTTTTCGAGAACTGCGTCTGTAAAGCTTGCATTTCCCTTTGCGGTAGTACCTCCCACAACTCCATTTGCCCTGAAGACTTCTGCGAGGTGCTTATTGCTGTCAATAAGCTCTGCGCCAGTAAGTTCGGTGAACTTCTCTTGCGCTTTCTTGATCCTGAACTCTTCCCGCCTTTTTGCTTGCCTGATAAACTCATGGTCTAACTCCATTCCCCTTCTTTCGATGTCGAATAAAACCTTGGTTAATTTGCACTCCGCTTCAATCAAATCCGAAAACTTCCCAGGATACCCCTTAATCTTGCCGTACTCTTCCGTAAGCTCCCGAACCGTAGCTTCCTGACGCTTGCCGATAGTGTATGTCAGCACTGCATCCTGGATCGCGTACTTTGAGATGATCTCAAAAGGAACTCGGTCGAATCGGGGGTTTTTGGTGACGGTCTTCTTGCCTGGGATCTCAACTCGGTCAAAGAGGTCATGTTCTTTGATGTAGTCCATCACATCCCCATCCTTACCCCCAAGCTCCATGCGCTTTGCAACGCTATCAAGGCTGTAGGAAAGATGACGGTTATAGATGCACTTATCGACTACGAGCACATCCCACGGCTCGAACTCTGTGCCCCATCCTTCAAGGCAGAGGAAGTGCATGTCGAACTTGGCGTTCGCGAAGTATAGGCGTTTGCCCCTCACTGCCTCGTAGATTCGGGGGATTAGTGTGCGGTCTAGGCCAGTTTCAGCATGAAAGCTAAAGTAAAACCCACCGCTTTCTCCAGCGCAGCTAATTCCAAAGAGCCGATCGCCATGATAAGGTCTAAGCCCCCCTGTTTCGGTATCAACACTGAGGCAACTAAAACTATTAATAATGCTAATGGCTTCATTGAAATTCTCATTAGTTACAATCATGGCCCCTTATAGTCCTTCAGTTCCATAGTTGGAAAATCGAACGTCTTATTTTCCAGATCGCACTTCTTAAACAGCTTCACCCACCACTTGTTTGCGCCATCCCAAGAGAACTTCTCAGCCTTGGCCTTCTCCCTGTGGTCGTAGCTTACATTCGCCCTAACCCAAACCTGGGGGCTTCGAGCCCTCTCCAAAACAGCTTCAGTGGGGAACATGAAGAACAGCTTCGCCATGAGGTCAACATCATGACGGGCACTGTGGGCCGAGGGGTTTACGATGCCGTACTCGGCGGCGAGGTAGACAAGCTTCCTGGTTTCAATGTGCTCAGGCCACGGCACATCAAAGCGAGTATCCACAAGCTGGGGCATCTTAAACTCTGAGTACCCAAGCCTTGCAAGCTCTGCATTTAAAAGCGGCAGATCGTAATTGTGCAAGTTGTGGGCGGCTATAAAGTCCACCGATTGTGAGTGTCTTACAAGCACCTCAAGAGCATCCTCCAGGGCAATGCCATAGGCATCTAGCTGTTCTCTTGAGATGCCTGTAATCTGTGCCGCGGTGGGGTGGATCTCATACTCCCCCTCCGGCTTAACTAGCGTCGAATAGTGAAAAACTTCTTTTTTAGACTCGATGTCAAATACGGAGAAGGCAACTTGAGTAATCCTAGCAGTTGCGGTGTCTTTGTCTGTGGCTTCAAAATCTAGGAATAACCCCTTCATATTTCCCCCTTAAAATTGGCCCCCCGAAACTCCCCATCACGGTGTCGGGGGGCCGTTTTTCTAATAGCAACCACTATTAGAATGGCGCTTCCTCTTCGATAGACTCTTCTCCGGTTTGGATCTGAGCACCTTGAGAAAGCATGGTCTGGAGGTTTTTGGCCTCCATCGCAGCACTGCTCATGACATCAGTTGGTATTTTGGTGTCACGGTCAGCGTTTGCTGTGAACACGAACCATTTACCCTTCTCGTTTTCCACCTGTTTCACGCCAATGTCATACGCACAAGCATAGGGGGGAATACCACGCTGTACGCTGTTCATCAGTTGAGTCAGCATCGGACGACCAGCCGAGTTAATGTTTCGCGATCCACGGAAACTGAGCATGTACTTGTTCTTGGTTTCATCGCCAAGAACGAGTACGAAAAAGTTAAAGCAGGGGTAGTTGAAGTAGGTCACGCCTTCCTTCTCTTCCTCATACGGGCGCTCGTTATCGTACGGCTGAATGGCATGGAACTCCTTCTTGCCGTTCACGAGCTTCTGCACCTGGTAGCTCTTCTGGAAGAAGAACGGAACGACCTTGGCCGGACCCTTCTTCCCACCAAGCACCTTGTTCTCCATGTTCTCCACAATGTCACCCTGAACAGCAAGCCCGTCTGCACAGACCTTCGACATAGCTTGCGCTACATAGATCAGGGGGATTTTGATGTCCTTGGATGTCACAGTCTCCAAACCGAATGACAGCCCGTTAGGGATCTCACAGGCCACTTGCAGTTGTTCATCGCTGATTGTTTTTAGTTCGTTTTTCTTACTCATCTTATTTTCCTTTTCTCATTGAGACGGTCACTCTTGCCTCTGGAGATTCGATCCCCGGAAGCACCTTAGTTGGATCAGCTCCGTCTCCAAGCTCCTCCAACTTACTTTTAAAAAAGCCATTCAAAGATTGATGATTCATTGTAAGCATCGAATCCATCCCGTTGTCCAACAAATACTGACGAAGCTTCGCAGCATTTACTTCGTCCTTCGGGAAGCTTACCTGATACTTTGTCACTAGGCTGATCTTCCCAGCTCCGGGAGTCTCATGATTCAAACGTCCGGTGGCTTCGAGCACGTTCTGAATCTTCGCCTGAAGCGCCTCATACTCCGAGTGCTTCTCGGATGCTTTCTCCTTCAGCTCATCGTACTCGGCTCGCAGTGCAAAGCACTGTTTCACCATTGTGTCTAGTTCTTGGATCGTGGTTTGGTCTAGGGGCTTCTCTTCAAAGCCGAAATTATCTTCCATTTAGTCCTCCGTCTTCTTTTTGATTATCACCGCTACACCATTGTAGCAAGTTGAAGGATGTCTTTTGACAAATCCTTCTTCGACTGCAAAGCCTTCAAAACAGCTATATCTAGCGTCTTTTCAGCTACTAAGTCAATTCTAGTAATGCTCTTATGTTTCTCTGACCCACCGCGGTAAGCCCGAGCCTCCGACTGCATATCGTGCTCCAGACTGTAACCGCGGCTAAAGTAAATCATGTAGCTCGCCGCAGTCAGGTTCACCCCCGTCCCCCCCGCTGCCTGGGACGCAACCATAACGCGCACCGATTCGTCCTTCTGGAACGCATCAATCTGCTCCTGCTTGTTCGTCACAAGCCCGGTCAACTCTGCAAATTTGATCTCAAGCTTCTTGCAAATCCCCCGCACGATTTCATGATCCTCATGAAACATCGACCACACAATCACCTTGTGCTGCCCTGTAATATCCTCAAGCATGTCCTCTAGCGCTTTGGCTCGGGGGTTTACTGCAAAGCGGTGTACCTCCCCGTTCTCAAGCTTTAAGAACCCAGACAGAATCTGCTGCATCCTAAGCGCTTTTGTGATAGCAAGCTGGGCAACCGATACGCCCTTCTCACACGACACCAAGAACTCCTTCTTCATACTCTCATACGCCCTGGCCTGTTCCGGGCCAAGCTCCACGGGAATCATCGTCCTGACAAGAGGCGGCAGATCCAAGCACTCATCCTTCGAGGCATGTATGCTAATCTCTGCAATCTTGGCCTTTAGAATGTCCCTGCTAGACGACTTCGGAATCCACTTGGGAAAATGTGCATGCTTTGGCATGTACCTGTTCTTGTCCTCAAAGTACTGCGCCCTGAACTGAAAGAAGTTCGTCCCAAGACGCTTGCCCCCATCAAGAATCCTGTACTGCGTAAACAGATCCATCTCATTGTTCAGAACCGGAGTCCCTGTCAGGATCATCCGATACTTCACAGGCAACGTCCCCATCTGATCGCTGACCCGAATCAAAGCCCGAGTACGCATCGCCGAATGACCTTTGACCCGGTGGGCTTCATCCAAGATCATAAATTCAGGGGGTCTAGTAAGCAGCGCATCGGTGAACTTAGAATTTGCAAATGCCTCATAGTTCGTAATGAAAATAGAATCCGCTGGCAGCACCTTAATCATCTTAATCCGATCCGCAACAGGGCCGTTCAATACAAAGACCTTCTCAAGAGGGATCTTCGTATACATCTGAATTTCGTTTCTCCAGTTGTAGAGAACCGCCGCCGGACCAACAATCAACGTCCGGAGGATCTTCTTGTTCTCGTTCATTCTGGCTCGGAGGATTTCAAGCGCGGTGCGGGTCTTGCCTGTCCCCATTTCGAATAAAAGAGCACAATCTGGGCACTTTTTTCCTAGTTCTATTCCATCTACTTGATGCTTCCACAGTGCGGGTATGTCACTCATTAGTTGATCCCCGCAAGTTTTTTGAACGCTTCCCTGACTTGGAGCGGAACCACGCTGTTGCCCAGGCACTTAATTCGGTGTGCCCGATTCGGTAGCCCATTAACCACTCGCAAAACATCGGGCTCAACTGACCAGTCGGATTGGATTGGTCTTTCGCCTTGGCGCAAAGGTAATCCCTCTTCTCCATGTGAACCTGGCTCTTGCTCCCCACTGGACCGCAATCCTTGTATTCGCTCGCTCGGTGCGTGGGCCATAAATTCTTCCGAGCCATCGTATCCAAAGACGGTCTTTCCTTGTTGCCTTCTCTGCTCTTGTTCCGTCCGTATTGTGTTGCCGTTGGCGTGGGCAAGTAAGAACCACCTTTCTCGTTTGTGCGGGGCTCCAACTGAGGCGGCTGAAAGAGTCGTCCATCGACAGTCATACCCGAGCGAGGCCAGTTCTTTGACCACTCTCTCCCCTCCACGGGTTCGGATGGCAGGGACATTTTCGAGGAAAACAAATCGAGGCTGGCATTCTCTAATGAGTCTTGCGATCTCGAAGAAAAGACCGCTTCGCTCTCCTGCCAAGCCCTTCCCACGGCCAGCGACTGAGAGGTCCTGACAGGGAAAGCCGCCGAATATGATCCCGATTGGGGGCAACATTTCCCCTCGGAGTGTTGTAACGTCGTCCCAGATGGGAGCTCTATCAATGTCACCCGATTGCATCCTGGACAGAAGTACGCCCTGTGCGTATCTGTCTTGCTCACAATATGCGACGGTTCTGACCCAGGGTTCGAGTGCGAGTCCGATCCCTCCAATACCTGAAAATAAATCCAAGCCATTCATTAGTCCTCCCTCTTATCCAAAGATGATTGCGCTAATTACAAACGGCAAAAACAACCCCATCAGAACTAGCATAAGTTCTGCAAATACGGTCAATTTATTCATTAGTCCCCCTAGCGTTTAAATATGTATTTTACAGCTTCAAACAGCACCATCCCAATAAGGCCCCCAAACATCAAAGCCATACCAAGAACCATCATAAACCCAACTTCAAACATCAAATCTGAAAACGTCATCTAGTCCTCCGAACAGGCAGCTCCCCCTGGAATCGAACCAGGCTCTCACACGATCTCTATTCGTGTCACTCTGCCACTGAGTTAGGGAGCTCCCCCAATTCTATTTCTTCAGTTTCGCTTTGGCAATCTTCTTCAGATCGGAAAGCGTTTTGGGTTTCTTCTTACGCTCTGGAATATTCTTCGGAGTCTCTGCGTTCCACTCATCGAATGTCTTCTGAGAGATCTCCCCCTTCTTCACCATCGCCCCGAACTTCCTACGCTGCGCTTCTGATTTAAACGGCATACACCCTCCTATTCATCCATCTTAGTCAAGCGACAAGCGCTTGCATAGACGTATTCGCCCACCTGAAAAGGGATCGAACGGTTCGGCTCTACCCTCTCATCCCTCTCATCAAAGCTCATAACGTGCATAAGCTGCCGAGCAAAAATCCTGCAAAGCTCCGGCATACTAGCCGCGTCGAACGAATCACTGTACGTCGTGATGACGTTCGCAACCGTATACCCCGGAGTCTTTCGGTCAAACAGCCTCTTTCTAAACGGACGCTTCTCAAGCTCCCAGCTAAAGCGATACTGCTGCCTGTTAAACATAAGGTGGATGACCTCGACGTTCAAAAGGCTCGGGGGGTTTACCATGTCCGCAAAGCGGTAGCGGGTAAACCAGGCTTCAAACTCGAAGCTGTTCAAGATGTGCTCGGTCAGTTCTACGGCCCGGAGTTGACGAGCGCTCAGTTTGTGATTGGCTAAAAGTTTCATCGAGAACTCACCCTCTTTTCGTACTTCTTAGGATTAGCATAGTAGTCCTCTACCGCCAATACCGCGTCGCTTTGCTTTTGAAAGCACCCCAGATAAATGCGGAAAGACCCCTTGCTGATCCGCGCCATATAACGGTACACCTTGCCATTGCGCTTTACGGCAAATACATGCTTTGGTTTCTTTGGATTGATATTCATATTTCTCCTTTGTTATACTCCACACATTCCTTCACATTCGTTTCCAAATAAATCTAGTTGGTCATTTTCAACATTAAAATTGACCTCATCAATAGGAACCCTAGCTTCGTGAAGGAAAACTTTAGATTTAAACTTGGGCAACGATTGAAGCTTTTTTTCAATTAAAATTACCTTCTCCCATTCATCTTTTGGACCATTCTTAACCCGTAACCATTCCTCGTCGTCGTGGAACGGACAGAAGATACAAGAGGATCTGGGAGGAGTCGCGCCGATAGCTTGCTCAACATATTTAATACAATCGGAACGGCTCATCTTAATTTCAATCAATGGCCATCTATGCTTGATCCACTTAACCTTGGAAGGTTTAATTCGGTGCATTTCATCGGTTGAAATTCCGATCAGCATTTCGGCCTGTTCCTTAATCCTTTGGTATTTTTTATACCCCATTAACGCCCGAACCTGACGCTGAATAGGCATGATTTTATAGTCAAACGTACACTGCCGCATGACCATGCCCTTTGTTCCGTCGTCCTTCAAAGTATGCAAAGGCAGCGATGCCGTCCTGCCCCCCTTTAGGATGTCTTCATACAGATTGCCATTCGAGCACCGAACAATCGGGATCGAAACTTTAGTCTCGATAAAATCCAACCACCCGTAGACCTTCTTAGGCTCTGCCCCGGTATCTGCAAAAACAGCATAATCCGCCCGATCAATCTCACCCCGGTCAGACATAATCAAAAGCGCGGTGGATTGTACCCCAGCCCCTAAACTAATTACCCTCATAGTTCTCCCAATATATCAGTTATGATTTCCGGCCCATACCCCAAGTCTATAAGTCTCTGCCTAATCTGTGCATACGCTGGGGCTTTTGCGTAGCAGCATTTTCCACTGATCTTAAGTTGCTCTTTGAGTAGATAGCGAAGCTCGCTATTCTCCTCTCGAAGCTTGTCTAGTTCGGTGGGTTTAGAGCAAGTACATACATATATAAGACAACTTCCCTCATGTTTGCTCATCGCCATCCCCCTTGCACCAAAGCCCACACTCCATATCAGGTTCAACCTGGTTGCTTCTGTAGTTAGCCGGGAGCTCGTCCAAGAAGATCCGCTTGTTTTTGACTTTCAAGATCTTCACCCCAAGCTTCCTCTCAAGCTCGCTCATACGCTTGAATACATCGGGGAAGTCCCTCCGAATCGAAGACCAATACTTGGCTCCGCCCTTAACGCATCCCACGCAGTTGTTGTTCTTATACCCAAGCTTATACATCGCAGGAAGCTCGATTCCTGCCTTTTGAAGCTCGATGAAGCAGTCCTTCTTAGTAAGCTTCAATTCAATGAGCGGGGTGTCTAAATTTACTTCGGGGTTCTGCTCACGGAATCGGTCGGCTCGGTGGGCTTCCTCTGTTGTAAATCCGAAGATCTGTATATCGCTCAGTTTCTGAAAGCGCTGCCGAACAAGCTTCTTCATCTCAGTTGTGCAACGCGCACCCATAGGGCCGACTAGATACTTGGTCTGCTCCCAAACCTCCCAGCAATCCTTGTACTTGGTCGAGCGAAGTCTGAGAATAGGAAGCCCGTACCACTTCTCGCAGTCTTGCAAAAAGCGCTCGTTGTCCGGGTGTTCGTTCTCGACAACGCAAGAGGCGATGACAAAGTTTTCAGGGCCATACTTCTCAAGGGCTTTTTTAGTAGCTACGGCAGAAGCCGCTCCACAACTAAACCAAGACACCCTTCTCATTCTTCCCCCTCGTCTTCTTCCCTGTCATAGTCGTCCTGCTCGTCGTAATAGGACGCAATGTTTTGCGACCCACACTTTGGGCAGACAAACAGGTTGTTGTTATTGAATACCATCTTCCCGCAGTCGTTACAGGTGTGCTCCATGCAAGCCATTACAGATCCCCCTTAAGTTCGGTAAGCTTGTCCCTACACTCCTGGTAGAGCGCAGTCGTAGCGTCGTCGTACTCGCCGTACTTCACCTTCTGGCGAAGCCAGTTGTCCATCTCATCCAGCGCAATCGCATACCTCGCGCCGTTAAAGGCAAGCAAGAACTCCTCTTCCTCTTCTGGGAGGTTGAACTCTAGGACTGTTCTCATCACTCCCCACCTTTCAACGCTTCACGGGCAACTTTCGCCGATGCCTTTTCCTCATAAATATGTCCGAGGGTGGCGATATGCTTCAATGCCTCCTTGAGTCGAGCGTTTTCGGCTTTCATCTTGGATTGACCAAGCTCAATCCCCCGCATCATTGCATCTTCAAGCGCGGATTCAACCTGACTGCCGAATAGGTGTAAATCGTGTTTTTCGTACAGCGCGTCCAAAATGCCGTCTATTTTTTTATCCATATTTAGTCCTCCCTTTTGTTACGGATGAATGTGTCGGGGATTGCAGGATCGCAACTCCTGTAGGCTTATCCTGCTTCGCTCAGTTTAAGGTGCGCCGGATTTACAGCAACACCGCCTAGCATATTCGACGCTTACTACGCCAATCCCCGAACCTTCAATCCTCCGTCTTTCCTAAAGTGTTATGCGTCGTACTTGGTAAAGTCAAAATCTTTTTTTGATTTTGAAACTTTTTTCTTCTTGGGCTCATCCCACACCATGTCAACAACCAACTGGATGCCCTCATCATCGACCACATACACAAACTCATCCGTGAGTGCGTCGTCTTCCACAAACTCCACGGTACGCTTGATCGGGATGTCCCCAAACCCCCGAAGCTCGTCTACAAATTTCTTACGGCTCTTTAAAAGTATCTTAATACACTTAGGACTACTGATAATATACGTCGTGTCTTTATCGTCGTACGGCCATTCCTGAATCATCGCTTCCCCCAGTCATTATGAAACAATATATAAAACAGCGCGTCTTCCAACTGATAAATGGCCCGGTGGCTTACCTTGATTCCGCGCTCCTCACATATTGCATGAAGGAGTTCGTGAAGGAAAGTTTTGATTTCCTGCTTGTCGCTCTGACCGTTCTTAATCGCAACCTGTTTCGCCCAGGGCCGACACTCCCCTAGCGTGTCCGGATCGGAGAACTCATCCACCCACACAAGCTCGTAAACTACTTTGTTCTTGATCTTGATGCGGGAGGGAATCTTCACCGCTTCACCGACTTCTTCGCAACACATGCCCACTTTGCGCGGCTCAA
>Ga0129336_10003253_pt1 | contig 10035 bp, 8 predicted proteins | sample CPB6_02_DNA_FD_96878 | JGI IMG/M metagenome (GOLD analysis project Ga0129336, IMG submission 96878) | Freshwater to marine salinity gradient microbial communities from Chesapeake Bay, USA - CPBay_Sum_0.6_0.2_DNA | ecosystem: Environmental > Aquatic > Marine > Coastal | place: USA: Chesapeake Bay...
AAGTTGATGGCACATCATAAATCAACTTATTATTTGAGCACTGATGGTTGTGGCAGAATTGATCTTTCCAACGTTTATGTTATTGATACTCTACTGAGTTAAGTGAAATCAGATTTCTATGATTTGGAATGGCTGGACGACAAAGCATACTTAACAAACCATGATGGGTATGTATATATCTACGAGCCTGGCAAAGCGGTTTCAAGCGTTCGCATCGGTTCGCCTGTATACGATATCAATTTCAGTTTGGATAAAAAGCATGCTGTTTTATCAACCAAGGCTGGTGTCTACCGTCTCCATCTCTCCGATCTTACTGTAACCATGCAGCATCCGATTTATGAGTCAGCGCAAACCTTGTTTGTTGATGGTGAGATGTTGATTGCTACCTCCCATGGACTGTATATGGATTACAAAGGGAAGGTGTATGAACTCATCCCCAATACTGAGTTCAATCGATATGCACTTACCCAATACAATGAATTGGTTTATGCAGGTTCCATTGAAGGATTATTTGTATTGGACAAGGGGATACTGTTGAATGACATTGTGAACAGTTTTAAAACGATTGAATTTAAAAATGCAAATAGTAAAAGCAATCTACTCTTGGCCATATTTCTAGCTGCTTTGATTGCTCTGATTTCAATTCTTCTTTACCACAACAGGCAACGCAAAAGACAAGTTGAAAAACTTACCAGAAGGGCACTGGCTATCAATCCCGAGAACATTCGTCAGGTTGTGCTTGACAATCCAAGCATCATAAGTGTTGAGTCGGTGGCATAATATTGTGAAACTTCTACAGTTCAGTTAAACAGGATATTGAAGAAGTACAATACCAGCGGACTCATCCTGTTGAAAGCCATTAAACAGGATATCGTACGCGATATGTTGGCTCAGGAAAAACCAATGGAAGAAATATCCAAACGTGTTGGTTACAGCATTAATTATATCAAAAGGAATCTACTTTGATCATGGTCTTGAACGCGTGACTCTGATCTGCCTGCAGCGAGACCAACCCGATTTTATTGTTGAACGCATCGGGGGCTGAACTCAGGTTCTCAATGGCAATCGATCTTCTGTGCGCAGGCGTATAGACTTGTAGGATTGGATAGGTTTCATCCGGATAAAAGTGAATGGCCAGTCCAACTGTTTCATCAGAAAGTGTTGCATGTGGCAGTGGATCTTCTTGAATCAACACAAATGAATTATCTAGAAAAACATCTTTCAGTTTTCCACCCTTGTACCACCTTTCATCTTTGATTTTTGCACCTGTTGGTATCAACTCTTTGTTGAACTCCAATTGATTTTTTGCATTGATCTGTAATGTGGCGGTATCGATGGTTGCACCAAGTTTAAAGTAAGGATGCCATCCGTCAGACATCGGAATGGTTCTGCCAGTTCTGTTGTGAACGGTTGTTGTGATGGTCAATCTTCCCTCTGATTCCAATCTGTACCGTACATTCATGTCATAGGCAAATGGATAGCCGGGGTATGATCCATCGTATCGGTAAAACAATTTGCATTCGGCATAGAAATTATTTGCGTCGCAAAATTCTACCTCATGTGCCGCATCAAAGAGCAACCCATGAATTGCATGACCATTCAATACAAACTTTTCGCAAGTATATGTTTCACCTTCCCATGTATATGTGGAATCGTGCAGTCTGCAAACAAATGGTGAAAGTTTTGCGCTCTTGCATCCCTTGGTTTTGTTCTCATGCCAATCTTGCGCATTTTCAAATCCCTCGATCAGGTTGAATGTTTTTCCCTGATGTATGATTTCAAGTTTGTTGAGTACAGCACCACCTGCTGGAAGGATTGTAGCAGTAAATGTTGATTGTTCATCCCTCAATACAATTTCTTCCCAACCATTTTGTTGAAGGCGATTGCAGGAGAAATGATGTGTATTGCTCATGGGTTACCAGCCAAGGATATAGGCGAAAATAAGCGGTGCCACAATGGTTGCATCGCTTTCAACGATGTATTTTGGTGTGTTGATATCGAGTTTGCCCCAGGTGATTTTTTCGTTGGGAACTGCACCAGAGTAGGAACCATAGGAGGTTGTGGAATCGCTGATCTGACAGAAATAACTCCAGAACGGAACATCGTGCCATTCAAGGTCCTGGTACATCATCGGCACCACGCAAATCGGGAAGTCACCAGCAATGCCACCGCCAATCTGGAAGAATCCCACACCCTTGCCACCGCTGTTTTTCCTGTACCAGTCAGACAACCATACCATGTATTCAATACCGCTTTTCATCGTGGTTGCTTTCATTTCATTTTTGATGATATACGATGCGAAAATATTTCCCATGGTAGAGTCTTCCCATCCGCCCACGATGATGGGCAGGTTGCGTTCAGCAGCTGCGATCATCCAACTGTCTTTCACATCAATTTCATAATCTGCCTTCATCACACCACTGTTCAACAATGTGTACATGAATTCATGCGGAAAATATCTTTCGCCTTTTGCATCGGCTTCTTTCCAGAGACGTACAATGTGGTGTTGAATTTTTCTGAAAGCCTCTTCTTCTGGGATGCAGGTATCTGTTACACGGTTCAATCCCTTTTCCAGCAATTCCCATTCCTGTTGAGGTGTGAGATCGCGGTAGTTGGGCACTCTTTTATAATGGGAGTGTGCAACCAAATTCATGATGTCTTCTTCGAGGTTGGCACCTGTGCAGGAGATGATATCCACTTTTCCCTGGCGGATCATCTCAGCCAGTGAAACACCCAATTCCGCTGTGCTCATCGCACCGGCGAGGGTCACCATCATTTTTCCTCCCTCCAACAGGTGTTGTTCATAGCCTTTGGCAGCGTCCACCAAGGCAGCTGCATTGAAATGGCGGTAGTGGTGTTGGATGAACTGTGAAACAGGACCTTTTTGCATAAAACGTTGTTTGTTGCGCAAAGGTATTAAAAGTTGTCATTGTTGTCATGGTTGTCATTGTTGTAGCTGTTGTAGTGGTTGTAAGTTGTTAGTTATAAGTTATAAGTGGATAACGATGACAACTTGATAACCATGACAACACCTACAACTTAAAACTAACAACTAACAACCTATAACTCACTTATGCGCCACAAACACTGCAATACTATGCTCCTTGATCACATCACTCACAAAGCTCTTGCTGAAAATATTGGAGAGTTCTGTTCTGCCGAAGGAGCCAGCCACGAGCATGTATTCTTTGTGTGATTTGATCCAGGTATGAAATGTTTTTTTGGTCTCGTCGTTGATCATTTCCATGGTTAGGTTGGCAAAATGTTTGGCAGCCAGTTCTTCAATCAGTTGCTGGTGAGGAAAATCTTCTCCATCTTCTTCCAAGGTTATCAGTTTGGTATCCCATTGATAGAAATGCGGAAACAGGTAGGTGAACTGCTTGATGGCAAATACGGCATCAGGTTTTCCATCGTATGCCAATAATACTTTTGTGGGGAGGGCATAGTTTTCCGGAACCAGAATAATCGGACATTCCGTTTGCCGGAGGATTTTTTTCAGGTAATCATTGGGTTGATCCTTGCTGATATTGTCATAAAAAAGTTCTGAGCTCAAAATCATCAGATCTGCGAAGCGTGATTCTTTTTGAAGTTCTTCCAGTGCAAACATTTCTGTGTCGCGGTGGGTGCGGAACTCCATGCCCGCATGTTTGCATCGCTCCTCGAATTTCGCCATGTTCTTGCTGATGGCCGATTCGTCGGTTGGATAGGGGGTGACAGAAACGGGGGATGCAGCGCCCATGCTGCTGTATCCAACCATATCGCGGTAGTCGATTGGCTGTAGGAATGCACCTGTGACGAGCATTTGTTCTTGTTCGTTGAGGAAATTGGCCATTTTAAAGGCTCCTTCAGAGAAATGTGAACCGTCGAAAACCAGGAGAATTTTTTTCATGTGAATTGTTTGAACTGAATGGCTTGAAATTTGTTACAAATTAAGCAGGATATCGAGGTTGGCCGGATGATGGTCATCACGCTTAAACCTCATTTTTATCATCTAAAACTGTTGTAATTTTATCCCATGGTACCGTTGTATTATGCATTGATTGTTTTTGGTGTTTTTTTGTTGATGGAAGGCATCACCTGGTGCACACATCGTTTTGTGATGCATGGATTTTTGTGGTATTTGCACAAGGATCATCATCAGGTGGAACCTGGATTCTTTGAGAAGAACGATGCGTTTTTTGTGATTTTCGCCATTCCAAGCATGACATGCATATACATTGGCATGCAGCCCGGCATGTGGTGGTTGCAGGCGATCGGATTTGGGATCATGGCATACGGATTTGCTTATTTCATGGTGCATGATGTGATCATTCATCAACGTTTCAAATGGTTTTCAAGAAGCAACAATACTTATGTGCGTGCCATTCGTTGGGCGCACAAGATGCACCATAAGCATTTGGGAAAGCACGACGGTGAAAGTTTCGGCATGTTGTACGTACACAAAAAATATTGGGAGAAAGTCCAGCGCGACAGGGCATTGATGAAGAACAAGAAAGTGGAGTATGCGCCGGAGTAGGTTGTAAGTTTTAAGTTGTAAGTTATAAGTTGATATCATAGTTGTCATTGTTATCATTGTTGTCTACTTACAGTTTATTTACAAATGATTACAACAATGACAACTATGACAACCTTGATAACCACGAGAACAATGACAACCAACAACTTACAACCTATAACTTACAACTATATTGTTACCGGCGGCGGCTGTTCGGGCTTGAGTTTGATCATGCACATCTTGTCTGAGCCCAGTTTATCCAACAAAAAAATTTTACTCATTGAGCAGTCGGAAAAAAACCTGAACGACCGTACCTGGTGTTTCTGGGAGCAGGGAAAAGGATTTTTTGAATCGGTTGTTTGCAAGCAATGGAGCAGTGCATGGTTCCATGCAGATGGATATTCATCCTTGAAGGAGTTGGGGTCATATCGATACAAGATGATCCGTGGAATAGAATTTTACAGGTACTGTTATGAGAAGATTGCATCATCACCCAATGTAAGGGTGGTACATGATAAAGTTGTATCAATTCAACAGGAATCAGGCGGGGTAAGGGTTTTCACCGAGCAAGGGGAGTACACAGGTGAGTATACATTCAACAGTATTTTGTTTGATGATCCCATGAAGCAAAAAAATGCGCATCATTTGTTGCAGCATTTCAAGGGTTGGGTCATAGAAACAGCAGAGGATGCATTTGATCTGAATGCTTGTACATTGATGGATTTTCGCGTTGGGCAGCAGCATGGAACAACCTTTGTATATGTGATGCCCTTGACCAAGCGAAAAGCGTTGGTGGAGTATACATTGTTTACAGAGCAGTTGTTGAAGGATGATCAGTATGTGGATGGATTGAAGAATTATATCAAAGATTTTTTGAAGGGGTTGCATACACGATTGAGGAAGAAGAATTTGGTATCATTCCCATGACCAGTGCGCAATTCAAGAGAGAAGAGGGGAATACAATTTTTATCGGAACAGCAGGCGGGCAAACGAAGGCATCCAGTGGATTTACATTTATGTTCATACAGAAGCAATCAACCATGATTGTCGATCGATTGAAAAAAACAGGTAAACCATTTTATCATCCAACAAAAATGCAACAGCGATACAATTGGTTCGATAAAGTATTGTTGAATGTATTGATAAAGCAGCGTGTGCCGGGCAGTGTCGTGTTCAAAAAAATGTTTCAGAAGAATCCTATTGACAGGATTTTCAGGTTTCTCGACAATGAAACCCAATTGCATGAAGAATTGCGCTTAATCACTACACTTCCCACATTTCCATTTTTACAGGCAGGAATGGAAGAAATTTAGGATTGAGGGTTTGTTTGCATGAATTCTGTCGGTGTCATTCCTGTGAGTTCTTTGAACGTGCTGAAGAAAGTAGAGCGCGATGAGAACCCAGACATTTGAGCAATTTGATCGATACTGAGTTCTTTTGTATTTTCCCCTTTCAGTATGTTTTGGGCGTATTCAATTCGTTTCAATGACCTCAGTTTGGTAAAATTTGTCTCCAAAAAATCACTGAAGCAATAGGAAATATGATGTTGCGGACAATGGAGTGCAGCAGCCAATTCAGTGAGTGTAAAATTTGGATTGAGGTAAGGTTTTTCCGCATCAAAGTATTCAATAATTTTTTCACTGAGTACTTTGAATGCATCATAATTTTTACTTGGTTTTTGAATATATTTTCTGGTATTGAAGGGTTCTGTGGCTGCCGGCATCGATTTCAAGGGATCTCTGACAGGTATTCCATATAAAATTTGCGGGAACAACAAGAGGGTAATTGGGATGACCAGAAAGAGGCCCCCGACCAGAGAATTGGTTCTCTGGAGTATGGAGAAGGTGGTTTTTATATCATTTTGAAGTGCAATTGTTCCTGCTGCAGCATATATGGCCATGAATAAAGTAGAAATGGCAAGGAGTGTGATGAGCCAGCGCGTGATGATTTTTGACTGTCTTGTTTCTTGTACTCGGAATTTATTTGCTTTATACACGGAGATAAATGATGCAATGATATAAGGTGTTATTATGATGGGTCTCATGATCAATCCAACGATATTTGGGATGAACCAATTGTATTGCAATGATTTTACATTTTCTGCATTTTGATGGATCAGGTGAGCAATTTCAAGTTTATGGTTGAAGGAAGAAAAAATATATGGTGCTGAGTTGATGGAGAATACGACAAAAGGAAGCAGGTGCAATAAATGAATTGGCTTCCATTCAATTTTATCTTTCAATGTTCCTACCACATAGAAATAAATCAAAGGTCCTCCCAAAAAGTACAAGGAGGAGAAATTGAAGAAAATGATGGCAAATATAAAATCGTTGTCCGTGTAAAATTGAAAATGGTAGGTGAGCGGATAGATACTGAAGATAATCAGGTAGGTCGAGAGGAGGAAAGCATACTTGTTTGCTTTTCCGCTGTAAAAGAAAATAATGCTGGCAACGATAATAAAAAGGCAAAAAGCGTATACAATCATTTTAATGAAATTAGTTAATAATCATCATACTTTATTCAGCTTTCAGGTCCGTGTATTCGGCCGGTGTCATTCCAGTTTGTTCTTTGAAAGCACTGAAAAAGGTGGAGCGTGAAGAGAATCCTGAAAGTTCAGCTACTTTTTCTATTGTAAAGTCTTTTGTAATTCCTTCTCTCAGAAGGGTTTGTGCGTATGCGATTCGTTTAAGTGTTCTTAGTTTGGTAAATGTTGTTTCTAGGTATTCGCTAAAGCAATAGGAGACATGATGTTGAGGGATATTCAATGCAATTGCCAATTGAGTAAGTGAGAAATTTTGTTGGAGGTATGGCTTTTCATTGTCAAAGTATTCCAGAATCCGCTGGCTCAGTAGTTTGAATGATTCATCGTTTTTATTCAAGCTCGACAGAGATGTATTGTCATTGTGGTTGGCAGAGGACGATTGATCATTTTTTGTAATTGTGTTCTCTATAACTGGAACTCCGTATAAAATTTGAGGGAAAAGCATTAGGCATATGGGGATCAAAACAAATAATCCGCCTGCAAGTGCGTGCAAGTATTGGTATCTTGTAAGTATCATTCTCACATTGTCGTTGAACAGATTGGTTCCCATGATCGCGAGGATGATCAACAGCACCAGTGAGACAGCCAGGAGGATGGCGATCCATCTCACAATCAGTTTAAATTGTTTGTTGGGCTTTTTTTCTTCTTTGATTTTTTTGATGAGAATGATGGCTGAAGCGATGATATAGCCAATGATGGTAATGGGTCTGCTCAGGTATATGAATAGGTTGGAGAAGATCCAGTTCATTCTGATCGTTTTCATTTGGTTGATGTCTTGCACGATTTGTTCTCCGACTTTGATTTTTTCATTGATGGATGTAAGCCAATAGGGCAGGATGCCAATTGCAACGGCGACAAAGGGGATCAGGTGCGCCAGGTGGTGCCATTTCCAGTGGATACGGTCTTCCAGGCTGCTTTTTACGTAGAAGTAGAGTGCTGGTCCGGCCAGCAGGTAAAATGGAGAGAAATTATTCCATCCAAATGCCACCATTTTCGGGTTGTTGCTGAAGAGCGTCGAGAAATGTGTGATAGAGTAGAGTCCGTACAGGATCAGGTATAAAGAGAGGAATCCTATGTGTCTATTCTCTTTGATGTTTAGGATAAACATCATGAATGAGAAGATGATCGTAGTAACAGCGATGTATAAAATCATTCAAATCCTTTGGAAAATAGATAGTTGGTTTCAGTTCTGATTGTCGTGCAATATAGGGTTTAAATTATTAGGGTTTAGCTTAATAAATATTTTAAAAAATATAATATGAACAAGCCAAACCAAGTCCAAAATTTTTAAAACCGGTCTTTATATATAATTATATTGTTATTCATATAAAATTGAAAATCAATAATATAAGAATTATTTCCTATTTATTTTAAAAATTTCGGACAGGTCAATTGCTCCTCGAATCGAACCAGCACGACCAATATCATGAAAAATATTGGTTTAATTCAGTCAAAATCACAATATTATATGGTCTTTTTGCGTTATTTTAAAGCCAGTTAGGCTATCTTTGATATTCTTTCCTATCCAATCCTTCCAAAAACCTTGTCCAATACTACCTAAAGCCTGTCCATTTTTTTTATTTGGCTACCTTATCCAATCCTTTGTTAAGCAAATAGCTTAAAGTCCTTTTTTTCTTTTGAACAACCATCGACCAAATGCAATGATGCATTTGGATAAATGATACGTTCGAATGGTTGTAGGCAGTTATCTCAGATCTCGTCATAAGAAAACTTCACATAAAAAGAGTTTAAACTTTTTAAAAGTTTGCATTCTAGCTTCTTTATCCTTCATGTTTACAAGCGTGTATTCTCAGGATGTAACTAAAATCGGTTTTTTCAATGACGTTTACAACTCTACTGGAACTAATTCAAATACCAAAACTCAAAGTAAACTTACTGGCTCAAATTTTAAATTCACATATCTTGACCCCTCTGGTGTTTCTAGCAATGACCTAACAGGAAAATTTTCTTACAATAACTCACTTGGTGTATTCGTTGAGTATACTGGGGTAATCGGTAAAAATAGCAAAGACAGAGGTAGTACAATTGCTTTTCTGATTATTACGTCAAGTCCTATTGTTGATACTTTCCTTCTAGTTGTTCAAGGTTCTGAATCTAAAATTACCGCAAACAATTCAACTGGTTATGGTCTTAATAGTTCGGGAGTCACTTCTGATTTTGCAACTTACGTAGCCTTACAACCTTCAATATCATCCTCTGGCACAATTACAGGGGTCCAATATGGTACAAATGCGTCATCACTTTCTTATTCCTCTACTACCAATAGTCCGACTAGTTACTCAATTGATTGGGTTTCTGGTATCACAGATGTATCACAAACAAATTTCAGCTTTAATGCAGGTGCTGGAACATTGAATATAAATCTTGGAAATAATCTACCAGTTGGCACTTACACAGGTACTTTACGAATTTTTAATGCAGATGGTCTATTCTCAGACTTACCAATAAGTGTTACCATCACTTCAAAATCCTTAAATATTATAGGACTAACAGGAGTGAACAAGCAATATGATGGCAATAATGCTGCAAGTGTCAGCGGTACTCCTTCATTGAATGGAATTGTTAGTGGTGATGGGGCTAATGTTATTTTGGGAGGGTCACCAACGTTTACATTTCTAACTACTGACGTTAGAGATGGAGTTACAATAACTGTATCAGGTTATACAATCAGTGGTTCTGCTTCGGGAAATTATACTTTAATTCAACCCTCTCTATCAGCAAATATTACATCTAGGCTTCTTTCGATTACTGCAAATGATGATAGCAAAAATTTTGGTGAGACAAAAACTTATGGTTCTGGTTCAACTGCTTTTACTTCAAATGGTTTGCAGAATGGGGAAACTATCGGCACCGTAACTCTCGCATCAACTGGTGCTGCTTCTTCAGCTGCTGTTGGAGACTATCCGATCATTCCAAGTGCTGCAACAGGAGGTACATTTAATTCAGGTAACTATACGATTAATTACATAAACGGAAT
>Ga0129336_10003255_pt1 | contig 10033 bp, 7 predicted proteins | sample CPB6_02_DNA_FD_96878 | JGI IMG/M metagenome (GOLD analysis project Ga0129336, IMG submission 96878) | Freshwater to marine salinity gradient microbial communities from Chesapeake Bay, USA - CPBay_Sum_0.6_0.2_DNA | ecosystem: Environmental > Aquatic > Marine > Coastal | place: USA: Chesapeake Bay...
CCACGAGTCATCGTTGGTAAGGTTGGAACCCCACAACGAGAACGTCGTGTTATTCATCCGATAACCGATCGACGCATCGAGAACCTCGTGCGCCTTCACCCGACTCTGCGGCGAGTTCAAGAAGGTGAGCTCCTGATCATCCGTGAACCGCAGATCCGCCTGCACCCAAACTGCGCCATTGGCGACGTTCCAGGTGTAGTTCGGCGAGATGGTCGCCGTTAAATCTGGGGCCCGACGCAGCTTGAGATAAGACAGATCACGCTTATTAACCGGCGTGGACGGATCGGTATCGATCAGCTTCTTGAACTTCGAATCCATGAGGCCGAGATTGCCCGTCAGGGTGAAGTTCTCCGTGATTCGGGCAGCGAGATCGATCTCGAGTCCCTTGATTTCCGCCTGAGCCGCATTGAGTACGAGAGTTTGCTGACCCGTACCAGTGGAGGTCGGTACGCTCTGCTCTTCCTGTTTGTCGTCGTACTTCATCATGAAGACGGACCCGTTCAAACGAACTCGTCCATCCATCCATTCCGTCTTCCAGCCGAACTCGTAGTTGTCGACGGTCTCCGGATTGTAGGCAATCGAAGCAGCTTCGTAGGTGCCCGGGCGACCCGTAAAACCACCAGCGCGGAAGCCCTTGGAGTAAAGACCGTACACCATCGCGTCTTCACTCAAACGATAGCGGAGGTTCAGTTTCGGCGTGAACTCGCTCCAAGATTTGCTGAACGGCTTGGCGAGGCTGCCCCGGGTGGCGAGATTCGGCATCGATGCGTCAATCAGCCCGCTATCTTTGTCGTCCTCGGTGTAACGGCCACCGACCGTCAATGTGAGCGCATCCGTGAGTTTGTAGTCGGCTTCAAAGAATGCCGCCTTGGACTCCGTGTTCTGAACTACGGTTTGATCGATCGTCAAGACCGTTCCAGCAGGCAATCCGAACAGCACGTCGCCGAAGCCGATGTAGCTCCGAAGGTCGATGCGATAGTCGGAATCCCACAAGTAGAGACCCGCCGTGACATCAAGACGGTCTCCAGAGTGAATCCAACGCACTTCGTGACTGGTCTGGTTCCAAATTGCCGGACGATCGGTGTGATACAGCGTCCGAGCGGTACCGTCCCAGTCCTGGAAGACTTTTTCGTCCGTTGAGAATTTACCGAAAACGTACTCGACCGAATTCCCGTCATTGACGGTGTAGCGTGCCGACGCGATGTGCATCTCGCTGTCGAAATAGGTCTGATACGCGCCCTTGCCGTTCTGCAGCACCGTGTAGCGATCACCAGACTGCGGAGTCTGCAGTCCTTTCGCGCACTCGCCGTACGCGAGACAGAAAATCTGATTACTTTGAGCGACGTTCAGAACGGTGTTGGCGTCCTGATCTTGTTCGGTCTTGTCGTACCGATAATTCAACTCAAAGCTTTCGTTCGGTCGGAACGTGAAGCTCGGGCTGAAGCTCGTAAACTCAACCTTACCCACGTCCTCGTTTCGGGTTTTGTTGAAGAACCACCCGTCGTTATCACGTTTAGCGGCGCCGATCTTGAAAGCGAAGGTATCGGAGAGCGGCAGGTTGATGTACCCGTCGAGCGCCAGTTCGCCATAGTTGCCACCACCTGCGCGAACTGCACCGCTCAAGCCTTCAGTTGAGGCTTTTTTACGGGAGATGTTGATGACGCCCGCGATCGAGTTACGACCGAAAAGCGTACCCTGCGGACCGCGCAGAATTTCGATGCTCTGCAAGTCCAATGCTTTGATCATCGCGCCCGAGTTCACGCCGATGAAGATTCCGTCGACCACCACTCCGGCGGTTGGGTCAAAGTTTTTCTCGACGTCCGTCGTGCCAATTCCGCGAATGGAGATCGCTGCCGGACTACCCGGACCCTGCTGGAGATCGTTGATGATGACGTTCGGGGCCGTGTTGGCGAAGGACTGCAAGTCGACGTCCGCGCGGCGCTCGATATCAACAGCCGCAAGGGCGCTGATGGACGTACCGACGTCTTGAAGATTTTCCTCGCGCTTTCGCGCGGTAACGGTGATTTCTTCTAGGACACCGCTCTGACTCGTCGCCTCGTCAGCAGAAAAGGCCGTTCCGCTGAATGATCCGCAAGCCACAGTGACGGCCATCGAGACGAGCAAACTCGACTTAGACATTGACATTTGACCCCTCCAAATTTGTTGTCCGATTGAGGTTCAGTCGAACAAGAACCTATGCTGACGATAATCCTCTTGTTGTCGACTAGCAAGTGAATCCGTATACTGACTTTTGACGGTGCGTCTCAGCCGATCGTCTTCCCGAGACCGTTGTTTTTTCGCGTCGTCGGGGTGTTCAATCCGAGCGGGATACAAGGGGGTCACGTGGCGTGGGATTTTGAAACCGAGCCGGAATTTCAACGCAAGCTCGATTGGATGACGGACTTCGTTCGGGCTGAAGTCGAACCGCTCGATCTGGTTTTTCGCGGCCCCGCAGACCCCTTCAATCCGTCCCTGCCTGGCCCGGCAGCCGCGATGGCGCCACTAAAAAAAATCGTTAAAAAACAAGGACTTTGGGCATGTCACCTGGACCCCCATCTGGGTGGACAGGGTTATGGTCAGGTCAAACTCGGCTTAATGAACGAAATTCTGGGTCGGAGCCGTTTCGGACCGACGGTTTTCGGTTGTCAGGCGCCCGATACCGGCAACATGGAAATTCTTGCTCGCTACGGGACGCCCGAGCAGAAAGAGAAGTACTTGAAGCCTTTGCTCGAGGGAGAAATCGCCTCTTGTTACTCCATGACCGAGCCTCAGGCGGGGGCTGATCCGGGGCAATTCACTTGCCGAGCCGAGCTCGTGGGGGACGAGTGGGTGATCAATGGCGAGAAATGGTTTGCATCGCATGCCGATTTTTCGCGCTTTTTGCTGGTCGTGGTCATTACCGATCCGACCGTCCCGGTGCATCAAGGAGCCTCCATTCTGATCGTCGATCGCGAGTCACCAGGACTCGAGGTGATCCGAAATTCCGCCGTGGGCATGCTCAGTGAAATCGGCTCCGGAGTTCATGGTTATCTTCGATTCCGTAACTGCCGGGTTCCGCGCGAGAACATTCTCGGCAAGCCAGGGCAGGGGTTTGAGGTGGCTCAGTCTCGACTCGGAGGCGGCCGAATTCATCACGCCATGCGTACCGTAGGCTTGCTCGGAAAAGCGCTAGATATGATGTGTGAGCGTGCGTTAAGCAGGCACACGAAAGGTGAGCCTCTTTCGCAAAAGCAACTGACTCAGGAAAAAATCTCCGACTCCTACACGCAAATCACGCAATTCCGGTTGCACGTACTCTATGCAGCTTGGCTTATCGACAAGCACAAGGCGTATACCCGCGAGGTCCGGCGTGAGATCGCTGCAGTCAAAGCGGCCATGCCGGGCGTGCTTCGAGACGTGGTCTATCGCGCTTTGCATCTGCATGGATCGCTCGGAATGACGAACGAAACGCCATTGATGGCGATGTGGGCGACCGTTCCGGAAATGGGTATCGTGGATGGCCCGACCGAGGTCCATAAAATCAGCGTGGCGAAAGAAGTTCTGCGTGACCGAAAGGGCTGTACCAATCTCTTCCCGGACTATTACTTGCCGGACGCGATGGATGCCGCGCGTAAAAAGCTCGCTTGGGCCATCGAGCTCGAAGTCGGTAACGGTAAAGCGTGACTTAATCTATCGGATTCAAACGTGGAGGATCGGCGATGGATTCAGCGATCAAAGACTTGCTTATTCGCGTCGACATGCTCGAGAGCCGGCATGCCCTGCGAGATCTCGTAACGGATTACTGTCGAGGGTTTGATCAACGCGACTTCGATCGTTTTTTATCGATCTGGTGGGAGGACTGCGTTTGGGCCATCGGGCCTCCTTTCGGAAACTTCGAGGGGCACGCTGGCATCAACAAGGCGGTCAAGGAAGTCCTTTGGCCCGTATGGCGAGAAACTCACCATCTCACGAGCAATCTAAAGGTGCTCTTTCAGGGGGTCGATGAGGCAACCGGCGAGTGCGACGTCGATTGTATGGGTGCGCTCGCCGACAACAGCGTACAGATGATTAGCGCCACGTATCGAGATCATTTCGTGCGGCGTAATGGCGTTTGGAAAATCAAGCGTCGCGATGTCACGATTCATTACTTCAACCCAATCCCCGGAGCGCAGATGACTGCGCCACCCGGCTAAGCGATAAGAACGGGGAATCTATATGGCGTATATAAATAGAGAGAATGATCGAAAGATTTACTTCGAATACCACGCAGGTACTAAAACGCCGGTGGTGCTCATTCACGGATGGGGTACGAGCTCGAGAGTGTGGGATACGACTCTTGCCAGCTTGCGGTCTGCGGGGCACTCCGTGGTGGCCTTCGATCAGCGCGGGTGCGGCATGTCCGACAAGGATTTCAGTCAGAATTCCATCGGACTCGGTGCCGAGGATGCGATCGCCATTCTCAAACATCTCGATATCAAGCGCGCCGTACTCAACGGCTGGTCGCTCGGCGGTGCAATCGCTGTTGAGACGGCGAGCCGTCTCGGCTCGAGCTGTGCCGGTGTCGTACTCACTGCCGCAGCGAGCCCAAGATACGTTCAAGCGTCCGACTATCCGTTCGGAGGGGCGCCGGGTAGCGCGACAGCGACCGTTGGCGTCATGCGTGAGGATCGCGCCAACTTCTTCGATGCGTTGACCAAGGCGGTATGCGCTGCGCCGCAGTCGACTGCGATGAACACCTGGATGTGGTCGCTGTTCATGCAGACCTCGCCGATCGCAGACGACGCGCTGGCAGAGCTCGATGTGCTCGATCAGCGTACGACGCTCGGTGCCATCGACGCGCCGATTCTCGGCTTCGTGGGCGCCAAAGATCTGGTCGTGGCGCCCGACGTTTGCCGCTCGGTAGCTAACTATGCAAAACACTGTAAATTGGTGGAGTTCGAGAATTGTGGGCACGCCCCGTTCATCGAAGAGGGGCCGAAGTATCGCGCCGCGCTCCTTGAGTTCCTCAAAGGTTTGAACTGACTCCCGGGATACAACATGGCACGCCACGTCAATTTCGGTCTTTGGTACGACTTCCGCAACCCTGAGCCGTGGAGAGTGCCGTTCGAGACGCTCTACGAGGATTGTCTCGAGCAGATTGTCGAGGCCGAACGCCTCGGTTTCGACTCTGTATGGATGACCGAGCACCATTTCTGTGACGACGGCTACACGCCATCGCCCTTGGTGATCGGCGGTGCGATCGGTGCTCGGACGAATCGTATGCGCATTGGTACCAATCTCATGGTTCTACCTTTGCACAATCCAATTCGGATCGCCGAGGATGCGGCTACGCTGTCTTTGTTGACGCGCGGTCGTTTTGATCTCGGTGTAGGGATCGGGTACCGCGAACTCGAGTTTCGTCAGTTCGGCCGCGAACTGAAACATCGCCCAAGTCTCGTCGAGGAGGCGATCGCGATCATTCGCCGAGCATGGACTGGCGAGCCGATAAACTTTGAGGGTAAGCGCTTCCAAGTCGGTGATTTGCGCGTAACGCCTGCGCCGGAGCACCTACCAAAATTGTATCTCGGGGCGATGGCAGAGCCCGCGATCGATCGCGTCGCGCGTATCGCCGACGGATTCCTCTCAACGGGAGGGATCGGTCATGATGTCTACCTCGACTGCCTTAAAAAGCATGGGAAGAATCCTGCAGATGGAGTGATCATTGCGGGTAGTTGGGCGATCATCTCGGACGATCCGGAACGAGAAGCGGCGTTGGTGGGGCCTCATGCCCTCTACCAGTGCAATCAGTACATTGAATGGGGGGCCTTTGGTCCGCCCGATACGACTCCGCGTTTCCCGGATGCAGCGACGGCGCTATCGCAAGGTCTGTACAGACTTTGGGATGCGGATACCGCAGTCAAAGAATTCATAAAACTGCTCCACGATTATCCGCAAATTCGTGATCTACATATTTGGGCGAGACTCCCCGGAGAGTCGGTAGCGGCGGGTCAGCGCCGCCTCGAATATGTGGCGAAACATTTGCTCCCGAAGGTTCGTGCTGCACTCTAATTGGCCCTATAGAGTTTGTTGATGTCAAAAACCGCTCTTGTCTCCACGCCTCAGGCTCGTCGTCGTCAGGCAGATCGCGTCGCGCTGTCCGACCGGCGACTCATGGATGCCGCGATCGAGTTGATCGTCAAGGTTGGTATCAACGGCACCACCCTTCAGGCGGTTGGTGAACTCGCTGGTTATAGTCGAGGTTTGGCGACACATCGATTCGGCTCGAAAGCGGGGCTTTTCGGAAAGGTTCTGCAAGAGGCGAGTGTCGATTGGCTTAATCGCATGCAGGTCGCTGTGGGCGATCGGATCGGCGTAGATGCATTGATGGCAGCCACCGACGCAGCGGAGGAGTTCATTCGCGATCGTCCTGAGGAAGTTAGGGCGATGTATTTGCTTTGGTTTCTCAGTATCGATCCGTCCGCTGACTACAAATCGAATATCGCGATCGTTCATAAAGCGCAGCGCCGTGACGTTGCTCAATGGATAGAGGCCGGGCAGATTGCTGGAATCATCGATCGAGATATCGATCCGATGAGAGTGGCTGAGCAGTATGCGGCGTCGATGGCAGGAATCATTTACCAGTGGCTGGCAAACTCGAAGATGCCTTTGACGGCGATGTTCAAGCAACTTAAGGAAGATCTGAAAATACGTCTCGAGGGCGGGTCTTCGACGGCGAAGCCGCGGCTCTCCAAGGGCACCCGCGCGGACTGAGCGCCCGCCGGCGTCCGGGGGCGTTGCCTACTCACATGAATCCCGTTCATCGATTTCGGCAAGGTCTCGAGTTCGAGGTCGAGGCGCTCGAACGCTACCTCTCGGAGCACTTGCCAGAATTCCAGTCGCCGCTTCAAGTCACCCAATTCCCCGGCGGTCAATCTAATCCGACCTACCGGGTCGATACCCGGAATGCTTCGTACGTGCTTCGTCGAAAGCCACCCGGGAATCTCGTTCCCTCTGCCCACGCGATAGAGAGAGAGTATCGAGTGATGCTCGCGCTCTCGATGCATACCCAATTTCCAGTCGCCAAGCCGCTGCTCTTCTGTGAAGAGACCGCCGTAATAGGTACGGCTTTCTATCTGGTTGAGTTTGTCGAGGGGCGAATATTCTGGGAGCCATCTCTTCCGGATCTATCACGGGATGCGAGGCAGCCGATCTACGATGCGATGATCTCGACACTCGCCGATTTGCACGCCATTGACTACCGGGCTATCGGATTAGAGGACTTTGGCCGATCCGAGGGATACGTCGCGAGGCAAGTCGCACGATGGTCCAAGCAATACGTTATCGATTCGGAGGCTGCAGGACGCATCCCCGCGCTCGAGAAACTGATCGATTGGTTACCGAAAAACGCTCCTCTCAGCACATCTGCGCCTACCATCGTTCATGGTGATTATCGACTCGACAATCTCATGTTTGATCGATCTGCGCCCCGGATCGGAGCAGTGCTTGATTGGGAGTTATCGACTATCGGCGAGCCTTTGGCGGATTTCGCTTATCACCTCATGATTTACCGTATGGCGTCAGGCGGTGTTCGCGGACTTTACGGTGTAGATCTCGGAGCACTCGGGATACCGAGTGAGCAACAATATGTCGCGGCATACTGTGCGCGACGGGGACTCGATGGCATTCCCGATCTGACTTATTACCTGGCATTTTGTATGTTCAGGCTTGCAGCGATCTGCCACGGCATCGGAGCGAGAGTGCACCGCGGGACCGCTGTGAATCCTGAAGCCGCGAAATATGCCGCGCAGGTCGAGCCGCTCGCAGAGCTCGCGTTGCAAACCGCATCTTCGCGTCGTACCCATTCTTTAGCCGTATAGGCTCCTTTTGGAGATCGGAATGACTAATCCAAGTTTGTGCATCGCCATTATCGGCGGGACTGGCGATCTCGGCTCTGCCATCGCTCGTCGACTCGCTAAGGCGGGCGAGCGCCTAATCATCGGTTCGCGTGACGCCACCAAAGCACAGGCAACCGCCGAACGACTGGCCGTCGAGTTCGGCGCTGATGTGATCGGAATGGTAAATCGCGATGCCGCGGCCCGAGCCGATCTCGTTATCCTCACAGTCCCGTTCGCCTCGCAGGAGACCACCCTCCGAGAAATCAGTGAGCAAGTCTCCGGCAAAATAGTGGTAGACACGACCGTGCCGCTGGTCCCGCCCAAAGTGATGCGGGTACAGTTGCCACCCGAAGGTTGTGCCGCGCTTCGCGCACAAAAAATCCTCGGCGACGGCGTTCGCGTAGTCTCTGCGTTTCATAACGTCGCTGCCTTCAAGCTGGCCTCGGATAACGAGGTCGACTGCGACGTACTCGTATTCGGCGATGACAAAGCTGCTCGCGAGTCAGTGATCCGAATCGTGACGACCTGCGGTCTTCGCGGTATCCATGCAGGTTCACTTGCGAACTCGGCCTCTGCAGAGGCCTTGACCTCGATCCTAATCTTCATAAATAAGCAGTATGCGGTGGATGGCGCCGGGATACGCATTACCGGCGCGCTCAAATCATTAGATTCGTGAGTCGGGCGCGAGCGTGAATCGATGCGAGTCGTAGCAGTCGTCCCGGTTCAGGCGTTTAGCGAGGGTAAATCTCGACTCGCGAAAGTTTTATCGACGGCGGAGCGCACAGCGCTCATCGAGCGAATGTTGGGGCGCGTGCTGAAAGCCTTACAAGGGGCGCGACTCATAGATGGAGTTGTCGTCGTCAGCCCAGAGCTCGACGTTGGTCTACCGGATGAAGTCGAGGTGCTCCGGGACAAAGGTCGAGGTCTAAATGAGGCGGTGTCGTTCGCGGTGCAGACTCTTTCCGATCGATACGATGCTGCCGTCGTTGTAGCGGCGGATATCCCGAACGTTACTTCGGAAGAAATCGATTCTCTGGTTAGTCGTGCAATAGACCATGATGTTGTCGTTGTTCCCGATCGGCGCGGCGAAGGGACAAACGCGTTATGGATGAAATTCTCCTCGAATTTCTCTCCGCAATACGGCTCGATGAGTGCAACGCGACATCTTGAGTTGGCGCGCCGATTATCTTTGCGTTCCGCGAGAGTTGAGTTGCCGGGACTCTCACATGATATCGATGTTCCAGACGACCTGCGGGACGGTCTAGAGTTTGATAAGGAGTGCCTGACATTCATCGATGAGCTCGATCTAAGGGAGTTGACGTATCGGGCGCGCGAACTGACGCTCAGTGGATTTGGAGTACGTATCGGTTACTCGCCAAAGGTCTTCATTCCGCTAACTCATCTTTGTCGTGATGTGTGTCATTACTGCACCTTTGCTGCGCCGCCTCGAAAAGGGGTACGCGCCTTCATGACTATCGAGGAGGTCTTGCACGTAGCCCGTCAGGGTGCGGCAGCAGGATGTATCGAAGCCTTGTTTACTCTTGGCGACAAACCCGAGTTGCGATACGCCCAAGCCCGCGAGGAGTTGTCGGCGATGGGCTTCGACAGTACGTTGAGTTATTTGGAGTATTGTGCACGTCGAGTATTTGAAGAGACCGGACTATTGCCCCATCTAAATCCGGGCGTGATGAGTCGAGACGATATGAGGCGTCTCCGTGCGGTCTCCGTGTCGATGGGGCTCATGATGGAAAACCTGTCGCCACACTTGTCTGCTAGAGGCGCTCCACATCATCGATCGCCGGACAAGCAGCCGTCGGCACGACTCGATACCCTGAATATCGCTGGTGAGCTTTCGATTCCTTTCACCACCGGGCTTTTAATCGGTATCGGTGAAAGTCGATTGGATCGTGTCCAAACACTACTTGCCATTCGTGATTCTCATCGTCGATACGGTCATGTTCAGGAAATCATCATCCAAAATTTTCGTGCGAAGCCGAATACACGCATGGCCAACGCGCCAGAGCCGGAACTCGAAGAGCTACAGTGGACGATCGCGGTAGCACGGCTGATATTTGGCCCGACGATGTCGATTCAAGCGCCGCCTAATCTAAGCGCCGCCAATTTGACGGACCTTATTGAGGCCGGAATCAACGATTGGGGTGGTGTATCGCCAGTTACGG
>Ga0129336_10003256_pt1 | contig 10032 bp, 12 predicted proteins | sample CPB6_02_DNA_FD_96878 | JGI IMG/M metagenome (GOLD analysis project Ga0129336, IMG submission 96878) | Freshwater to marine salinity gradient microbial communities from Chesapeake Bay, USA - CPBay_Sum_0.6_0.2_DNA | ecosystem: Environmental > Aquatic > Marine > Coastal | place: USA: Chesapeake...
ACGAGGTGCCGGAGCAGGCGTTCTTGAACGTCGGTGGCGTCGAGCAGGTGTTGGCCAAGGCCAAGGCACTGCAGGAGAACGCGTAACGATGGCCGAGTCCGGTGGCTTCCGAGTGGAAGTGGTGTCTCCCGAGCGCGTGTTGTTCTCGGGTGATGCCAAGCAGGTGATCACGCGCACCTTGGATGGTGGCGAAATCGCCTTCTTGCCGGGTCACATCTCGTTCCTCGGCGCACTCGTGGAAAACCACACCCGCATCTATCTCTCTGATGGCAAGGTGCAGGATCTCGCGGTTCACGGCGGATTCGTCGAGGTCGCTCCCGACCACGTGACGATTCTCTCGGATGCAGCTGAGCTCGCCGAAGACATTGACGTTGTGCGTGCTCGTGCCGCAAAGGAGCGGGCAGAGGCTGCGATGCGTGGCGAACACGACGCTGCGGTCGAAGCAGACTTGCGTCGTGCAGACGCGAGGTTGTCGGCCACCGGTGGTCTCGCACAAGGCGCAGCGCACTAGTCGCGCTCGCCAATGACGACGTATCCCTTCACGCGGGCCCTCGTCACTGGTGCGTCCAGTGGGATCGGTCTCGAGATCGCCGAGCAGCTCGGCGCAGCCAAGGTCGCACTCGTCGTTGTTGCGCGACGCGAAGACCGCCTGCGTGAGATCGAGCGGAGGTTTCCGGGCACCGAAGTGATCGTCGCTGATCTCACCACTCCAGAAGGGGTGAAGGTCGTCGTCGACCGAATCTCCAATCCACACTCGCCGGAAATCGATCTCGTCGTAAACAACGCGGGATTCGGAACCTCTGGTCACATGCATCGCATCGACCCCGATCGCTTGGCACGAGAGATTCGGCTGAACGCTGAGGCGCTCACACGAGTCATGCACGCAGCGATCGCATCGATGATCCCGCGAGGGATCGGGTACGTGCTGAACGTTTCCAGCGTCGCGAGCTTTCAGGCCAGCCCCGGACTTGCGGTGTACTCGGCGACGAAGGCTTACGTGACGAGCCTCACTGAGGGCGTGGCCGAAGAACTTCGTCACACGGGAGTGCGAGTGACGGCGTTGTGCCCAGGACTCACCAAGACCGAGTTCCAAAGCATCTCGAACACGAGTGGAATCGCGACCGAGTTCCCTGACTTCGTGTGGACTTCGGTGCCGATGGTGGCGCGAACGGGGTTGCGTGCTGTTGCCGAAGGAAAGACGCTTGCCGTGCCGGGACTGCTCTACAAGGTGTTGGTTGGCATCTCGACGGTCATCCCGCGCGGAGCATCACGCAAGATCACACGCCTCATCACCAAACGCGCCTGAGCGGCGCTTCAGGAGTCGGTAGTCGAGAAGTAGGCCGTCAATCGGTCGTGACGGTGGTGCGTGTCGATGTAGCGAATCGTTCCACTGCGACTACGCATGACGAGGCTGTGGCTGCGAGCTCCGTAGGAGTCATAGCGCACTCCGCGCAGGAGCTCACCGTCGGTGACGCCGGTGGCGGCAAAGAAGACGTCGTTGCCACGGATGAGATCGTTTGTGGTCAGCACCTTCGACAAGTCGTATCCAGCTTTGATCGCCTCATCTCGCTCGGCATCGTTGCGTGGCGCGAGGCGACCCAGGATCTCGCCACCCATCGCCTTCAGAGCCGCTGCGGCGACCACTCCCTCCGGAGTGCCACCGACACCCATCAAGATGTCGACGCCGACCTCACTCGAGGCCGCGGCGATTGCACCGAAGATGTCGCCGTCGGAGATCAGACGGATACGTGCGCCGGTCTTACGAACCTCGGCGATGAGGTCGTTGTGGCGATCACGTTCAAGGATCATCACGGTGACCTCGCTCACGAGCTTGCGCATGGCGCGCGCGACTTCCTTGATGTTCTTGGTCGGGGAGAAGTCCAGGTCAACTGCGCTTGCAGCCTCGGGGCCGACAGCGATCTTTTCCATGTAGAAACACGGCCCAGGATTGAACATCGAGCCCCGTTCCGCCACGGCGATCACGCTGAGCGCATTTCCACGACCCATCGCGGTCAAGGTGGTGCCGTCGATCGGATCGACGGCGACGTCTGCGAGTGGGGTGGAGCCATTCCCGACGCGCTCGCCGTTGTAGAGCATCGGCGCTTCGTCCTTTTCGCCCTCGCCGATGACGACGATCCCATCCATGCTCACCGTGTCGAGCACGTTGCGCATCGCATCGACCGCAGCGCCATCGGCTGCCTTCTTGTCACCTCGACCTACCCAACCTGCTGCGGCGAGCGCCGCGGACTCCGTGACCCGCACGAGTTCCATTGCCAAGTTGCGATCGGGACGTTCCTTCGCTGGCATCAATGACGAATCTACTCCAATTCACTTCTCGTCGGAAAACAAGTAGCGTCGGGCGTGTGAGCGATTGGAACCCACGCGATCCGGAAGCGTCGACGACACGTTTCGATCTGACCGAGTGGTCCGTGGACGAACGCGCGGATGTCGTTTCCAAGCTCGCAGCAGAAAACATCCAGCATGGCTGGGATGGTGACGAGCTCCTCGTGCCGCAATCCGAGGAAGAAGTCGTTGAAGACATCTTGGATGAACTCGAGGACATGTTCGACAATGACGTCGAGTCGGAGACCGCAGAGTTCGACCTCGACGACTGGAGTGACGAAGAGCGAGCGAAGTTGTGCAACATGTTGGACAACTTGGACATCGGCTATCGCTTGGAAGACGGAGTGCTGATCGCGCCAATCGGCGCCGAGCAGGTCATCGAATCGTGCATCGATTCGATCGAAGACGACCTTGACGGCGACGACGCCTGACATCCTCGCCGAAGTCGAAGTCTGGCACTCCCGGCCGGTCACTCCGACGCGGCGACTCTCGCTCGGCAACTTGGTCTTACCCGTTGAACCGGCTCCTGGACTCGGTGGAGTTCTCCTTGCCGCGATTGTTGCGAACTTCGTCGCGCTCGTCGATGAGGACCTCCATCCGGATCTCGATCGGTTGATCTCACAGGTTGATCGCGGCGAACGCGTCACCCAGCCACGACTTCGACATCGCTTCCAAATCGACCGTCATGGTCTCGCGCGCAGCATCCACCGCATGGTCTCCGATGGTGAAACAGTCCGATTCCAGTTCTCCGAGGGCGGTACGCCACTCCAACACACGTTGGCCGCGATCTACTCCCTCGAGCGACTCGATCCATCTGCTCGACGAGTGATTGCGTCAGCTCTGAAAAAGGCGATGCGCTGGAGAGGTCCTCTCGACACCTCATTCATGGGATTCATCGCAGGAACGAGTGCGACGTCGATCGCCAACGTCGCCGATCCTCGCGCGTGGGCACTCGAGGTACTTGGTTTCCCGGTCGGCACCGTCAAGCCGACGAAGAAAGAAGTACAGACGAGGTTCAGGGACGCCTTGCGATCCGTGCATCCAGACCATGGCGGAGATGAGTCGACGGCGAGCCGTTCAATTGACGAACTCGGCGAAGCTCGTCGCATCCTGCTCGGATGACTCGGGTTCGCGCGGTCGTGCTATTCCCCGGGTCGGGGAGTGCGGCCAATCATCCGTCCCTCGTTGCGATCGAGAATCACTTGTCGCCACTGCCAACGTTTCGCTGTGATTTTGACTACCGCAAGGCAGGGAAGTCGTTCCCCGATCGCACGCCGGTGTTGCTCACGACCGTGCGTCGCGAGGTTCGTGCCGTTGCCGACGGGCTCGGGTGTGAAACGGGCGAGATCGTCATCGGCGGGAGGTCGATGGGTGGCCGTATGTGCTCGATGGCGGCATGCGATCCCGAAGACGCACTTGAAGTGGCCGGCGTGATCTGCATCTCGTATCCACTCCATCCACCGAAGAAGCCCGAATCACTGCGAACCGAGCATTTTCCACGTCTCGGCGCTCGAACACTCTTCGTGAGTGGCACCAAGGACGAGTTCGGCACGCCCGAGGAACTCGGCCGTGCATTTGAACTTCTTCCACGCCCACCGGACGTGGTGTGGATGGATGGCGCACGACACGACCTCGCTCGACGCGACGTAGAGGTCGCACGCGTGATCGGCGACTGGCTAGCGACGTTCTAGATCGCGATCTTCGGGGTTGAGTTCCTCGAGCTTGCGGTGCGCGGTCTCTGGATAGACGAAGGCGACGAGGATCGCAACCAGGATGGGTCCTGACGAGAAGGTGAGCATCACTGAGAAGTAACTGAAGTCGCGTTCGAGCAGGATGCCCGCGACGATCAATCCTGCGCTCCCGCCGAGTAGTGATGCGGTCGTGATCATGGCTGAGGCGATGCTGCGCTTGGCGGTTGGGAAGAGTTCGTTGCGGAACACCGACATTGCGGGATAGGCGAGGGCGAGTGCGATGCCACCGAGGAGCGCTGCACACCACATCGCGAATCCCGATAGTCCAAACGACGAGGCGATGAGCAGTGCTCCGATCGGCGTCGCAATGGCGGCAAGAGTCTTGCGACCAGCAGTCTCTGCGAGTCTGCCTCCGATGATCAGTCCGATTGAGGCCGGCACGACCGTCACCACGTTGTAGAGCGCGATCAACGAAGCGGAATATCCGCGCACGTCCTTCAGGTATCGAACCTGGAAGATCGATGCGGTTGCGATGAAGACGTTGATCAGAATGGCAACAACAACTTGCAGTGCAAGCCGGTCGCCGTGGATGTGTGCTTGTGTTGCGCGGTCGGACTCGTGTTGCGCGAGGGATCTGAAGCGTTCGGTTTCGGGAAGCTTGCGCGTCAGGATCAGTGCAATGACGAGCCATCCCAGCCCGACGAGGTAGACGTACCTCCAGCTCGACTCCGAGATTCCGGCGAGGGGGATCGCTGCAACGGCTGAACCTGCACCGATGCCGCTTGCCATCGCCAAGATGCTGAGTGCCCACGCGCGTGAGTTCGCACCCATCTCCTCGACTGCGAACACGAGGACGAAGACATTCAGGGCGATGCCGAGCGGACGACCGAGGGCTTGAGTGACAACGAGGAGAGCAAACGATGGAGCAATGGCGCCAAGCGAGGTGATGATCGGCGCAAGCCACGCGGTCAACAGGATCATGGTTCGTCGTCCAACTCGATCAGCGAGGCTGGCGAGAGGAAGCGCGATGACGACACCCCAGCGAACGACTGCTGCGCCGAAGCCTTGGCCCTGTTCTCCAATGCCGAATTCGCTCGCTGCGTAGGCGACCGTCTGCGTGAAGACCGTGTTCACGAACGAGGAAGGGAAGCACGCGATCGCCAGCAGGACGACCACCTGGCGTTGACGCTTCGTCAACGGTTCGGGCGCTCGAAAACCGCGCAAGATAGGCGATTTCACGGAGTCGGTGCTCGCAGTTGCCACCGCGCGAGCATACTGAGTGCCCATGCACATCGTTGTCGCGCGCTCCGAGAACTTGCGTGGCATCGTGACCGTGCCCGGTGCAAAGAACTCAGTGCTCAAGTTGATGGCGGCCACGTTGCTCGCTCCGGGTCGGTACCGACTCACCAACGTGCCGGACATCGCCGATGTCGACACGATGTGCGAATTGTTGTCCGCCATGGGAGTGTCGAGCACCCGCGTGGGTACACATGAACTCGTTCTCGAGCACTCCGGTGACATCGTGCCCGTCGCTCCATTCGAACTCGTCGATCGCATCCGTGCCTCGATCAACGTGCTTGGACCCCTGCTTGCGCGTTTCGGTCGCGCGAACATTGCGATGCCTGGAGGCGACGACTTCGGCTCGCGTCCGATCGACTTGCACGTGATGGGTCTCGAGAAGATGGGAGCAACGTTCGACCTTGATCGCGATGGAGTTCGCGCGACCGCAAGTGATCTGCATGGTGCGCATGTCGAACTGCCGTTTCCGAGCGTCGGTGCGACAGAAAACATCCTGATGGCTGCAGTATTGGCGCGAGGTGTTACGACGATTGACAACGCTGCGCGGGAGCCGGAGATCGGCGACCTGTGTTCGATGCTCGTCGACATGGGCGCCAAGATTTCGGGAATCGGAAGCGATCAACTGGAGATCACGGGTATCTCTCCCGATGAGTTGCGAGCGGTTGACCACGCTGTGGTGAGTGATCGCGTTCAAGCGGCGACCTACATCGCCGCAGTCGCAGTCGCGCGAGGCGATGTGGTCGTTGCAGGAGCGCGCGCCGAGCACATGGAGATGCTCGTCACGAGGTTCTCGGAAATGGGCGTCGACATCACGCCGGTCGAGGGTGGACTGCGGGTCGTGAGCACGAGACGCTTGACGTCAATCGACTTCTCGACGCTTCCGTACCCCGGCATCGCGACCGACTACAAGCCACTTCTCGTTGGCATGCTTGCGGTCGCCGAGGGAGTCGGTGTGGCGACGGAGAACCTCTACCCAGGCAGGTTCCGTTACGTGGATGAACTCGTCAAGCTCGGGGCGAACGTGCGCATTGAGGGCCACCATGCCATCGTTCGAGGTGTCGACACTCTCGTCGGCGCGCCGGTGAGTGCGCCGGACATCCGAGCCGGAGCTGCGCTCGTGGTGGCGGGTCTTGCCGCAGAGGGCGAAACGGTCATTTCCAACGTCCACCACATCGACCGCGGATATGACGACCTCGTTGGGCGTCTTGCCGCCCTCGGCGCTGACGTCAGTCGTCGATAGGAGTGTCGTCGGCGCTCATGCGCTCTGCGCGACGTGTTGCACGCCACAAGGCAAGCACGATCAGTGCGATTGGGCCTGCAACGAGCAGAATTTCATCCCAACCACCTTGGTGAGCAAGCACCCCCGTATCGTAGAGGCGTCAGCATGAACTGGAGGAAGTCGTGAGTATGCGCGTGCAGGTCGAGGAGACGATTGAAGTCATTCGTCCCGCGCTCCAGGCAGACGGCGGTGACATCGTGCTGAAGGACGTCGACGAGTCGACTGGCATCGTCACCGTAACGCTCGTCGGTGCCTGTGGCACATGTCCCGCCTCCGACCAGACGTTGAAGGCGGGTATCGAACGCATCATGCGCGACCGCGTGGATGGCGTCACCGAAGTGGTGGCGGTGTAGTTCGTGACGCGACGGGTCACCGATCCCGCAGAACTTTTCTCGGCAGCACGCAGCGGTGATCGTCTCGCACGTGCGCGCTTGTTATCCCTGATCGAGCGTGGAGGAGACGATGCTCGAGCTATCGGGCGCCTCACATATCCGTTGAGCGGCTCGGCCTACACCGTTGGACTGACTGGTGCACCAGGAGCGGGTAAGAGCACGTTGACGAGTGCGGTCATTGCGCATCTCCGTTCACTCGGCTCGCCGGTCGCAGTGCTCGCAATCGATCCATCGTCGCCGTTCACAGGCGGAGCGATCTTGGGAGACCGAGTTCGTATGCAGGAGCACGCCACGGATGACGAGGTCTTCATCCGCAGTATGGCAACGCGGGGTCATCTCGGCGGTTTGTCGCTCGCAACCTCGGAGTCGATTCGATTGCTGGATGCGCTCGGATCGCCATGGATCTTGGTCGAGACTGTCGGTGTCGGTCAGGTCGAAGTGGAGATCGCTGGCAAGGCCGACACGACGGTTGTCGTCGTCAATCCGGGTTGGGGCGACGCAGTGCAAGCCAACAAGGCCGGGCTGATGGAAGTTGCTGACGTGTTCGTGATCAACAAGTCCGACCGCAAGGGTGCTGCGGAAACCCAACGCGACTTGGAGCAGATGCTCGACCTCTCCGATTTGGATGCCTCTGCGTGGCGACCACCGATCGTGCAGACGACTGCAACAGCATCGACCGGCATCTCGGATCTGTGGAATGCCGTCCTTGCCCATCGCGAGTTTGCATCGCAGAGTGGGGAATTGGGCCGTCGACGCACGGTCAGATTGCGTGAAGAGCTTCGCGAGATCATCGAGCGTCGACTCGAAGACAAGGCAAGGGAGCTCTGCACTGGCACCCGTTGGGACACGCTGCAGGATGAAGTCCTGGAGCACCGTGTCGATCCATGGAGCGCAGCCGATGAGATGTTGAAGGGAATCGGCGGGTAGGGGTTGTCGCGATTCACCACTGAACAACGCGACATCCTGAGCGCGAGCCTGACCCTGAGCACTGCAGTCGGCGTGTTCGCCATTGCCTTTGGCGTGCTATCTGTCAGTGCTGGCGCGTCAGTCGCACAGACCTGTGCGTTGAGCCTCTTGACCTTCACCGGTGCTTCGCAATTCTCTGCGGTTGGCGTCATCGCTGGTGGCGGCTCACCGTCTGCTGCAGTCGGAGGAGCGTTGATGCTTGCGGCCCGAAATGCGATCTACGGGCTCGCTGTTGCGCCGCACATGAAGGGTTCGCTCGGTAAGCGACTGGTGACCGCGCACTTCGTCATCGACGAGACGACGGCGATGATGTCGGCTCAGAACGACCCTGAACGGCGACGATTCGCATTTTGGTGGACGGCGATCCCGCTCTTCGTGTTGTGGAATCTTGGAACACTGGTCGGTGCACTGCTGGGAAATTCACTCGACGCGAGCGCCTTCGGCCTTGATGTGGCATTCTCTGCAGGTTTCGTGGCGATGCTCGCACCACACCTGGCTCGCAGGCGTGGCCGACAGGCGGCAGCACTCGGCGCGGTGATCTGCCTCGTCCTCATACCGTTCGTTCCAGTCGGACTCCCGATCCTGGCTTCGGGACTTGCAATCTTCATCGGTGTGCGACCCGACGAGGAGAGACGCTGAACATGTCGTGGGGCGTCGTGCTGTGGCTTTCTGCCGGGGCCTATGTTTTCAAGGCATTGGGATTCGTCGGGCTCGGTTCCCGAAAGCTCCCAGCTGCACTCGAGCGTTGCCTGCTGCTCATCCCTGCAGCACTGCTCGCCGCCCTCGTCGTGAAGGACACGTTCTCTACAGAGCAAGCACTGGTCATCGACGAACGGTCACTCGGACTAGCCGTTGCCTTGTTATGCGTGTGGCGCAAGCGCTCGCTCGTGTTCACGATCGTTGCTGCAGCAGCAACGACTGCACTCGTGCGCGCAATCTAATTCGACCGCTCGACGATCTTTTTCAGTTGCTTCAAGTTGCGCCGCCAGATCGCGCCCATCACGAGCTTGCCGCCGATGATTTCGCCGAGCCGTCCACCGAGCCACCAGGGAAAGCGGAGATCTTCGGACCACTCGAATCGTGTCGCGCGACCATCTTGTAACGGGGACAGCGTGAACGTGCCGGTTCCGGTCACGACGCCGACGTGGCGAACGCCCATCGCTCGTTGTGGCACCCACTCGGTGATTTCCATCTTGTCGGTCAGCGTGATTGGGCCAACTTTGGTGTCGCACAGGAACTTGGTGCCGACGCCTCGTGTCTGGGATCCCTCGAACCTGATCGCGACCGCATCTGCCATCCAATCGACGTGACGCTCGACGGGTTCGACGATGTCCCACACGCGTTCGGGGGATGCAGGGAGGTCAATGCCGACGGTGATGCGAGCCATGGTTCGAACGTAGTACGGAAAGTTTCAGCGTGCGTTGCCGTACACGCTGATATGTCGTGCACTGGAGTCATTGAGTTCGCTGCGGTCGTAGCCACCCCAGCGCTCGAGCAGGGAAAGACCTGCCGACTTGGCCATGTCATCGACTTGTTCGACGTTCGCATAACGAACTTCCCAGTAACGTTCGCAGGCAAATCCGTCGCTGCGCTCTTCGTCGAACATTCCCTCGATGATCTGTGTGTCGGGGTGAATGGTCGTGGTCGCAAAGACGCGGTCGTGGTCACTCGCCCGAATCACGCTCTTATTCATCTTCATGTCCTTGGGCTCGAACGGGATGAAACAATCGACAATGACGACGCCGTTCGGGGCAAGTCTCTGACCGGCGCGCCGCAGGCACTCGGTCTGCTCTTCGGCAGACATCAAGTTGAAGAGGGTGTTGTAGGGGAGGAACACCACTCCGAATGGGCCCTCTGGCATGTCGGCAACCATGTGTCCTCGTGTCGTCGTCAGACGATGGTTCGCCTTGACCTTCGGCGCGAGCTCCTTGAGCATGAGTGCAGAGTTGTCGATGCCGACGACCTCGAGACCTGAATCGGCGAGAGGGATCGCAAGTCGGCCCGTACCGACGCCGAGTTCCAAGACGCGATTCGACTGAGCGAAGCTCGACACGAACGAGAT
>Ga0129336_10003257_pt1 | contig 10032 bp, 6 predicted proteins | sample CPB6_02_DNA_FD_96878 | JGI IMG/M metagenome (GOLD analysis project Ga0129336, IMG submission 96878) | Freshwater to marine salinity gradient microbial communities from Chesapeake Bay, USA - CPBay_Sum_0.6_0.2_DNA | ecosystem: Environmental > Aquatic > Marine > Coastal | place: USA: Chesapeake Bay...
CGCGGCTCGCCCGGCGCGCTCACGACGCCCTGATCCTCGCCCGTCTCGTACGCGTCAAGCGGCCATGGCAACCATGGGACCGACATTGCAGCGGACGACCAGCGTGCAGCGTTGCTCTCCAAGACCGACGTGTGCTGCAGCTGCATGGGGCGTGCACGATCTGACCATCGACGCAGTTGGGACGAGAACTGTTCGGCAGTCGCATCTGGTTCTTTGTACGTGAAGGTGTGCCAACTGAGAACTACCGTCAGTTGGTCGTGACTCGCAGCGCGGAGCATCCCACTTCCCCGAACGATGGACTCACAGAGATACTCGGTCGCGGTTGGGAGTAGGACCAGCGCGCCAGGAGTCCCTTCTAGTACACGTGCCAACGTCTTGACGACCTGGGTCTCACCCACCAACTCCAACCTGAAGTGGTACAGGTGTGTCGCAAGCCACGTTGCCCCGGCCTTCATAGCAATTCGGTGGAGTTGCTTCGCGATCTTTCGGAAGAGGCGAAGCGGTCGCCAAATGGTGTTTGGACTCACATCGACATATCTAGTGACTCCAGATAAGCCTCGCCGGCCCCCGGGCGGCATCATCACGATTACCTCGCCTGGCCATCCGACCGCATATGCCTCGAGTTGCTCTAGGAAATGACCAGTTTGATTGAGAGGCGAGTCAATTCTGTGGGGCTCTTCATACCGCAAAAAGTCAACGTCAAGGATGATCAGCGGCGGACAGGTCCTGCTCAATTTGACTCTCCAACTTTGAATCTCCCAAATCGCGTTGTCCAGTAACCCTGCAACACAGCGTGGTGGGACGAGCCTAGCCGCTTGGAGGCGGATGTGGGGTACTATCCCCCCCTTATGAACGCGGACGACCCGCTCATCGCTCCTGGCGCCGCCCGCCCCGCGCGGGTGCTCGTCCTTGGCTGCGGCTCTATCGGTCAAGCTGTCGTCCCGCTTCTGATCCGTGACGTGCAAATTGCGCCGACATCTATCCGCGTGGTGGAGATGACCGATACCCGACACCGCATCGCTGATTCGATCGCGGCGGGTGTGACCTACGAGCAGGCGGCGGTGACGCGCGACAACCTCTCGAGTTTCCTCGGTGAGCGACTCTCCGCTGGCGACATCCTGCTTGACCTTGCGTGGAACATCGATGCGATCACCATTATTGGGTGGTGTCGAACCGCCGGAGTGCGCTACCTGAACACGAGCGTCGAGGTGTGGGAGCCGTACGCAGATGTTGCGAAGCAACCACCCGCATCCCGCACCCTCTACCACCGACACATGGCCCTACGTGCTGCGATGCGCTCATGGGGAGACAACCGGGGTCCGAGTGCAATCCTCGAGCACGGAGCGAATCCTGGCTGGGTGAGCCATGAGGCGAAGTTTGCCCTTGAACAGCTCGGCGCAGAGCTCCTGACTCGCAACCTGATGAGCGGGGCCGCGAAGAGTGATCTCGAACGCGCACTTGCAGACGGGGCGCATGCGCGCATTGCGGAGGCGAGCGGGACGAAGATCATCCAGATCGCCGAGCGCGACACGCAGCTCACCGACAAACCAAAAGAGGTCGGCGAGTTCGTCAACACCTGGTCAGGTGAGGGCTTCTACGAAGAGGGGATCGCACCCGCTGAACTTGGTTGGGGGACGCACGAACGCCAGATGCCGGCCCGCGGACGTGCACACTCCGGAGACGGCCCTCGCAACCAGATCTTGATTCAACGAGCGGGGATGGAGACACAGGTTCGCACGTGGGTTCCTGGTGCAACTCCCGCGACTGCAGTGAGCCACGGTGGGGAGTCGGTCGGGATGCTGATTCGGCACGGGGAGGCCTTTACCATGAGTGAGTACCTGACGGTGCATGGGGGCGACGGTGCGGCGCGATACCGACCGACCGTCTACTACGCATATTGTCCGTCCGATTCGGCAATTGCGTCGGTGCATGAACTCCGCGGCCGCAACTGGGAGCATCCAGCGCGCTTCCGCTTACTCAACAATGAGATCACGACGGGGGAAGATCGTCTCGGCGTGCTGCTCCTCGGCCACCCGCTGAAGGCGTGGTGGAGCGGTTCACTCCTTTCGATCGATGAGGCTCGCGCAAACCTTCCTGGACACTCCGCCACGACGTTGCAGGTTGCGGGTGCGGTGATTGGCGCCGTGGGCTGGCTGCTGCGACATCCGAACGAAGGAGTCCGCGTCCCAGACGAGCTCCCACACAACGAGGTGCTCGCCGACATTCGCAACTATCTGGGCACTCGGTGGGCGGGCGCTGTTGAATGGACGCCACTCCAACACCGCCTTGAACTATTCCCTGAAGTTGCCGACGCGCTTCCGGATGACCCGTGGCAGTTCGACGCCTTCCGCGCTAACGTCTAGCGATGGCGGCCACGCGGCGCATCTGGGTCGACACCGACACCGCATCTGACGATGCCGTAGCGTTGGTGATGGCCTTCAAGAACCCGCGCATTGCGGTGGCGGGGATCTCCGTCGTGGCAGGGAACGTCCCGCTTCCGCAGGCGACGCAGATTGCGCTCTACACGGCGGAGATTTGTGGAGCGAAGGTGCCGATCCACGCCGGTGCGGATCGAGCGCTCGTTCGCTCGTTTGTCACCGCACAGAACGTCCACGGGAGTGATGGGATGGGCGACATCGGCCTGCCGCTGCACGGCCGAACTCCAACGTCGAGTTCGGGCGTCGAGGCGCTCATCGATGCGTTCCGCAAAGATCCAGGCGGGATGGATCTCGTCACCCTCGGTCCGCTCACCAATGTTGCGCTCGCGATTCGTGCCGAGCCGAAATTTGCGTCGTGGGTCCGCCGTTGCGTGATGATGGGCGGCACCGGCGTGCTCCCTGGAAACGTCACGCCACTCGCAGAGTTCAACTTCTGGGTCGACCCCGAGGCGGCACAGATCGTGTTCGAATCCGGGATGCCGCTCGAGATGGTTGGTTGGGACGTCTCCGTCGCCGATGCCGTGATCCCAGACGAGCTTGCGGCGGAAATCCGTGCGCTCGGCCCACTTGGTGAGTTCTGCGTGGACCCGCAGCGGGTGCTTCGCGAATTCTGCAGGACGGAGACCAAGCTCAACGGGTTTGACCTCCCCGATCCGATCGCGATGGCGGTAGCGATTGAGCCCGACATGGTGACTCGTGAGGCGAATCTCCGCGTGGAGATCTCGCTCGGCACGGGACACGAACGGGGCCAGACGATCGTCGATCACCTCGGCGGGACGAAGCGTCCTCCGAACTGCCGCGTCGTGTACCGGGTCGATCACGGGCGTTTCATCAAGATGCTCAAGGATGCGTGCGTCGCATCACCTGCACGGTGATCGCTCAGGCGGGTGCGGACTAGATCCTTCGAATTAGGGCGTCTACAAAGCCGACCACTCCATACCGCTGACCGCGAGGTGGGACCCTCCACCGATAGAACGCTGCAACGACGGAGAAGCCGCTGTATGTGACGAGCGCTCCGAGTGAGCGTACGAGAACATCATGGACGTCGATCCGATACGGTGGAATCGGATTCACGAGAATGTTGGTTAGGGCCTGGCTCAGCTCAAGTCCAACCCCCATGAGCAGAATCACCGCGATGTTTGCGCGCCGAGCATCGCCGAAGAGCGCGATGAGCGCGAGGAAGTAGGTGCTCGCGCCGATCGCAACCTGCATCGGGAGCCAGTTGGTGTTGAGGAGATTTGGATCGAACTGGAGCCCGGGGATCAGCCGCACCACGTCGGAGCCGATCGGCGCACGGGACCAATCGGAGTTCGGGAAGCCGAAGGGCGCCCAGATGTATGCAACGAGAAATGCGAAGGCGACGGTGGCACTTTGGGTGTACCAGTTCTTGATCACGCGCTGTTGTCTCTGGACATACGCGATCGCCACCAGTCCAGAAATCCCCCCGAGGAGTCCCGTAAGGTCAACACCGCTCGTGCCAAACATGTGGCTACTCTATGCGTTCGCGACATGAGCGTAGGATGAGCATGTGATCTCACCCCTCTTCGTGCCTAGATCGTGAGCGGTCCGAACTTCGGACGCGGCGCACTGACGGCTGGCGATGGGTCAGGTGAACCTACCCGTCCGACGGGGGCTGCGATCCCGCTCCTTCGCCGCGCCGCGCGGTTCTTCCGCCCGTACCAAGGGCGCCTTGTCCTCATTGGGACGCTCATTCTCGCCTCAAGCGTGATCGGCCTCGCGAATCCGTATCTGCTGAAGCTGATGATCGACGACGCATTTCCAAAGGGCGACATCGGGCTGCTCGGCACGTATGCGCTGTTGATGGTGATCGTGCCGATGATCAACGGTGGGATCGGGCTTGCGCAATCATGGTTGACCGCTTCGGTTGGACAGTTCGTGATGCGCGATCTTCGCAACCTTCTCTTCACCCACGTTCAGTCCATGCCGATGCGATTCTTCTCGGAGACGCGCACAGGAGAGATCCAGAGCCGTCTCACCAACGATGTCTCAGGCGTGCAGTCGGTCGTCTCTGATGCGGCGGCAAACCTGGCCTCAAGCGTCGCGATCGTCCTCTCCACGCTGGTCGCCATGGCGCTGATCGACTGGCGCCTGACGGCGGTGAGCCTCTGCGTGGCGCCACTCTTCCTCTACTTCAGCGCGCGAGCATCCGCAGCGCGCCGAAAGGCGAGTAGCGAGGTACAAGGTGCGCTTGCAGACCTGACCTCAATCGCGGAGGAACACCTCTCGGTAGGCGGCGCACTTCTTGCGAAGTCGTTCGGTCGCGCCGAAGCGGGTGCCGAACGGTTCACGACTCGATCAGGAGATCTCGCCGTGCTGCAACTGCGTCAGGCGCTCACTGGCCGTTGGGTCGGCGTGGTCGTTCAAGTAGTGTTCAGCGGGATTCCCGCACTTGTCTATTTCGTCGCCGGCGTTCTTGCCGTGAACAATGCGCCGGACGCCCCAACCATCGGCGACATTGTTGCCTTCACCACGCTGCAAAGTCGCCTCTTCTTCCCGCTCGCCTCACTCCTCGGGTTGCAGGTTGAGATCGGTGGGAGCCTCGCCCTCTTTGAGCGCATCTTCGCCTATCTCGACCTGACCCCAGAGATCAAGGATGCACCCAACGCCACCACCCTTCAACGATCTGCCGTGCGCGGCGACATTGAGCTGCGTGGCGTGACATTCACATATCCGCGCCCGCCTGGTGGGTCTGCAGGAGCACGTCTAGATCAGTTCGCACTTCGCGACATCTCGCTGCGCGCCCACCCTGGAAGCTTGACGGCACTCGTCGGACCCTCGGGTTCTGGTAAAAGCACCGTGTTGAATCTGATTCCGCGCTTTTGGGACGTCACTGGAGGCGAGGTGCGCATCGACGGGCACGATGTTCGAACCGTCAGGCTGCAATCGCTAGGCGACGTGATTGGTGTTGTGACGCAAGAGACGCACCTGTTGCACGCAACCATCCGTGAGAATCTGAGATACGCAAAGGCGCAGGCTTCCGATGAGGAGCTCTGGGCCGCGATCGATGGGGCATCGCTCGCTGCGCGCGTGCGCGAGCTGCCACTCGGACTAGACACGGTGGTCGGCGAGCGAGGATACAAGCTCTCCGGTGGCGAGCGCCAGCGCCTCGCCATTGCTCGCGTCCTCCTGAAAGACCCGCCGATCCTGCTCCTTGACGAGGCAACATCGGCGCTCGATTCCGTCTCTGAGCGACACGTGCAGGAGGCGCTTGAGCGCGCCATGCGTGGGCGGACAACGATTGCCGTTGCCCATCGACTCAGCACCGTTGCCTCTGCCGATCAGATCCTCGTCTTAGATCATGGGCGCATCGTCGAGCGGGGTCGGCATGAAGAGCTCCGTCGCGCGGGCGGTCTCTATGCAGAGCTCGCCGCGATGCAGTTCGGCATGGCGGAGGTGGAAACGACGTAAGCGCCGGGTCGTCCGATCGCGGGGCACGCTCAGGTTGACTCCCCCCGAAATCCCCGCCAGAGTCTCTGGGTCTGGACAGCAGGGAGGGTGGATGTCCGAGCCAACGATCGCGCTGCACCATGCAGGCTTGACGAACCAGTCTGCCCTGCAGTTCATCACTGAGTGGGCGCGCCACGTGGGCGCGGCGCAGGTTCAGGTGATTGACGCTGCCGATGATGCTCGCCTGATGCGCGAGGCACTAGAGGCTGGCGAAGTGCTCCCAGTGAGCGGAGGTCGCATCTACGCGCGCTCCCATCCAAAAGACACGGCGCGTACCGAAGAGCGAACCTTTGTCGCCACCGCCGACCCACGCGATCGTGGCGTCTACAACAACTGGCAGCCGAGCAGCGAACTGGTGCCCCGCGTGCGCGAGCTGATGCGCGCCGCCGCAAGGGGGAAGACGCTCTACGCGATCCCGTACGTGATGGCTCCAGTGGGTTCGCCCCTCACCTCGTGGGCGGTCGGACTCGAGCTCACCGACAGTCGAGTGGTTGCCTTGCACATGATTCGCATGACGCGCGTCGGGGTTCAGCATCTCAACGATCTGCACGACCAGTCGCACTTTGTGCGTGGCGTTCATGTCACGGGACCGCTTGATGACCTGAAGCAGGGGACACCGGATGATGCACGTCACTTTGTCACCGTGGCAGATGAGCGACTGATCCTGCACTTCGGATCTTCATATGGTGGCAACGCGCTCTTGGCGAAGATCGCCCATGGACTTCGGCAGGGATCATATGACGGGTGGAAGAGCGGTCGATTCCTGGCCGAACAGTTCATGTTGATCAGTGTCCACGACCGTGAATCGGGGAGCACGAAGTACATCTGCGGCGGGTTCCCGAGCGCCTCAGGGAAGACAAATCTCGCCATGATGGTCCCCCCAGCGGGCCTTGAGGGGCGATACGACGTCCGCTTCTTCGGCGACGACGTCATCTGGCTTTATGTGGATGAGCGATCTGGTCGACTGATGGCCTTCAATGCGGAGGCTGGCGTCTTCGGTGTGGCGAGAAATTCGAATCCCACTACCAATCCGAATGCAATCAGCGCAATCAGCGCTGGGACTGGAACCCTCTTCACCAACGTCGCCTACAACGAGATCACGCACGATGTCTGGTGGGAGGGGCTGACACCCAAACCCCCAGAAGATCTCGTCGGCTGGCGAGATTGGCGCGGTGACCTCATCAGTGATCGTCCGGTTGCCGAACAGCGCAGCGCAGAGGCGGGACTCGAGTGGGCGCACCCGAACAGCCGGTTCACGACCGCGCTGAGCAACATTCCGAACATCAGCGACGAGGTAGATCGTGCTGCGGGAGTCCCGATCGACGCGATCATCTTCGGCGGGCGCGTGCGTGACCGCGAACCGCTGATCCGCGCGATGCGTCTCGCTGCGGACGGCGTCTACGACGGACTCACCCTCGGCGCGGAGGCCACATCAGCAGCCGAAGGGAAGGAGGGACTCCTGCGCTACGACCCCATGTCACTCCGGCCGTTCATGTCGTACGGCGAAGGCGACTACGCGCGCCACTGGCTCGCCACACTTGCAAAGGTTGGTGACGCGCCGGTCTTTGCCCATGTGAACTGGTTCCGTCAGCGCGATGGCCACTACCTCTGGCCTGGCTATGGAGAGAATCTTCGCCCACTCCTCTGGCTGCTTGATTTCGCGGCGGGCCGTGTGAGCGGTCGGGAGACGCCCGTTGGTGTCGTGCCCGAGCAGGCGGAACTCGATCTCCGCGGGCTGTCAGTTCCAGAAGCGGATCTTGCGGATCTCCTCAGCGTTGACCCGCAACGGTGGCAGCGCGAGATGCATGAACGGACGGGGCACCTTGCGCAGTTTGCGGGACTCCCGACGGAGATCATCGCCGCGCATGAGCGCGCCGTGCACCGTTTTGGTGCGCTGCCGTAAGTCGTCCGCACGCGCCTGATAGGCTCCTCGCCATGGATGTCACCGCTGCGACCGCTCTTGCGATTCGCCTCGAGGGTCTGACCAAGCAGTTCGGCAGTGGTACGGAGGTTGCCGCGGTAGCCGGGATCAACCTTGAAATTCGCGACGGTGAGTTCTTCTCTCTCCTCGGGCCCTCGGGCTCCGGGAAGACCACCACCCTTCGCATGATCGCCGGTTTTGAGCGACCGACCGCGGGCCGAATCTATCTGCACGGTGAGGATGTCACCGACCGCCCGCCGTTCGAACGCAACGTCAACACCGTGTTTCAAGATTACGCGCTCTTCCCGCATATGAGCGTTGCAGAGAATGTTGCGTATGGACTCGAGGTGCGAAAGGTACCTTCAGCGGAACGCGCGGTTCGCGTCAAGGAGGCGCTTCGCATGGTGCGCCTTGAGGGGTACGACGCTCGTCGACCCGCGCAACTCTCGGGAGGTCAGCGTCAACGCGTCGCGCTTGCCCGTGCGCTGGTGAATCGCCCCCGCGTCCTGCTCTTGGACGAGCCACTCGGCGCGCTCGACCTGAAGCTTCGCGAAGAGATGCAGCTTGAGTTGAAGGCCATCCAGGGCGAGGTCGGCATCACCTTCATCTATGTGACGCACGATCAACAGGAGGCGCTCACGATGAGCGATCGCCTTGCCGTCTTCAACCGCGGACATATCGAGCAGATTGGCACTCCCGCAGAGGTGTATGAGCATCCGAAGACTGCGTTTGTGGCGGGCTTTGTCGGCAGTTCAAACCTCATTTCAGGTGAGGCGGCCCGCGCACTCATCGGTACTCCCGGCCGCTTCGCCATTCGGCCAGAGAAGATTCGACTCGGCGAACCAACCGACAAGGTGGGGGCGGATGAGGGTTCCGTGCTCGGAAAAATCAAAACGGTGGTCTATCTAGGTGCGGATACGCGCTATATCATCTCGCTAGACATCGGCGGCGACCTGATGGTGACGCAGCAGAACCTGAAGGCGTCGTCAATGGAAGCGCACTCAGCGGAGGGTCGGGCAGTCCGGCTCACGTGGAGGCGGGGAGACGTGCTGACCCTTGCGGAAGATCCGCAGGTGGCTCCAGCGTAGGTAACGGAGGGAACATGAAGCGACTCAAGGGAGTAACCCTGTTGGCAGTGCTCGCGCTGCTGGCGGCCGCGTGTGGCGGCAGCACCAGCGAGAGCACGGCGCCATCGGGTGATGAGAAGCCAGCCGGCTGGCTCGAAGCGCTCGGTGCGGGCGAAGGCGAGCTCAACCTCATCATCTGGCCAGGCTACGCAGAGCGCGGAGAGTACGAAGGCTTCAACTGGGTCGATCCGTTTGAAGCGGAGACCGGGTGCAAGGTCAACGTGACCGCGATGACGGACTCGAACAACGGCGTTCAACTGCTCCAGTCGGGGCAGTATGACGGCGGCTCGTTCTCGGGTGACGCATCCGTTCGGCTGATGACCGCTGGTGACGTGGCCCCAATCAACGTGGACCTGCTCTCAAATTACGGGGCAGTGTTCAGCGGCCTGAAGAATCAGGCGCACAACTCAATGGATGGCATGCCGTACGGTGTGCCACACGGCCGTGGTCCTAACCTGTTGATGTGGAACACCGAAGTGGTGACGACTGCTCCAACATCGTGGGATCTCGTTTGGGAAGGCGACCCTTCAGTCAACGGCAAGATCAGCATCTATGATTCATCGATCTACATTGCTGATGCCGCAATTCACCTGATGTCGAAGCGCCCAGAGCTCGGCATCACGAACCCATACCAGCTCAACGAAGAGCAGTTCACGGCGGCAATCGATCTGCTTGAGAAGCAGCGCGATCTTGGCGTGATCTACTGGGGCAACTACGCCGATCAGGTCGCCGGCTACGCAAGCGGTGACCTCGTCGTCGGAACCACCTGGCAGTTCATGGCAAATGTGCTCGGCGGCGACGCAACGGCGCCGAAGGTCGAGACGGTTATGCCAGAGGAAGGTTCAACCGGCTGGTCGGACACCTGGATGATGGCCACCAAGGCCGCGAATCCAAACTGCATGTACCTCTGGATGAACCACATGATGTCTGCTGAGGCGAACGGCCAGGCGACGGTCTTCTTCGGTGAGGCCGCCACCAGCGAGGCTGCATGTGCATACGCGGAGACGATCGCTCCGGGTCACTGCGAGTTGACTCACGCGAGCAACGAAGCGTACTGGGAGAACATTTGGTACTGGGC
>Ga0129336_10003258_pt1 | contig 10029 bp, 6 predicted proteins | sample CPB6_02_DNA_FD_96878 | JGI IMG/M metagenome (GOLD analysis project Ga0129336, IMG submission 96878) | Freshwater to marine salinity gradient microbial communities from Chesapeake Bay, USA - CPBay_Sum_0.6_0.2_DNA | ecosystem: Environmental > Aquatic > Marine > Coastal | place: USA: Chesapeake Bay...
GACGTCGTGCATCGCGCTTGACTTGCGGTCGGGATAATTCTCGTGCGGTCCGCGCCCGAACCACCTGAGGTATGAAAATGCTTTTGGCAGAGCAAACTGCACGCCCATACGCGGAAGGCCAGCGAGGGATTCGGGCACCGTTACTCGGTGGCGATATTCGACGCTGCCGTCGTCGCGTACCTGGCGCTGCTGCACGTGCTGTATGCCGGTCGGGATCTGGTCGTTGAGGATGCCAAGTCGAGCCCAGCGTGATAACGCTTGACCACCGATGCGGTGTTCTTCTCCGAAGCCGGGCATCACCTTGTAGCCGTCGTTGTCGACGGTGGCACGCATGAGTGCGAGACGGACGGGTGACGAGAACGCGGCATCCGCAGGTGTCGCCCCACTGGCGTTACTCAAGAGCGGCGCGCCTACCTTCGCGGAGACACTCGCCGTGCGTATGGGCGGCGGGGCTTTGGGTTGCGGTGCGCGCAGCACGACTTCGTCCCACGCCACGAGATGCCCGGCCAGCGCATATGAGGTATCGCCACGCTGTACCCAACGGAACTGCACGGTGACGGTCGCACCAGGGGTAGCCGCAGCGAGCGCCGACAACAGGGCTGGTGAGTATGCGCTCCGCACACTGGTGAGTGGCGGTACGTCGATGACTACTGCTTCGTCAAGCGCAACATCTCCACCAATCAGCAGAGTGAGCGTGCCACGAAGGTCCCCGATGTCGGTGTGCGACCGACGGTTGTGCACCACGTATCCGTGATCGGCGCCGACAGCATCTGCGATGACCGCGACAGGACGGTGCACCCAGGCAAGTTCACGCATGGCTGGGTGCGGTGTGAGGTCGGAGGCATTGATGCCGTCAGCGACAAAATTGCCGTCGTTGGGTGAGTCGCCGAACTGACCACCGTAGGCGTACCGCCATGTTGAACCGTTGATCGACTTCTTTCGGTCGACGATCTGACGAAGACCGTGGTCTTTCCACTCCCACACGAATCCGCCGGCAAGCAGTGGCTCACTCTCAATAGCTTTCCAGTAGTCGCCGAGCGAGCCGTTGGAGTTACCCATCGCGTGGCTGTATTCACACATGACCAGCGGACGGTCAGCCCCGCTTCGCGCATAGTCGACGATGGCGGCAATTGACGGATACATCGGGCAGACGACGTCGGTCGCGTTACGACCACCGTTCAGCCACGCACTGCCGTCACCGTTTCGAGAGTGAAAGATTGCGCCCTCGTAGTGCAAAGGCCGCGACGGGTCGAGAGAGCGAATCAACGCCGCAAGTGCATCGTGGTTCGTACCGAAACCAGACTCGTTGCCGAGCGACCAGAAGATAACGCTCGGGTGGTGGCGGTCGCGAATCACCATACGCGAACCGCGGGCGATCCACGCCGCCAAGTATCGATCATCGTCGCACAACGATGTGTTGTATGCGTGTGACTCTATGTTCGCCTCGGCCACGACGTATAGCCCGTATTCGTCGCACAAATCGAGGAACGCCGGGTCGTTCGGATAGTGGCTAGTGCGGACTGCGTTGCAATTGTGACGCTTCATTGCGATGACGTCGTCACGCATGTCAGCGAGTGTCACAGCCTTACCTCGTTCGGGATGGTGGTCGTGTCGGTTGACCCCGCGAATTGTGATGCGTCGGCCGTTGACTCGTACCTCGCCGTACTCGACGCGTATTCTTCGAAAACCTGTGACGAGCGAGATAAATTCGCGCTCCTTGCCGAGCAACTTGACCACCAGTCTGTAGCGGTGTGGGTCTTCGGCCGACCAGGGTCGAGCGTTGGGAACGACAATCCGGGCCGACACTTTGTGCCCTGCGAATACGTAGCGCTCAGCAAACTTATGAGGAATGTCGAGCATTACTGGTTCGCTGACTCGCTTGCCGGAGAGCTCTTCAAACCACAGCTGTACCGAGCTTCCCTCCGTCGGTGAGTCGACGAATGCTGCCTCGATCTCGACGTCGGCTACACCTTGCTTCGTATCAGGGTCAAAGTCGGCATGGCAGTTCACTGATCGCACATGAACGAGCGACCGTGCCTCAATAAAGACCGAGCGGTGGATGCCCGCCATCCACCACTGGTCTTGGTCTTCGACGTAGCTCTGGGCGCTGTAACGCACCACCACGATGGCTATCTCGTTGATGCCAACCCGAACGTGCCGTGTGACGTCATATTCGCTAGCCAATCGGTTGTCGGTGCCGTAGCCCACGAACGACTTGTTCACATATACGAAGTGCACACTGTCGGCCGCACCAACGTGCAGCACCATCTGACGTTTCTGCCATGACGCTGGCAGAGTGAACGAACGTCGGTACACACCAGTGGGGTTCTCTTTCGGGAGATTCGGCGGTGGTCCGTCGAACGGCATCTCGATGTTGGTGTAGTGCGGCAGGTCTCCCACATTTTGCATCGTCCAGTTGCCAGGGACTCGAATGGATTGCCACGACTTGCCGAGCAATCGCGAGCGACCACGAAGATCTACAGCGCATACTTCCAATGGGTTGTTGAACAGACGAAATTTCCACTGGCCGTCTAGGTGCAAACGCCGCGATGCGTGTTGCGTGCGAGAGCTCTCAAGTGAGTCGCTCACGGCCAGAGGTGGACGCATGGGCAGACGATTCACTTCGACCACGCCGGGGTATTGCCAAAGAGAAAAGTCTCGAAGCAAACTCATGTGAAGACCGAACAATTCTGACACCTAGACAAACTTCTAGGTCGGCAGGGTGGCTCGGTAGGATGACTTAGGCAGTTCAATGGAAAACACCCACAAACACACGGATCTCGGAGTGTTTCCTGGCCTTGACTTTCGTTCGTTTGTTGAGACACTTCGGTTGCGATGGTGGATCTTCCCGGTCGTAATCGCAGTCACGCTTGGGCTCATCCAAGTCCAACAATTCACTTCTCAAAACCAGTCACTTGATGTGGTGATCTCGCGAGACTATGCAATCAGCATCCCACAAAGTGCTCTGATGGCGCTCGGCATCAACCTTCAACTCACTGAGTTTCCTGACCCGAAGGTTCAGCTTCAGATGCTCGCCAGCAGGGAAACGCGGCGCGCCATATCCGACCAGCTTGGATTTGATGCTGCAGTACGAACCCCAGACGAATGGAGTAGCCCCCTCCGATTCGAGTGTGAAGAGGCACCAGGGGTTGACTGCGAACTCGCCACTGACCTCTACGTGACCAAGCTTGTCGAAATTCGTCGGGAAGCGATTGAAAACGGTGTGCAAAATCTCTCCCGAATACTGACTGACGCCCAATCGGCAAATGAAAGTCTCGTTGTGGCGAGCCAACTGCTGATTCTCGACTCTCTCGCGGAGAACGTGGTCGTCGAGTCCACCTTGGTTGGCTCCTCAATTGAAACAGTCCAAGGTTCATTGATGCAGATGAGCCGTCGTACCATCGCCACGGCCATCGTTGCGGCACTACTCGTTGCGATTCTCATACTGCTGCAACTCACTTACTCTGACAACAGAGTCAGGTCAGTGCGGCAACTCATCCGTTTGGTGGGAGAAGACATCTATGTTGGGGCAGCTTCGGCGAAGATTCACGCGATAAATGACCGTCGGTCAGCTATTGCGCTCCGACGAGGAATGGCTGTAACTGAGGCGAAATCTCTTCGTTTCGTGCCCCTGCGCAAAGCGGTTACAGATGAAACGTCGCTTGGCAGACTGGCCGAGATGTCGGGCGTGAATCATGTGGTGGCTGCACCTTTCGCCGAGCTGACGGTGCCAGAACTTGTTGACCCGACGCCGGGGCAGTCCGACATCATCGTCGTTGAACGCAATTATGACCTTCGTAGCGATGTCATCGAAGCTGTCACAGCTCTTCGACGATCTGACCGACACCTAACCGGCGTGCTGCTCCTCGGCTGAGCTTCGTTCTCTTTGGCTCTACGCGGTACTTCCAGCACCGTTGGAAGGTATCGGTCTGGAGAGAGTCGCCACGAGTAGCGCCCACAAAAAGTGTGAGCCAACGAAAAACGACTCCTGTGTCGCCGCAACGAGAACGAACCCTGAGAGCAGCATGTCGAGCGCTCCTGAGCGAGTAGTGCTCCTCCCAATACTCGACCAACTAAGCAGTAGGTAGACGCAGAACACCATCGCAGCTACCAATCCGCCGCCGAGCACGATGTCGTGATATCCGTTGTGAGACCATGAGTTGACCCATTCAGGTGGTGGATTTCCCAATCTGTAGAACTCGGGCGTACGCCATGCCGCCATCCACCCCCACCCCCACCAAGGTTTCTCGAGAATCGCAAGCCAGCTTTGCGACCAAAACTCGCGCCTGGAACTCAGAGTGGTGATGTCTGCCGAGACTGTGCTTGCTCCGGGAAGGAATCTCAGAAAGAAAAAGAGTGAAAGAGCCGAAAGAATGAGCGTTGCAGTGGCGGCATAGCCTGCGAATCTTGAGAGGAACGCAACCCTGGAAGTCGCCCAGCGAAGCACCAACCATACGGTCACTATCACAATCGCCGCAACGAGTGCTGCCGGTGATGTCTGAGACTTACTTTTCCAGATCTCGATGGAAGCAACCATCGCTACTGCGATAGCCGGTGCGACGACGAGTGATACGCCTCGCAGAATATTCTCTCGCAAACTCTTCGACTCCCATATCAACACGCTGAGTGCTGAGATGACTGCTACTGCAGCTACTGGAGCCAGTGAATTGCGGTTGTAGTAAATACCAATCCAATATTCTTCGCGGAAGTTGAACGCCCCGTCCCACAGCCGCATGACTGCAAACCACGAGATCGCAACACCAAGCGTCATCGCAGATACAACGATCCACCAAAACTGACGCGTAGTGAAACTTGTGGCTAGATACGCCCCGAAGATTGAGGTTGCTACGAGGGCAACAAACTCGGGTAATGAGTGGCGAGAGAAGGTGGACCACCAGACACTTAGGCCCATCCACCCAAGAAAGGCAAGGAGTGCCACGTTTCGGTGCTCCCTAAACCACTCAACCTGAATGCGACGAGCAAAGAGTGCGGCGGCGGGCGCTTGAATCGCCATGAACGACGCAAAGTAAACGAATGGCATTGACGGATTCGGTAATGCGTTCACGCGTTCGGCGCTGAGTTTCCAAACTTGGTATACGGGTCCCTGCGTTAGTGCAAACAATGCGAGCGCCGCATAACCGACTTCTGTGGCACGCAAGATTTGCGCTCTCGACCAACGCTTCATTGCTTCGCCAAAACTACCGCAGAGATTCTTCAGCATCTGTATGGGAACTCGTTGGGTAGTCTGCAATCAGTGAGCATTCGGAGTCGGCGATGAATGCAATTCGTCAATGAATCGCCAATATCCCGTCATCATTACGGTGCGCGACCGATTATCGTCGCTCATCGCCCTACTGGAGTGGCTTGACGGTGTGGGGCAGCGCGACATCTGGCTGTGCGACAACGCCAGCTCCTACGAGCCAATGGTCAAGTTCTTGGCCAACACTCCGCACCGAGTGGTACACAACAATCGGAACTTAGGTCACCGAGCACCGTGGTTGAGCGGTCTTGTCGCCGAAGTGGGTGCCGATCGGCCCTTCGTTGTCTCTGACCCTGACGTCGTGCCATGCGAGACCTGCCCGTCCGACGCACTCGACTATTTCGCTGAGACACTCCGCGTACACCACGACCTTGACAAGGTGGGGTTCTCACTCAGACTCGACGACCTGCCTGCACACTTCAAACATCGCGACAGTGTGATCGCCTGGGAGCGCCAGTTCTGGACAAACCAGTTCAAGCCTGGGTTCTTCTTCGCGCCAATTGATACCACCTTCGCCGTATATCGACCGGGCCTCGGACACCAGAATGCTCGATCATTGCGATCGCAACCGCCCTACGAAGCACGACACATGCCGTGGTACGACGACACCACTAACCCGACGCCGGAACAGGCGTATTACGTACAGCACGCTGATCGGCTGATCTCAAACTGGAACTCTGACCGCATCCCTGCGAACGTTCGCGCCAAGTTGTCACATCTCGGCAAGACTGACGGGGGCCCGCGATGACCACACCCGCCATCAACGTGCAAGGGGTATGGAAGAACTTTCGTCTGTATCACGAACGAAACCGCTATATCAAAGCTGCGGTGCTGCGCGGCCGTAGAGCTCGCTACGAAGAGTTCTGGGCGCTACAAGATGTGGCCCTCGAGGTTCCGCACGGGGCGACAGTCGGTGTCATTGGCTCGAATGGTTCAGGGAAAACCACGTTGCTGAAGTGCCTCACGGGCATCTACACCCCTGAGCGAGGAAACATCACCATCGACGGCAATGTTGCAGCGCTGCTCGAACTCGGTGCAGGTTTTCACGCGGAGCTATCGGGCACCGAGAACATCTATCTGAATGGTTCGATCCTTGGCATGTCAAAGAAAGAGATCGACGCAAAATTCGAAAGCATCGTTGAATTCGCCGGGCTCGAGCAATTTATTGACACTCCGGTGAAGAATTTCTCGTCTGGCATGGTGGTGCGCCTTGGGTTCTCAATTGCCACACATGTCGAGCCAGAAGTTTTGTTGATTGACGAGATTCTCGCGGTCGGTGACCAAGCCTTCCAACGCAAGAGCACTGAGAAGATTGAGCAGTTCCGTCGCGAAGGCCGCACCATCTTGGTGGTAAGTCACTCGCTCGGGCTTGTCCAGCAACTCTGCAACACCGTGGTGTGGTTGGAGAAAGGCCACGTGAAGATGGTGGGCGACGCGAATGACGTCATCGCCAGCTACACCGGCAATACCTATGGAAATTTCGCACAGGTCGATGCCGGGTCGAAGACTCGTTGGGGTACAGGCGACGCACAGGTCACTCAAGTGGCGATCGTTGATTCGAATGAACAGCCGCTCGACACGGTCACCTCTGGCGACGAGATGCACGTTGCCATTGAACTCAACTCCCATGTACGACTTGAATCGCCGGTCGTGCACACGAGGCTCGAGACCATGACCGGCGAGTTGGTGTGGGCAACTTCCACCCAGCGCGGCACCGCCACCCTGCGCGTGCTTGACGGACCGGCGCGTGCCGTGCTGCACGTGCCGAGCGTGCCACTTGCGGAGGGGACGTACTACGTGTCGGTCGTGATCACCGACGCGACGGGCGGCACAGAATATGACCACTGCCAACACTGGACAAAACTGCACGTGTCTGGTGGACAGGCGAACGACTCTGGCATCGTGTCAATGCCTTCAACGTGGTCAATTGGGCGTCAGAAGACCTGACACAAGGTTGCATCGCTCGAGGCTCGCGACGTCCCAAAGCCTCAGTGCACCGCAGATTACGTACTGCCTTATAGCTCTTCGGCAATCCGGCGCGAGAAGCGTGAGAACACAGCAAGCCCAATCGCCAAAGAGGCGAACGAGATGACGACGAGGACCCCGAGGTCGGACCAGTCAGGTGCCCTGCCATCGAACGTGACGTGACGGAACGAGCGAATGAATGCGGTCGAAGGGTTCCAGTGGTAAATCGAGTACCAAAAACTTGGGATTCGCTCTTCGATGCGGGCTGGGTCGTAGATCACTGGAGTTGCAAAGAACCACACCTGGGCGATAATCGTCCAAAGATATTTGAGGTCACGAAAAAAAACCGCCCCAATTGAGAGGATGAGTGCGAGACCCGAGGTGAAGATCGCCAGCAGCAACATGAGAAACAGCAGCATCGGCAACCACGGCAAGAGCGGACTGCCGAATATGAGCAGCACAATGCACAGCAGCGTCATCTCGATACTGAACTGAACCAAGCTGAACAGCACCTCTGAGAAGATGAGTGTCTCGCGTGCAAAACGCACTTTTCGCACGAGTGCTGCGTTACCGGTGAGCGTGTTGAGACCGAGGCCGCAAATGAGATTGATGAAGCCCCACGGCAGGATGCCACTCAACAGGTAGAGGCTGTAGACGTCGATGCCGGAGGGATCACCTTGTCGTGCCTGGATACCGAAAACAACGCCGAAGACCACCGAGTAGATGAGCATCTGTGAGAGCGGATTGAGCATCGACCAACCCCATCCGAGGATCGAGCGGCGATACTTTGCGCGCAACTCTCTCAATGTGAGATTCCACAACAGATTGCGCGATCGAATGATTTCAGCGACTTGACGCACCAATAATCACGGTACCAAGTCAGTAGTGTGAATGCGGTGAGTGACGACGCACTTTTCGACGCAGCAGTGCGTGATGCAACCGAGCTTCGACTCACCACTGCCCTGCGCGCAGCGCTTGAACAGAAGGCGGCATTTGAGCTCGAAGTATTGAATGCTCGTGACCATGCTGCAGCGCAGGCGGCGATAATCGGCGAGTTACGACATCAGTTGCGATTTGCTCGCGAGTGGGAGATCCACGACCAGAACCATCGTGAGCACATCCAGCGTCTCGAAACAGCCCTTCGAGAAGCGTCAAAACTTGCCAACCAAACCGATGGTCTACGCCGACAGATTGCATCGATGCGCAGTTCTGCGACATGGAAAATCGGTCGCATCCTCATGCTCCCTATGCGATTAATGAAGCGAATGCTGCGACGCGGCTGAGTGCCGATGCCGCGCTTCAGTATCATCACGCCGGTCTACAACCCGCCGCGCGACGCTTTTGAGCTCTGTGTCCGGTCGGTGCTGGAGCAGACCAATCACGACTGGGAATGGTGCTTGGCAAACGATGCTTCTCCCGACGGATGGGTGGCACCGCGTCTGCAGGAGCTCCAACTCGCTGACCCTCGAATTCGCGTTGTAGACCGAGCCACGAACGGTGGAATTGTTGCGGCATCAAATGATGCAATCGCCCTCGCGCAAGGTGAGTTTCTCGTGTTACTTGACAATGACGACGAGCTACACAAAGAGACGCTTAGAACGGTGGCAGATGCGCTTGATAGCGCACCGGACTGTGACTATCTCTATTCAGACGAAAACAAGATCAGCCCCGATGGAGAGCACTTCGATGACTTCGCCAAACCGCGATGGTCTCCCGAGCGTCTGCTCGCGCAGAACTACACCAGCCATCTCTCCGTCTTGCGGCGTTCACTCGTTGAACAAGTCGGCCGATTCCGGAGCGGGTTCGACGGTTCGCAGGACTACGACCTCATTCTGCGAGTCATTGAACAGGCGCGACAGGTGGTCCACGTGCCGAAAGTGCTGTATCACTGGCGAACCCTACCTACATCAACCGCGTCTGCGGCAAGCGCAAAGCCTTATGCGTTCGTCGCCGCACTAAAGGCAGTCGGGGAACACCTCCAGCGAACTGATACGCCTGCCGACGTTTCCGAAGCTGGTCCATCGCTGGCACGAGTACGTCGAGTGAACCGACACCACCCACCCATCACGGTCATCATTCCTGTCGATCAGACTCGTCGTCGAATCTGGGGTGTGGATACCCTTCTTGCTCAGCACGTAGCCGGCTCGCTTCTCCGTAAAACGACCTATAACAATTACAACGCAGTCTTCGTGGCCAGCGAGCACTTTGATGAGACAGATCTACAAAGCATCGTCTCACGCTTCGAGGGTCGCGCGACTGCCGTGCGCTTGAGAGGCTCGTTTACGAGGTCCCAGGCGTTCAACGTCGGACTCGTGTCCTGCACGACTTCTCATGCTGCCCTCGTCGACCAGCACTGCGACTTCGTCGAGGGGGACTGGATCGAGACCTTGTTCGCCTATATGCATCGTGACGGCGTCGCTGTAGTTGCTCCGACACTCACCGATGAGTTTGGGGTGATTCGTTCTGCCGGGCTGAGCCTCACGTCAGAACCGCACGACACGGGCTCTGGTCATCGAGTGTCAGAACTCGGACCTGTCGGAATGTTCGCGATTGCTCGTGAATGCTTCGGGGTTCGTACACGTTGCGCCGTCGTTGACGTCGCAGCCCTGAAGTCCGTCGGCGGATTCAGCCCTGACTACAACTCAGATCTGGTCGACTTCGACTTGGGGTGCAAACTTCATGAGCGAGGCAGGCATGCCATCATCACTCCGCTCGTGACCGTACGTCTCTTTGACGACTTTAACGTCGTATCGGACGACCAGCAGATATTCGCAAGTCGCTGGACACGATTTATCGACAATGAC
>Ga0129336_10003260_pt1 | contig 10026 bp, 9 predicted proteins | sample CPB6_02_DNA_FD_96878 | JGI IMG/M metagenome (GOLD analysis project Ga0129336, IMG submission 96878) | Freshwater to marine salinity gradient microbial communities from Chesapeake Bay, USA - CPBay_Sum_0.6_0.2_DNA | ecosystem: Environmental > Aquatic > Marine > Coastal | place: USA: Chesapeake Bay...
CGTGCGCATTCTGCGGATAAGTGAGCGGATCGTCATAACCGATGAATGCAATCTGCTTCCCGTCTGGTGACACCGACGGCTGAAAGTACGAGCCCTTCTTGTCGGTGAGTGTGGTGATCTCACCGCTCATCGAAACGATGTGCAAGTCGGTCGCGAGATCGAAATCCCACCCCTCATGCAGGGCGGCACTGGTCACCACGCCACTCGAGTCGGGCAGCCACGACGGTGAGGAGTGCGCACGATTTCCCGGGGTCAGATTGCGCGGCGCGATGGTTCCATCGCTCGGCACGACGTAGACGTGTTCCGGGCGGTCGAAGACGAAATCCTCACCGTTCAACCGCGTGTAGAACGTCTCGATTTTTCGAGGTGACATCCAGGATGCATCGTCCTTGGTGTAGCGCTCATCTTGCGTGCGCGAGGTAAAAGCAATCCACTTACCACAACTCGACCAAGCGATTGACCCCACACCATCGGGCATGGTCGCAACCGTGCGAATCTCTCCACTGATCCCGATCGGAATGATGCAGAGTGTGGTCTCGCCCTTCTTCTCGCTACGACCACTCGTGAATGCCAGCCAGGTACCGTCAGGCGACCAGGTCGGATTACCGTCGCGCTTTTCTCCGGCAGTGAGGGGTCGCGGTGGAGTAGATCCATCCGCTGCAGCAACCCATACCTGTGAGCGGTATTTGTTGGCCTTCTGGTCGACGCGAGTCACCACGTATGCCACATGTTTGCCGTCGGGTGAGACGGCCGGAGACGAAGCTCCAATCTGCCGGGAGATGATGTTCTCTGCGAGTTCGGTATGAGCAGATGAGTTTTGTGAAGTCGGCATGAAGCTAGTTTCTAGCACAGCCCGCTGGTCCGTAAACCGTTACAAGGACTAGATCAGAGTTTCAAATGAACTCTTGAGCAATGACGTAGTGTTAGTTCCGAATTCTGCCATCGTCTGAAGTGTCGATACGGAAAGCTGGTTCGGAAGGCGACCGTAGTTGGAATAAACAATTGTCTGCACTTGGATTCCGTGATTTGAAAAAGCTTTGGAATCCAAGTAGTTAAGGGCACTTAGTCCCGTTCGGTAGGTGCGGGCTCCCAGTTTTTCGCAGATTTCCACAAGCTTAAGATTCCGATCGGTATTGACTATAGAGAGATCAGAGTCCCGCAGAATCGTAGTTTTGAGACGTAGCTGTTGTGAGATCAGTCGAAGAAAGACTTCAGATACACGTGACAGAGAAGACGATTGGGAAATTCCCATGAACGCCTCTTCCCACTCAGACTTGAAGTCTTGGAAGTGGGTAGTTCCTGTGAGAGTTTGCCGGACAGCAGACCAGTGCCGCCGCGACCATCTATCGTCAGCAATCTCTACGCTCTCAAGACTCTGCCCAAAGCGACTAGATGTCTTTACTGGTACAGTTAGCCAGAAGTAACCGTTAGCACCTCTTAAGCGGTTCCTATTCTGAAAGGAGTTCTTGGTGTAGTCGACGTGGTCGTATATCACGAAATAGTCGCAAGCACCAAGCAGATCGAAGTAACCAAACCAGGGAAGATAGTGGGATTGCAAAACGGCTACGGAGACCTCAGAACCCACCGTGACGCCCCGCATTCTGATTGAGCCAAACTTGTCGAAGCTGACGATTGAAAGAAGAAACTAGCACAGCTTGCTTTCGCAGACCTTAAAGCCCATTGATAAGTAAGTGTATTACGGTCAGTTCCTAGTGTCACCGACCAGGACGTTGCAATCTGAGCTCGAGAATTGGGAGCAAAGACGGATGAACCAAGTTACCGAGGTTAGTCATCAGGCCTGATGTAAGTCGCAAGAAGCGAAAAGCGGACCCCTTTCTTTCCACAAACTCAGAATCTCGCAAACGATTGACATAGAGGTGAAATGCACTTCGACTGAATTCATAAGGTATTTCGTTCGACTTCATGGCCGATCTAATTTTGCTTGGGACGGGCCAGGAAAGATCATCCCACAATTCTTGACTTGTGTACGAGTTCGCGAGCGGCTTGTGATCTGATATCTTCTTGGTCAGGACACGATAAGTCATGCTCTTTGACCAAAGTGTCGCCATGTTGAAATGTGGTTCGTAGGGCCATCGATAGTTTGGGAAGGTAAAGAGCGCGGTTCCACCAGGTTCAATTGCCGCATAGGCGGCAGTGAGAATAGGCTCGAAAGGATTGACGTGCTCTAAAACTGAAATGCCGAACACAAGTCGCGCTCGCTCGTTCGGACGTACAGGCGTGAGCCCGAATGGTTCGGATATCCAATTTGGCTTGGCTCGTCCATCGATCCACGCTAAATCAATCGCATTACGAAGCTTGGCCATGAAACTGAATTCCCTCTGGGCGGGCTCGTATGCGGTCACATTGAATCCCTTGGCAGCCAAGAGTCTGGAAAGAACTCCGTGTCCTGCGCCAACTTCAATTATTGAATCTCCAGTGTTAAGGTTCTCCAGTGAGGACTGAATCACTTTGAATCCGAATGCGGCTTCATGTAAGTAAATATTTGCCAAGTCACAGATGTCTGGATGGGTTTCAACAAAGTACGACTGCAGAGAAGAATCGAGAAAGGGCTTCAGTAGTGCTGGTATTTTGATTTTGTTCAATTGTTGGCTCAGACTTCTTCCCAGATGTGATATCGAGGTCTACCCAAAACCTCTCTTAAGATACTCCGCGCATAGAAGGCAACCATCGTGATGCCTAGACCCAACAACACCTGATTTAGGAGTAGAACCAAAAATACCAAGCTAGTCGTTGATGCCGGATCGCCGCCATCCGATACGAATCTCCACATTGCAGTAGCCCCTAAGGTGGACGCGAGCCCGAACATTACTACAGAGACAATTACTGTAACTCTAACTGGCAGACCGATTTCGTTAAGCAGCATTGGCCAGGCAAGACGAACTCTCTTCTTGAGAGTGTAGGTGGAAGGTGCTTTCGGAGATTCAGAATCTGGCATCTCGATGGTGACTTGTCGAAAGCCAATCTGAGTTGAGAGTGGTCCGTAGACACTCGAGTGGTCTTGATACTGAACAAGGGCAGTTACGACGGGCAACGTCATTGCTCGGAATGTACCGATGTCTTCAACAAGTGGAGACCCTGTGGACTTCTGTGCGAGTCGATGCAATAAGCGGCTCGTCGAACGCGTCTTTCGCAATCTAGTCGTGGTTGTTAGAGCAATATCCGCAGTTCCATCCAAGAGAGGCTCGAGTAGCAGTGGAATGTGGAGTGGGTCATCATCCAAATCAGAATCAATTAATACCACAACGTTGCCTCGCACAGCACGAAGACCCGCGAGAATCGCCGGATGCTGACCAAAGTTGCGAGTCAGTCTGATGCCCTTTATTCGCGAGTCAGACGCCGCGCGTTCCTTTATCAGATTCCAGGTTCCGTCAAATGAGCCATCGTCGACTAACACAACCTCATGGTCTACACCTACGAGTGCGAGCGCTTTGGTAACTTGATCCAAAAAGCGGTTCAATGTTGAGACGCTGTTATAGCAGGGAGACAGAACTGAAACTAGAGCCAAAATCTAACCCTGATTCGGTTTGTATAGACGCTCTGCTTCCGGCAGATAGTACTCGTCCATAGAAGCAGGTACTCGAACATTGAATCCGAGAAGTTGACGTTGCATCTCATCAAGTCCCTCTATTTGTGCAGCCGTCATCATTCTCGGATAGTCAAATCTTTGTCTCATGAAGGATCTGCAGAAATTAAATGTTAGAGCATGCCGAGGCTGCATCGTCTTATTTTCGCCACCGGAGTGCCAAAGCCGGGAGTAGAAGATCAAGAGCGAACCAGCATCAAGTTCAGGAACAAGTTTGGACGAGTCAAATTCCCGTAGAGATGGCTTTGTCGCACGACCGTGAGAGCCTGGCATTATCTCAATTCCACCGTTGTCAACTGAGACATCAGTCAACGGTATGAAGGCGTTCATGTTGGTTGGATATCCGGGTATCAGTCTGGGGCAATCCACGTGGACTCGCCTTGACCAGTTACTTCCGTTTGGAGGCATCGTTGAAGTCGTGAACGCATAGAGAAGAAACGTATCGTGAAGAACACTCCCCACAATCTCAGTAAGAGTGCTCTTTTTAAGGAAGCGCATGAAGCTTGAATCTCGAAGCATTGGATTGTGAACCATGTAGCGATCTTGAGTGGGTAACTTGGGACTATTGAGGTCTTCGTCTATCAATAACTGCAGTCGACGCGCAAAGACCATGCAATCGGACCTATTCAGGAAATTGGGAATGACCAGATAGCCCTTATCAGTAAGAGACCCAATACATTCGAGCAAATTATCTTCGCTCACTACTTTCTCGCTTCAAACCACAAGTACTTGAAGAGGTGTGACGACAGGGGTAGCAACCGAGCAAGATGATTTGCGATGGTGGCTGACTCGGAAGCCGACTGCATGTGCATTACATGGCCTTCTCCCAAGAACCATTCATGGTGGATCGAAATATGTTGAAATCCCGTGTCGAGCAACGCCTCCATCAGTTGTGGCTCAGTGAAGCCATCGCTCGTTTCTTTGTGCGGTTCTGCAGCTGCCAGCAGTTCTTGGCTAACTCCAAACTTCGTGAACATCTTTGTCGCGTGGTTTACAACTTCGTCTATCTCGCGACCCACCAATGGATCAAACTGGCTCGCATCGGTACCGAGCGTACGGAGTTGAGTCCAAAAGTTGCCGTTTGGAATCAAATCCATGTACAAGTATCCGCCCGGCTTCAATATCCGATGGGCTTCCCGAAGGGATGCTTGCGGGTCAGCAAAGTGATCGAGAACACTGTAGCCAGTAACGAGATCCGAACTATCTGATGATAGTCCTGTGTCGTAGACGGATCGCTCCAAAATTTCAACCCGAGGTAGGGACTTCGCCCTAAGAATCTTAAGCATTGCAGGCGTTGTATCAATTCCAATTGCCAACTTGATCCATTCGGGTAGCAACTCGAGAACGAAGCCGGTTCCACAACCAAAATCAACCACTGTTTCTGGACGATCTACTTTCGACAAAAGTCCTAAAAGCCTGTTCCTTACTTTGACCTTATTCTCAGGTCGATTATGCGGCTCGTCAGATTCATAAGTTGGGGCAAGAAGTGTATGGAACTCCTGATTAGCCCTTATCGCTGCAGCACGACTAGCAGAGTCGGCAGTACCTAGATTCCTCATAACGTTCCAATGCTAACCCACCGAAGTGCAATGGGTAACCCTAAAGTGTAGGGAGTTCGGCACTAGCTAAAGTCAAGAGTTCGGGTTCATCGAGACTAGGGACGAATGGTAGTGATGTGTATGACGCATTCTCGACGCGAGGACGGGAAGACATAATCATCACGCGTCGATCGGCCATCCAAACAGCCGTTTGGGTGTGCAGGAGATTGACGCCTCTTGCAAACGCCGCTTCTGACGCATGCCATTCGAGTCCAGGATTGCGAGGCATGACAAAAACACTGATGATTGGTCCCGTATCAATACCTTCATCAACGAAGTGACAGGTTGCACCCTGAATGACTGAGTGACTGCGCTTTTGGTTGTCGAAGCCATGTAGTCCACCAAAACTCGGCAGAAGTGTGGGGTGAAGATTGATGATTCGGTGTTTCAGTCTGGTTACCACATGCGCTGGTATGAGGTGGCGAAATGTCAGCATCCAGAAGTCGCAAGGATTTTGATGAACTATGATTTTCTCAAGCTCGATAGGAATCTGAGCACGGACATCACTGATTTGAACAGTCTCAACATTGAGTGACTTAAAGACCGACTTCAGTGACGGTTCGGCCGTCGGACCTAGCAAGACGAAGAACTCAGCATGAGGTCGGAATCGTCTCAGATACTGAATTGTGTGAATCGCGGCTCGACCGAAGCCCGAGATACCGAATCCAATCCTTAATTGCATGATCTGTCAGAAGCCTACCGATCGCTCGACAAATCACAAGTAAGGTGTCGACCGTTTTTCGCATTTCTCGTCTCGACATGAAATGTATTGGCAGTTGAAGGAAAAGTGCTCTTTCCGCCGTCACTAATGGTTACGCAGTGGTGACTCGCTTGCAATGGCAGGGCTGTGGCACTTTTACGGTGCAAATTCGGAGACTGCGGAGACGCACGCTGTCGGCGAGTTATTGAAATACGCCTGATTGGTGCTGATTCTGCGACGAGTTCGATTGATTGTGAGTGATGAGAAACTCAAAGTGGTTGGTTTGCTTATTGCACTGACCTCTCTGAGCCGAGTTACAGCAATAGATCAATCCCATTGAACGACTTCTAATTGCGCGTTCACTAAGTTTACTGCACTCCAACACAAGAACTTCCCCGGTAAGCCGCGTGCCAACGAGGTCTAGAATCTGGATACCTGCGATTGACGACCGTTAGTATCCTTAGCACCTAGTTGGCTTTACCGGATGCAGCGGAACGTATGGACTCATCGGATCACTCGTACCACTTTGACGTGGTCATCGACTCTTTAAGAACTTTCGAAACATACTCAACTTGGCCCATTGTCAGGTCAGGGTAAATCGGCAGGCTTATGGCAGTACGAAACACAGCTTCGGAATTTGGAAAACTCTTCGAATCCAAGGAAAACCGTTCTCTGTAATAGCTGTGCTGATGCAGTGGTCGATAGTGCAGGCTGCAACCAATTCCTCGCGACTTTAGCGACTCCATTACTGCATCTCTGTTGACTGACTTCGGCATACGAACCACGAAGAGATGCCAAGCATGGTTCTCGAAGTTGCCCGCGTGTGGCGGCAACTGCACATCAGAGCCGTCGAGTAGATCGAAGTAATAACGGGCTATTTCTGCTCGCTTCCGCTGCATCTCAAATCTGCGTCGGAACTGTGTGAGCCCGATAGCAGCCAAGAGGTCTGGGAGATTGGCTTTGAATCCAGGCTCGAGTACCTCATAGTCCCAGGTGTTCCCGGCCGAAGTAAATCTACGAAAGTACGAATTGCGATCAATGCCATGCTGCCTCAATAGACGGACATTAGTGGCTAACTCCGTGTCGGAAGTACAAATCATCCCACCTTCCCCAGAAGTGACCGTCTTGTTGGCATAGAAGCTAAATATGGTTGCGGTGCTAACAAACCCAGACCCGACATCGCCGAGTTCATCTGACGCTGGCAAGGCATGAGCTGCATCCTCAACGACTGCCACTCCAGTCTTCGACAACTCGGCAAGCGACGCTCGAAGCTGATGCGACACGAGACCCCCATAGTGGACCACCGTCACTGCCACGTCTGGCGCAGCGGCGTCGAAAACGTATTTCGGGTCCAAACAAAGAGTACTTTCGTCAACATCCACAATCCGGCAGCCCAAACCCGCATGAACTGCGCTCATGGCGGTAGATGTGAATGTAAGACTTGGAACGATGACCTCACGAATCCCGCGCTTTCGCAACGCAGCATAGGTAAGTTGCAAACCAGCTGAGGCCGACGAGACTGACACCGCGGAGTTTCTGAGCCAATTCTCAAACTCCTGTTCAAGTTGTTCTGCAACGTTTCCTGATGTCAGCCACCCTGAACGCAGTACTGCCAGTACCGCGTTCTCCTCCTCCTGCGAAATGCTGGGTACGTGGAAAGGAATCCTTAGGGTCACGAGCTTTGGCTTTGTTGGAGACAGCAAATTTTACGACACACCATAACTTCTTTAGGCACAGAGTTCTCGCATCGTTCTTAATGCATTTTCGGGATTGACTCGACTAGAAAGAACCTCGTCTACATTCAGTGCTCGTTGCCTTACGGCAACAGCACCGTCATCTCCGATGTAGCGAACTGGTCCGTCCTCCTTGGAAACCAATATCTCAGAGATTTTTTCTCCTGGCTTCAACCCACTGAAGACAATCTCTGGAACTGGGTCAAATCGTTCAGCAATATTTCGTGCAATATCAATAATCTTCATTTCATCAGGCATTGACGGAACCAGGGTCTCTGCGGCATGAGCCGCACGAATTGACGCAAGAATGAAGGCAGCCGCCCGTTCAATAGAGATGAAAAATCGTCGAGCTTCGGGGTGCGAAACGGTCAGAGGTCCACCCAGTGAAGCCTGCTGCTCGAACGTTTCAAACACCGAACCACGTGACCGTGTCACATTCCCGAATCTAACGCTGTGCCATTTTCGGCTTGACTCAGGTCGTCTGTTGACCGATCCGACAACGAGGCGTTCGGTAATCAACTTGCTGAATCCGAGAGCACTCGTCGGTGAGGCAGCTTTGTCAGTACTTACGTTAATCAAGAATGGAATCTCTGCCGATTGTGCTGCCTCGATCACGTTCGCTGTGCCCAAGACATTCGTCTTCCAAGCTTCGATTGGAAACTTTTCAAGAATTGAGACATGCTTGAGTGCTGCGGCGTGAATAACAATCTCGGGTCGGAAGTACTTGAAGGCATAATTCAGTGCTTCACTATCACGAATGTCTGCAAGAAGCAACTCAAGAGACTCGCTCTTGATAAATCTCTTTGCGCGCGATATTGACATGGCCAAGAGTGATTCGTCTCGGTCGAGACAAATGATCTGTCTACAACCGGAAACTGCCAGCTGACGAACTACCTCAGAGCCAATACTTCCACCGGCACCAGTTACTAACGCCGACGTCAGACCCAGAGGCGAATGGGAGTGCCTAGGTTCAACGCTTGAATCGCGTGAAAAAATTGGAGGGTGATCAAAGCACTGAGTGAGCTCGTTGATTTTCACACCGCACACGAGGTCTTCGTAGGTGGGAGTTCGCAGAATCCGAACGCGAAGATTTGTGACGAGTTTCAACACTCGCTGCAAAAGGTCGTTATCTCGACGAGAGACTGCCACAATGACAGCTTCGGCGTCATGTATCGCCAACACTCGCGCGAGATCTTCCAGTCCGCCAAGAACTCTTACACCCAAAATTGAGGATCCGTGTAGCTCAACTCGGTCGTCTAAAACTGCTACGACCTGGAATGTTGACAACTCTGGTCCAAGCACTGTGTTGGAGAGAAGCATCCGCGCGGCAATCCCCGCACCAACCATGACAGCGACTGTCCTTGAGGAAGTCATGCGTATTGCTTCTGCAAATTCCCCATGCGAAAACTTCTTGCTTCTACACTTTGATTGAAAATTCGTCCGACCACTCCATCGCCACTAGATTCGTCCGGTGTACACGTCGCCTCGCCAGAAATCTGCTCAAAGAGGATGCTTTCAGCGGAGAAATCGAAGAACTCAAGAGACATCTGACTGGGCCCGAGGATGACTCTAACGCAGAGCGGCGTAACGCGGTTTCACGAGTTCGTTGATGATTCGTAGGCGTTCCTCGAAGTGAGCAAAGGCACTCTTGACCGAGTTGACCGTGATCCACTGGAAATCGTCCAACGTCCAGCCGAATGCATCGGCACATTGGATGAACTCGCGTGTCATCGACGTGTTGCTCATCAGGCGATTGTCGGTGTTGAGCGTTACGCGGAACCGTAATCGGCGCAGCATGCCGATGGGATGTTCCGCAATCGATTTGCACACTCCGGTGTTGACGTTGGAGGTGGGGCAGAGCTCGAGTGGAATTCGGCGGTCGCGAACGAATTCGGCAAGTCGACCGAGTTGCTCGTGCCCGGGCTCGCCGGTGATGTCGTCGACGATGCGAACGCCGTGACCGAGTCGCTCGGCCCCACAGAATTGCAGCGCCTCCCAGATGGACGGTAGGCCGAATGCTTCACCAGCGTGGATGGTGGAGTGGAAGTTCTCACGCTGCACCAACTGGAATGCATCGAGGTGTCGCGTCGGTGGGTGGCCTGCTTCGGCACCGGCGATGTCGAAGCCCACCACGCCTTCGTCACGGAATTTGACGGCGAGTTGCGCGATTTCCGAACTACGAGCAGCCGTACGCATTGCACAGAGGATGGTGTAAATCGTCAGGTCGGTTCCTGCGGCGCCTCGACGGAAACCAGCCAACACGGCGCGGACGACTTCATCAAGCGAAAGACCGGCCTCGGTATTCAGCTCAGGCGCGAACCGAACCTCGGCATACACCACGTTGTCGGCAGCAAGATCCTGAGCACACTCATAGGCCACGCGTTCGATTGC
>Ga0129336_10003261_pt1 | contig 10024 bp, 7 predicted proteins | sample CPB6_02_DNA_FD_96878 | JGI IMG/M metagenome (GOLD analysis project Ga0129336, IMG submission 96878) | Freshwater to marine salinity gradient microbial communities from Chesapeake Bay, USA - CPBay_Sum_0.6_0.2_DNA | ecosystem: Environmental > Aquatic > Marine > Coastal | place: USA: Chesapeake Bay...
CAGCGTCTGGTCTGTACACAATTGCGAGAAGGCCCATCGGGAGTCTTCCCCAACCCTCCCCAGGAGACCCCCACCCCCGTGCTCGAAGACGCCGCTGCGGCTCCATCCTTTGATCACCCGATCTTCAGCGAGAGCATCCGCCGGATCCGCCAGGCCCTGTCCGCTGAAGGGGGCTTGGGCCAGCTCACTCCCCTCGAGCAGGAGGTGGTGCTGCGTCTGATCCACAGCAGCGGCGACCTCAGCCTCGCCAAGGATCTCCGCATCACCCCCGGCGCCTGTGATGCCGGCGTGGCCGCCCTGGCTGCCGGCGCCCCTCTGCTCACCGACACCGCCATGGCCGCCGCCGCCGTGGCCCCCATGGCACGGCGCACCTTCGGCAACGCCGTGCACAGCGTGCTCGAGTGGGCACCGTTGAGCCCCCCTTCGGGCAGCACCCGTACGGCAGCCGGCATGGCTCCAGCCCTGCGGGAGCTGCCTGGGGCCGTGGTGTTGATCGGCAGCGCCCCCACGGCCTTGGATGTGCTGCTGGAGTTGGTGGCCTCCGGCTCAGCGACACCCGCGCTCGTGATCGGCATGCCCGTGGGGTTTGTGGGGGTGGCCGAAAGCAAGCGCCACCTGGCCGCGGCTGCCCAGCTGCCGCAGATCCGCCTGGAGGGCAGCCGTGGCGGCGCCGGCCTGGTGGGGGCCGCCGCCAATGCGCTGCTGCGCCGGGCCTGGCTGGATCAGGCGGCGGCCCGCTGATCGGTGCTGCTGTCGGCGACAGCCACAACACTGTTGGCTTCGATGCGCCCCAGCACCTGGCGGGCCCGCAGCACCACCGCCGCCGGCACCCCCGCCAGCCGTGCCGCTTCGATGCCGTAGCTGCGGTTGGCGCCGCCGTTCACCACCCTGTGCAGGAAGCGCAGTTCGCTGCCCGTGTCCTCCACCAGCACCTGGGCGTTGGCCACGTTGGGCCGTTGATCCGCCAGCGCATTGAGCTCGTGGTAGTGGGTGGCGAACACGCTCCGGGCGCCGATCTGGTCGGCCAGGTATTCCGCCACCGCCCAGGCGATGGAGAGGCCATCGAAGGTGGCGGTGCCACGGCCGATTTCATCGAGCAACACCAGCGAGCGCGCGCTGGCGTGGTGAAGGATGTTGGCGGTCTCCGCCATTTCCACCATGAAGGTGGACTGGCCGGTGCTGAGGTCGTCGCCGGCGCCGACGCGGGTGAAGATCCGATCGGCGATTCCCAGCCGGGCGGATTGCGCCGGAATCCAGCTGCCGATCTGCGCCATCAGCTGCAGCAGGCCCGTCTGGCGCAGGTAGCAGCTTTTGCCGCTGGCGTTGGGGCCCGTGAGCACGAGCAGGTCGGGGTGGGGTTCGCCCCCCAGGCCGATGCCGTTGGGGGTGAAGGGCTCCTCCACCAGGAGCTGTTCCACCACCGGATGGCGACCCGCCTCGATCTCCAGCAGGCGGGCCTCGGGCCCCTCGGGGTCGGTGATCTCGGGTCTGCAGTAGCCGCCGGTGGCCGCCAGGTCCGCCAGGGAGGCCAGGGCATCGAGCTCGGCCACCAACCGCGCGGCGGCCCGGATGGGCCCCGCCAGCGTCCCCACCCGTTCCCGCAGCCCGCAAAACAGCTCGTATTCCCGCTGGGCAGCGCGGGCTTTGAGTTGCAGGATGCGACCCTCACGCCCCTTCAGTTCCGGGGTGACAAACCGCTCCTCATTGGCGAGGGTCTGGCGCCGGATCCAGTGCTCCGGCACGGCTTTTGCCTTGGCCTTGCTCACCGCCAGGAAGTAGCCAAAGGTGCGGTGGTACTGGAGTTTGAGGGTGGGGATGCCGCTGGCGCTGCGCTCCGCCAGCTCCTGTTGCGCCAGCCAGGCGTCCTGATCGTCGAGCTGGTTGCGCAGGCCATCAAGCTGCGGGTCCACCCCGTCGTGGATCAGGCCCCCCTCGCTCAGGCTCAGGGGCGGAGTGTCCACCAGCACGTGGCGCAGCTCGGCGGCCAGCTCAGCCAGCTCAGGCCAGGGCTGTGCCAGGGCCTGCAAAGGGGCGCTGGTGGCTTTGGCAAGCAAGCCTGCCAGCTGGGGCAGGCGCTCCAGTCCATCGGCCAGGGCCACCAGGTCTCGGGCCGAGGCGGTGCCGGCGCCGCAGCGTCCAGCCAGGCGCTCGAGATCGCCCATGGCCCGTAGCAGCCTGCGGATGGCGTTGCGTAGGGACCGCTCGGCGACCAGTTCACTGACGGCGCTTTGGCGGCGCAGGATCGCGTCGCGCTGCACCAGTGGCGCCTCGATCCATCGGCGCAGGCAGCGGCCACCCATCGCGGTGTGGGTGCTGTCGAGGGCCCACAGCAGGGAACCGTGGTGGCCGCCGCCCATGTGGGTGCGGGTGAGCTCCAGGTTGCGCCGGGTGGCGGCATCGAGCACCAGAGCATCGCCGGCATGCCAGGTGGTGGGCAGCTCCAACGGGATCTGCCCCGTGCTGCTGGTGTCATCGAGATAGGCCACCAGCCCCCCGGCTGCCCGCAGCGCCAGCGGCATCTCGCCCAGGCCCAGGCCATCAAGGCTGGCCAGGCCAAAGCGTGCTTTCAGGGTGGCTGCGGCCTCGGCTGCGGCAAACGGGGTGCGGGGCTGGGGCGTGCGATGCATGCCAGGCGGACACCAGCTGTGGTGTTCTTGATCAGCAACACCACCACTTGTGGTGGTGTTGTCAAGAGTTGATGGCGTGCCGTCAGCAATGTCGGCCGGCACCAAGAGCTCAGCGGCCTCGAGTTGCAGCAGCTCCTGGTGCAGTTCGCCGCTGCCCGTGCGCTGGCTGGCGCGGAATTCGCCGGTGCTGACATCGGCAACCGCCAGGCCCCAGGCGTTGCCTTCCTGTACCACCGCCGCTAGCCAGTTGTTGCGGCGGGCGCTGAGCAGGCCCTCGTCGATCACGGTGCCGGGGGTGAGCACCCGGGTGATCTCGCGGCGCAGCAGCTCGCCTTTGGCCGGTGTGGTTTCCACCTGATCGCACAGGGCGACGCTGTAGCCGCGGCGCACCAGCTCGCCGCAATAGCGCTCGGCCGCATGATGCGGAATGCCCGCCATTGGCACCCGGCCGATCGCCTTGCCCCCTTCTTTGCCGGTGAGGGTGAGCTCCAGCAGCCGCGACACCAGGATCGCGTCTTCAAAGAAGCACTCAAAGAAGTCGCCCAGCCGGTAAAGCAGTACCCGCTCGGGATGTTCGGCCTTGAGCTCCACGTAGTGGCGCAGCATCGGCGTCAGCTGGGCCGGTTTAACCAGGCTGTGGTGGTGCCAGGGGGGCAGGTCGTCTTGGGGCTCGCTGGCCGTCTCTGGAACAACACCTGTGTTGCCGCTTGGCACGGTTGGCGTGCTCTGGCGCTGTCTGGGCCTGCTGCTGGCATCGGCCACCAGGGCGCCTTCGTCGGCCACGGGCTCAGCTGGTGCTGCAGTAGCTGCGGGGCTGCCTGACAGCCCCAAAGCCTGCTCGAGCGAAAGCTGTTGTTCGGCTTTCGCGCTCACGGCCCATGCAGTGCTGGCAGCGATGGTAAAGCGACTGAGAGGATCTGCCCGCGCGCCTGGGACTTCATCTTGTGAAGGAAGCGCCGCTTGGATTGTCGGGTGACCATCCCAGCGTGTGAGAATCCGCCAACTGGATGCCGATCAGGTCGTTCCAGCCCCGCGTTGCTGAGCCATGCAGATCCTCAACACCCTCACCGTTCTGGCCCTGGTGGTGATGTCGTTCGCCCTGATCGTCGCGGTGCCGGTGTTGTACGCCAGCAGCGACGACAGCGGTCGCTCCAATCGTTTGATCCTGCTGGGCGGCTTGGTCTGGGTGGCGCTTGTGCTGGTCAACTGGGGCATGAGCTTTTTTGTCGTTTAAGCCTTCAAGGCCTGTTGCATCGCCCTGCGTAGGCTGGATGAACCTGGAAGGCCTTTGTTTTGGCAGTTTTTGAAGGACGGTTCACCGAAGCCAGTGGCTTGCGAGTCGGCGTTGTTGTGGCGCGGTTCAACGATCTGGTGACCGGCAAGCTGCTCAGCGGTTGCCTTGATTGCCTGTCGCGGCACGGCATCGATGTGGGCGAGCAGAGCGCCCAGCTCGATGTGGCTTGGGTGCCGGGTAGTTTTGAAATTCCTCTGGTGGCGCAGCGACTGGCGTCCAGCGGCCGCTACCACGTGGTGATCACCCTTGGCGCCGTGATTCGCGGTGACACGCCGCATTTTGATGTGGTGGTCTCTGAGGTCAGCAAGGGTGTGGCGGCCGTGAGCCGCAGCACCGGGGTTCCGGTGATCTTTGGGGTGCTGACTACAGACACCTTGCAGCAGGCCCTTGAGCGCGCCGGCATCAAGAGCAACCTGGGCTGGAGTTACGGCCTGCAGGCACTCGAGATGGGGAGCCTGATCAAGACCTTGCCATGAGCTCTGGCGCGTCGTTGTTTGGCTCCGCTCAGCGGGTTCTGGTTACTGGGGGTGCGGGGTTCATTGGCGGCGCGGTGGTGCGCCGGCTGCTGCGCCTCAGCGATGCCACCGTCTTCAACCTTGACAAGTTCGGCTACGCCAGCGATGTCAGTGGCATTGAAGCGGTGATGGCTGAGCTGGCCGGCCAAGGCCGCGCGACAGGTTCAGACGGCCAGCCGCGCCATCAGTTGCTGCGGGTCGATCTGGTTGATGCGGAGGCCACGGCTGCTGCCGTGCGTCAAGCCGATCCTGACTGGGTGCTGCACCTGGCGGCTGAAAGCCATGTGGATCGCTCGATTGAGGGGCCAGCGGCATTTTTGGAAAGCAATGTGCTCGGCACCTTCCAGTTGCTGCAGGCTGTGCGCAGCCATTGGGAGCAGTTGAGCCCCCAGCGGCAGGCGCGGTTCCGTCTGCTGCACATCAGCACCGATGAAGTGTTCGGATCCCTGGGCGCCACTGGCCGCTTTTCAGAAGCCACCGCTTACGACCCCCGCAGCCCCTACTCGGCGAGTAAGGCAGCCAGTGACCACTTGGTGCGGGCTTGGCATCACACCTATGGCCTGCCGGTGGTGCTGACCAACTGCTCCAACAATTACGGCCCCTGGCAGTTCCCCGAGAAGCTGATCCCGGTGGTGATCCTCAAGGCCGCCGCCGGCGAACCCATCCCGCTTTATGGCGATGGCGGCAATGTGCGCGATTGGCTGTTCGTTGAAGATCACGTGGATGCCCTGCTGCTGGCACTCAGCCAGGGTGAGCTCGGCCGCAGTTACTGCGTCGGCGGTCACGGCGAGCGCAGCAACCGGCAGGTGGTTGAGTCCATCTGCACCTTGCTCGATCAGCGCTTGCCTCAGGGGGCACCCCACAACCGCCTGATCACCACGGTTGCTGATCGGCCGGGTCATGACCGCCGCTATGCGATTGATCCCACGCGGATCAGCAGCGAACTGGGCTGGACTCCGCGCCATGACTTTGAGGCTGGCCTGAGCGCGACGGTCGATTGGTACCTGGCCCAGCGGGGCTGGTGCCAAAGCGTGCGGCAGAACGCTGCGTACGACGGTCAGCGCTTGGGACTGCTGCGATCGGTTTGACCACGGGGACCCCCGTGGTGCATGCTGTGTCGGTCAGCGGGAGCGCTGGCTTGCGGATGTAGCTCAGTGGTAGAGCATCTCCTTGCCAAAGAGAGGGTCGAGAGTTCGAATCTCTTCATCCGCTTGTTGAATTTTGCTCCAGCAGCATCAGCTGTTGGCGTCCGGTGCTCGTGAATCCGAGTTGGCGGTAGAAGCCGGCACTGTTGCTGGTCATCAGATACACCCGCTCGACCCGGCGCAGTTGAGGCAGCTCCAGCAGGGCTTCCACCAGCTGGCGTCCGAGCCCCTGACCCTGCAGCTCGGGAGCCACGACCACATCCCAGAGCACGGCGCGATACCGGCCATCGCTGCTCGCCCGGCAGAAGCCCACCAGTTGCCTGCCGCGCCAGAGGCTGATGGCGGCGGCGCTGCCCTTGAGCATGGTGCGCAGGCCACTGAGGCTGCGCCCTTGCGCCCAAAAGCTGTGTTCTTCAAGCAGCTGTTGCAGCTGCTGAACAGCACCGGCTGGTAGCCAGCGTGGCCCAAGTCCCAGCCGCAGGGCACGCGCACCGCTGCCATGGCGCATCAAGTGAAGTGGGGCAGCGCTGTGCATTGACCCATCCTCGCGTCAGGGCGCAACATGCGGGCAAGAAGCCTTGCCCCGGCTTGCTTTTGGGGCGCTGCTGCCGGTTTTGCAGTGGTAGGGTGAGCCCCATCGATGGCCGCGAAACCTCATGCTGAAGCTGCTGCTGGGGGATCCCAACGCCCGCAAGCTCCAGCGCTACCAGCCCCTTGTCTCCGACATCAATCTGTTGGAGGAGGAGGTGGAGCAGCTCAGCGATGAGGAGTTGCGCGGATTGACCGGCGAATTCCGCCAAAAATTTGAGGCGATTGCCGGCCAGAGCCAACGGCAGCGCCAGCTGCTGGCCGAGCTCTTGCCCCAGGCTTTTGCCGTGGTGCGCGAAGCCAGCCGGCGTGTGCTGGGCATGCGGCACTTCGATGTGCAGCTGATCGGCGGCATGGTGCTGCACGACGGCCAGATCGCTGAGATGAAGACCGGTGAGGGCAAGACCCTGGTAGCCACCTTGCCGGCCTACCTCAATGCGCTCACCGGCCGCGGCGTGCATGTCGTCACCGTGAACGATTACCTGGCCCGGCGCGACGCCGAGATGATGGGCCAGGTGCATCGCTTTTTAGGCCTCAGCGTCGGATTGATTCAGCAGGACATGTCGCCGGCTGAACGCCGCCGTAATTACGCCTGCGATATCACCTACGCCACCAATTCTGAGTTGGGGTTCGATTACCTGCGCGACAACATGGCGACCGACATCGCCGATGTGGTGCAGCGCCAGCCCTATTTCTGCATCATTGACGAGGTTGATTCGATCCTGATCGATGAAGCCCGCACGCCGCTGATCATCTCGGGCCAGGTGGAGAGGCCCCAGGAAAAGTATGAGCAGGCTGCCCAGGTTGCCGCTGCCCTCCTGCGCGCCGCCGAGATGGGCAAAGACGGTATTGATCCTGAAGGCGATTACGAAGTTGATGAAAAACAGCGCAATGTGACCCTCACCGATGAGGGTTATGCCAAGGCTGAACAGATGCTGGGTGTTGATGATCTGTTCAACCCAGCTGATCCCTGGGCGCATTTCATCAACAACGCCCTCAAGGCCAAAGAGCTGTTCATCAAGGATGTCAGCTACATCGTGCGTAACGATGAAGTGGTCATCGTTGACGAGGGCACCGGCCGGGTGATGCCCGGACGCCGCTGGAGCGATGGCCTGCATCAGGCGATCGAGGCCAAGGAATCGGTAGCGATTCAGCCCGAGACCCAGACCCTGGCCAGCATCACCTACCAGAACTTCTTCCTGCTCTATGAGCGCCTCTCCGGCATGACCGGTACGGCCAAGACCGAAGAAGTTGAGTTTGAAAAGACCTACAAGCTGGAGGTCACCCAGGTTCCTACCAATCGGCCCAGTCAGCGCAGCGACTGGACCGACCAGGTTTACAAAACTGAAGCAGCCAAATGGCAGGCGGTCGCTGCTGAAATCGCCGGGGTTCACGGCCAGGGGCGGCCCGTGCTGGTCGGCACCACCAGTGTGGAGAAATCCGAGTTGCTCTCCAGCCTGCTGGCTGAGCAGCAGATTCCCCACAACCTGCTCAACGCCAAGCCCGAAAACGTCGAGCGTGAGGCTGAGATCATTGCCCAGGCGGGCCGCTCTGGCGCGGTGACGATTGCCACCAACATGGCCGGCCGCGGCACCGACATCATTTTGGGCGGCAACAGTGACTACATGGCGCGCCTCAAGCTGCGCGAGGTTCTGCTGCCGCGTCTGGTGCGTCCTGAAGAGGATCACCGACCGCCAGTGCCGCTGCAGCGCGCTGCCTCTGGCGGTGGCGGGTTCGCAGGAGAGGGCGCGAGCTTTAAGGCCCCGAGCGAAGCGCGCGCCATCGGCAGCCTTTACCCCTGCCAGTTGGGCGATGACACCGATCAGGCGTTGGCCCAGCTCGCCAAGGATCTGGTGGCTGCCTGGGGTGACCGCGCTCTCAGCGCGCTGGAACTTGAAGAGCGCCTCACCCAGGCGTCTGAAAAGGGTCCGACCGATGACGCGCAGATCCTGGCTTTGCGTGATCTGCTCGGCCGGGTCAAGGCCGAATACGACAGCGTTGTGGGCCCTGAAGGCCTGCAAGTGCGCGAGGCCGGTGGACTGCACGTGATCGGCACCGAGCGTCACGAATCACGCCGCATCGACAACCAGTTGCGCGGCCGCTCGGGGCGCCAGGGTGATCCAGGCAGCACACGCTTTTTCCTCTCGCTGGAAGACAACCTGCTGCGTATTTTTGGTGGTGATCGCGTCGCTGGCCTCATGAACGCGTTTCGTGTTGAGGAGGACATGCCGATTGAATCCGGCATGCTCAACCGCTCGCTTGAGGGTGCTCAAAAGAAAGTTGAGACCTATTACTTCGACATTCGCAAGCAGGTCTTTGAGTATGACGAGGTCATGAACAACCAGCGCAAGGCTGTCTATGCCGAGCGTCGCCGTGTGCTGGAAGGGCAGGATCTCAAGCTTCAGGTTCTGGGGTATGGCGAGCGCACGATTGATGACATCGTCGAGGCCTACGTCAATCCTGATCTACCGCCAGAGGAAAACGATTACACCAGCCTTGTTGAGAAGGTCAAAGAATTCATTTACTTGCTCGAAGACCTCTCCCCAGAGCAGCTCAATGGTCTTCAAGTCGATGAACTTAAGGCCTTTTTGCAAGAGCAGATGCGCAATGCCTATGACATCAAAGAAGGCCAGATTGAGCAGGTCAATCCTGGTCTCATGCGTCAGGCAGAGCGTTTCTTTATTTTGCAGCAGATCGACACGCTCTGGCGCGAGCATCTGCAGTCTATGGATGCCCTGCGAGAGTCTGTGGGTCTACGCGGTTACGGCCAGAAAGATCCCTTGATTGAGTATAAAAATGAGGGTTATGACATGTTCCTCGAGATGATGACGCAGATGCGTCGCAATGTGATCTATTCGATGTTCATGTTCCAGCCGCGTGCCCAGGTTGACGATGAAGTCAGCACCATGGCCTGAGCTTGTCCTGGCAGCCTTGCTTGAAACTCGTCGACGTCGTCGTTAAAGGCCGGCGTCGCGATTGATCAGCTGGCTCTCGCCCAGAAATTCCAGGATTTCCCGGTCCTTGAGGTTCTGAGCCTCGCCGCGGCAAGGTTCCAGCAGGGGCCTGCCAGCCGCCAGTTCCCGCAGGCAACCCTGGGTGCGGGCCAGCGCCCCCTCTAAGGCATCAATTCGCTCCATCAGGTTGCGGATCACATTGGCCTCGGCGTCAGGCAGTGCTGAGTGGGCCAACGGATCAATGCGAACCCCCGACTGGTGAATGACCCGTCCGGGGATACCCACCACGGTGCTGTCTGGGGCCACATCACGCAGCAGCACCGAGCCGGCACCGATGCGGGTGTTGCTGCCCACGTTGATGGCGCCCAGCACCTTGGCGCCAGCACCCACCACGACGTTGTCTTCGAGGGTCGGGTGCCGTTTGCCGCTGGCCTTGCCGGTGCCCCCCAGGGTTGCCCCTTGATACAGCAGACAGTTGTTGCCGATCACTGCGGTTTCGCCGATCACCACCCCCATGCCGTGGTCGATGAACACACCACGGCCGATGCGGGCACCGGGGTGGATCTCGACGCCGGTCAGGCTGCGCCCCAGCTGACTTAGCAGCCGCGGCAGCAGCGGCAGGCCCAGACCCCAGAGCCTGTGGCTGATGCGGTGCAGCACCAGGGCGTGAAAGCCCGGGTAGCAGAGCAGAATCTCGAGCGTGCCCCGGGCGGCTGGGTCACGCTCTTTGATAATGGCGAGATCGGCCCGGATGCTGTCGAGCATGGTCTGAGCCTAGGCAGGCTCAGGCCGCGAGCAGGCCGATTTCCTTGCGCAACAGATCGATTGTGGCGTTGCCCAGATAGCTCTGCGCGCAGTGCACGACCGGCAGGCGCATCAACTGGCCCCTGTTCTGACGCAG
>Ga0129336_10003262_pt1 | contig 10020 bp, 9 predicted proteins | sample CPB6_02_DNA_FD_96878 | JGI IMG/M metagenome (GOLD analysis project Ga0129336, IMG submission 96878) | Freshwater to marine salinity gradient microbial communities from Chesapeake Bay, USA - CPBay_Sum_0.6_0.2_DNA | ecosystem: Environmental > Aquatic > Marine > Coastal | place: USA: Chesapeake Bay...
CCAAATGGTGAAGTAGTTCTAGACTAAGTTTCGCTAACTGAATACGCCGCCCTAGCTCAGTCGGTAGAGCGTCGCTCTCGTAAAGCGAAGGTCGCGGGTTCGATTCCCGCGGGCGGCTCGCAAGAATAAGCAAAGAATTCACAAAACATTTTAGAGTTTGAAATTCTGTAGAATCAAAGAAATACATGCAATCTGAAAGAGACAAACTCACTAAGTATCAGGAACTAATCAAAGAGAAAGAGTAAATCAGCTTCGCTTGCGTATTTGTAGTATAGTTTTATCGTGAAGACCAAAGTGAAGACTTTAAATGATAAAAAAAGTCTTTACTACAATTGGTCATCAGAGATTTACGGACTTGGACAGTATTATCGAGCGATTGCGAAGTACCCTTCCAGACTTCCTCTGTTCTTTACGTCGGATCATGGTTGCTCTTTTCCAGATGACACACCGAATTATGCTCGCGAATCGAATCCAAGAAGTCTCTTTCATCTCACTTGGAGCCCATGGATAAAGGCCTCAAAAGGAGACTGGTCCAAAGGGCCAATGAGAATAGCAATAAAACACCCTTACTTTCTTAAAGAACTACCGAGATATGCAAAAGAAAAAGAAGTAGTAACTTACTTTCCTTATCACACCGTCCCAGGTCACCAAATTTCCGGCCTAGATGATAAACGCAATCTGAATTTGTTACATGAAATAGTTTGCAAGGGTGCTGAAGTCAGGGTTTGTCTACATTGGCACGATTGGAATACCGACAGAAGAATTGTTTTTTCCAAAATCCTTAAAACCATAACAGCGGGAGATTCGCTATGTGCGGACTTTGCAACTAACCTTTTGGAGATCCTTCAAGAAAGCCAGGAAATTGTCAGCGAAAATGTAGGGTCACAGGTTTTTTACGCCCTAGCTTTGGGCAAAAAAATCACTTTTTTATGTAGTGAGATACAGGCAAGCGATAGTTTACTTACTAACCAGAAAATTAGGCAACTTGAAAAATCATTAATTAGCCGTATTAAGAATTTTCAAAATAATAACAGTGATGAGATGCGAGGCGAAATCCTTAGGGATTTCTTGGGATTTGATTACAAGTGGTCTCGAGTTAAGATTTTCCTCATTTGCTGGATTTCACTCGTAGCAATTGGGCCACGCTGGTTTTGTGTCAGGGCTTTCCAAAAATTTAGAGAAAGAATGGGATAATATAAACTTGTGCGTGGTAGAGATTTCTGTAGAAATTGCGGATTGGCGCTGTCACAAGCTTGCTTAAGTCTAGGATTCCAACCACTTCCTAACGCCATGGTGAAGACGCTTCACCAGTCTTTAGAAATTGCTAAACACCCACTAGAGTTGAGAATTTGTGAAAATTGCGGTCTTGGGCAAGTCGGTGATTATTTCAAAAGAGAAGATGTTTTCCCATCTAACTACGCCTATCAATCTGGAATATCTAAAGTATGGCGCGAATACGCATTTCGAAGAGCCGATCAACTCAAGGTAGAATTACGAAAGCGCGATGGGGTTAAGGTTTTTGAAATTGCTTCGAACGATGGAAGTGCACTTCTCCCGTTTATTAAAATGGGCTTCAAAACCTATGGGATTGAACCTGCGTCAAATTTAGCGCGGGCAAGTGAAGATATAGGAATAAATAAAGTTTATAAAAACTTTTTTGGATTAGATTTCGCTGTTACGCATAAAGAGGAACTAGGGGATATTGACTTGATAATGGCAAACAATGTAGCTGCACATGTCCCTGATATACATGATTTTTTTGCTGGCGTAGCGCAACTAATGTCAAGTGATACTATTTTATCAATTGAAAACCCTGGGCTTGATACAATCATGAAGAGCCTTTACTTAGACACAATTTATCACGAGCATTATTCATATTTATCAACAACAGCTATGTTGAAAATGTTGGAAGTACACGAATTGAAGCTCCTTGATGTTCATAGTATTCCATTGCACGGAGGCTCAAAGCGTTATGTAGTTGCAAAGCGGAATTCTCAAAGGCGACAAAATTTGTACAATTTAGAGTCACAATTAAGCAGGGAAAAAAAAATCGGATTAAACGACAAGTATCGTGTACTTTCTTTTTATGAACGAGCCACAAAGTTCCTACAGGAGATTAAGGCTTTCTTCGAATCGCACGCGACAGAAGGAATTGTTGGATTCGGTGCCGCAGCAAAAACCACAGTAATATTGAATGCTACACAAGCAAATCTCTACTTTAAAGCAGTTTTTGACTCAAATCCTTTGAAGCAGGGTAATTTTGTTCCAGGCACACAAGTTAAAATTCTATCCCCTAGCGACATAAAATATTTCAACTATAATCACGTGGTTATTTTCCCTTGGAATATAGCCAACGAATTCGTGAGTTGGGTTAGAGAATATCCCGTTAAGCCAGTCAAATGTTGGAAATTATTCCCGGAAATTATTGAGATAGAAAGTTAGTCGTGGTTTATCCGATAGGGGGCGTGGAAGTACTCGATGTGAGAACTCATCTAGACGAAAGGGGTGTTTTCACTAATATTTTCAGCAGTAGATTAATTTTAGAAAAAACGTCTATGAGAGAATTCCAAGTATTCTATTCATACAATGTTACTGCGGGCACATTAAGAGGTTTCCACTTTCAAAAAGAACCTAGTGAGGAATTCAAATTCATATTTTGCTTGACTGGAGAAGTTTGCGACATATTGGTCGACGTAAGGCCTGACTCCCCATCCTATGGCCTAACAAATGAATTTAGTCTTAGCGGAGAAAATGGAAAACTACTTTTAGTCCCACCTGGTGTCGCGCATGGTTATCAAACATTAAGGGACCACACATCATTGATTTATGCAATCACAGGAAAGTACGAAGAATCGCTACAGGAAAGGTTTAACCCGCTGTCCACTAAATTTATTGATCTCTGGCCACTCCCTGCTACTTCCATTTCAATAATTGATAGAAATTCAAGAACTTGGCCAATAGAATCCTAGTAACCGGAAGTACTGGCTTCCTTGGCAAAGAGCTGTTGTCAATCTACAACCCCTCAGTGTTACAGCTGCTAAGATCTCCTAGAGTCAATGTAGAAGATCCCCTATATGTTAAATGTGTTTTAGAGGCTGCAAAAAGTAAGGATTGCAACATGCTCTTACATTTGGCCTGGGTATCAAATTCACAAAGAAACTACAAGAAGAGTACGATAAATCAAGTTTGGGAGAAGAAAACGATCAACTTAGCAGAGGCTTGTTTTGAAGCCAAAATCAAGTTCTGCGGAGTTGGCAGCATTGCAGAAGTAACGGATTTTGGGATAACCAATCTATATGCTTCGAGTAAGCGAAATACGCGAAAAGCTATTCAAGAAATCTCAAAAGAATTTTTGTGGATACGTCCCTCTTATATTCTGGGACTCAGTCAGGGGAGACCGAGATTTGTAACAGAGATAAGAAACAACTCCAAACCTATAATGATTCATAATGGTAATGAGAGTCAGGATTTCATCTTACTGCAAGATGTCTTGCAAGGAATATTAATTGCATTAGAAAGAAATTTGACTGGCATAGTAGATATTGGAAGTGGCCGATGCACTAAAGTCGCTGAAATAGCCAAAGCTATCGCCAAAAAATTTGGTAAGCCGGAACCTCTAGTTTCAAGTTCCAAAGAAATGCCAAATCACTATTTTGAATCAAATATTCTGAGAAATCATGGATGGCGTCCCCACTATACCGATACGTTTTTCGACGCGACTTGGGAGCCATGATGCCTAATTGAAACCGATAGCCCAAAAGTGTCGCTTAGGATCACATAAAGTTGTAAAATTCTCATGTGTAGCGACGGATCTTTGACGCGAAAATAAAATTGGCGATAGATGGAGAGATACGGCTATCGCATGGCAAGAAATATCTTTGTCTCAATTTCACTTGCAAACCATAAGAATATTTGGACAGAATCTTGGAAGATTCCTTGAGAAATATAGCAAACGGAGCTAAAAAGACCCCAGCAGAGAAAACTACTCGATCATTTGAAAAGAATACTGCTAGTTGATGCTTGTGAACCCCAAATTGGGCATTCAGAAAAATGTCTGATAATGAACTTGCATATAGGAGGATTCTCCAGAATGGTTTCTTCTTGCCGGAAGCATCTTGAAATTTCAATAGACATTCGAGGAGCAGAAAAGATTCATAAGAGAAAGAGTGAGAGGGCATAAATATGTTCTCATGTAGGCGATTGTGGTTATGTCGATTACAGAGCGAGCCTTTTTCTAAGTCGCTGTATACCCTGCCCTGCAAACCGTAGCTGGAAGAAGATGTGCCAACCCAAGTAAGCGGCCAAGGGAGTGCTTTTATTCGCCGAGCCGACTCCAACATGACAATAGTTGAATAGTAGTCAGGAATTATGGAATGATAAAAACAACCTTGACTTTCAACTATTAATCTGGAAATAAAGTCTCGCCGCACGATTGAACATGTATATAATTGAGGGAGCTCAAAGGCAGATAGCATGCCTATAAACGTCAGCATAGTTCTTAGTTTGTAGAATCGCTTTGAACTTCTCGTCACTTTAAAGTCAAGTTGAGTTGGTGAAATTTGTTGAGGGTAATTCCAAAAGTAGTACGATCTTGACCAATTGAAAATATCGAAATTATTACTTTGACCTATTGCTTTGTCTAATTCCGATAAATAATCTCTTGTCACAAAGTCATCGGCACCAAGCATCTGTACCCATTCGCCTTTAGCGCGTTTCAAGATGAATTCGTAGTGCTGATTCATAGATAAGGATTTTTCTGGGGAAACAACTACAACTCTTTTGTCATCCACGGGTAGCCTAAATGAATTATCAACGGGACCATTTATACTAATAATGACTTCGAAATCATTGCGCTGGTTATTAAGCAGCAGGGGTAACGTATCTTTGAGATAAAATGAAGAGGTAGGAAGTATAGGATACAGTATTGAATACTTAATTTGCGTCATTAGCGGTTACTCTATTTCAGAATTCTATATATGTACCCATGGAGCTTGATTAGCTTGCCATAGGGAATTTAAATGATTCTTATCTCTGAGTGTGTCCATTGCGTACCACCAGCCATCGTGCCTAAAAGCGCTCAATTGACCAGATTCGGCTAACCATGGCAATATCGTTCGCTCAAGAACTTCGTTATCATCTACAATCATTTCAATTACTTTCTTGTGGAATACCATAAATCCCCCATTAATCCACCCTTCCATTACTTGGTTCTTCTCGTGAAATGCCCTGACATCATCACCATGAAGCTCTAACGTTCCAAATCGAGGGGGAGGGTGAACGGCAGTGACAGTTGCCAGCTTTCCCTTTTCGTAATGAAATTGTTTTAGAACGTTTATGTCAAGATTGCTTAGACCATCACCATATGTAAGCATGAAGTCGCCATTAATGTACTTGGCAATTCTTAGTATTCTCCCGGCAGTTTGAGTGTTCAATCCGGTATCTACTACCCTTACGTTTAAATTACTGACTTGATTTGCGTTGATAAATTTCGAAATCATGTCTACTCTATATCCACCTGCCACGATGAAGTCCGAGTAACCAAACTTTTCATAGACCTTGATAATGTGCCAAATCATGGGGAGATTTCCAATTCGCACCATAGGCTTAGGCAGGGAATGAGTTTCTTCAGATAGCCTCGACCCAAAACCTCCTGCGAGGATAACTACCTGCATATTGCCCCCTCGTAAGATTTAGAAACTCTCAGCAAAGTTCGAGTCATCTGTGCGTAAGACACGATGGTAAATCTCCGAGGTCGATTTATGCAAGCGTTTTGGGTCAAATTTACTGAGGACAGCATTTCTGTCGGCATCATTCCAATCATAATTAGCGTTAAAGCAAAGTTCTTTAATGACACGCGATAGTTCAATTGAGTCACCACACTTGAAGAATCCTGTAAAACTTGACCCCATAATTTCCTTAAAAACAGGTAAATCACTCAATATAAGCCGCAGACCTGATTGGAGTGCTTCAAGAACACTTAGGCCAAAACCTTCATAAACACTTGGCAAAATAAAAAAATCGTAGTGCGGAAGTTCCAATTCCGGCTTAGAAGTCTTCCCCTTAAAATTAATAAAAGCTTGAAGTCCGAGATTTGAGACTTTCTTCTTTAAGTCGTCGAGCAAAAAACCTTCTCCGTAAATATCCAAAGAGAAGCGAAGGCCTTCTCTGGATAAACTATGGCTAGCTTCAATTAATGTAGCAAGACCCTTTTGCGGAACTAGTCTTGCAAGAGTAACAATCCTTAAAGGTTTATCTCGAGCGGGCAGACTCTTTACGCCTTGCGTTGGAAACATTTTATCGAACCCATAATAAATTACAGTTATTGGAGTCTTCGTCGCCACTTCTCTAGAGATTAGGAGAAATTCCTTTACCGCTCCAGAAATAGCAATCACCCAAGAAGCCCTCATTGAGACCAATCGTGATAGAAAACTTGACATTGTTCTTGGCAACAAAGTCGCAAAAGGCTCAGCGTTATGTCGTGTGATAATCAATCGAAATTTGAATTGAGAAAAGAAGGCAAGAATTTCAGCACGAGGTAGATGCGCATGTATAATCGTGCGTCCTTTGAATTTCCGAAGATAGTTTCGCCACAAGATTACCTGATGAATAGGGTTTTTGTTTGCATGATTATCAATTACGGAAATACCTGAAGATAAAAGACTTTCTCGCAGAGCTCCCGAACCTTTTAGATAGAAGACCGATACTTCAAATCCACGCTCCAATTGCTCCCTTGCTAAAATTAGAAGTTGTTTTTCAGCTCCTCCATTATCTATAGTTGTGATAACGTGAATCACGTTGAGTTTGCTCATTCGTACTTTTTCGGTTCTGACTGCAATAAGTTAAGAAGTTTTGAAATCCAAGATTCAAGAGAGTGTTGAGAAGTTACATATTCATGAGCCTCTAACAGTTTTGATTCTAACAATCGATTATCAATTCTCCGAATTATGTTTAGTAAAATATTTAGATGCTCAGGTATGAGTTGTGTTTCATAATTGAAAGACTTAACCCATGGTAACCAAGAAAACTCTGCTATATATTCTGGATTAGTAGTCAAGACAGGTAGTCCGGCACAACTAGCCTCCAATAAGGTTTTGTCTAGTGATCCTATGAAGGAATGTATAAAGACATCGTACTTCATCAATGTTTGTCCTAATTGAGATCTTGGCACAGTTCCTTGAAACGTAACAAGATTCTTATCCGGCAATTGTTTAGCCATCTCTACTAGGGATAAGTAATATTGTTGATGGCCTGTAGTAGCAGTGCCAAAAATGTCTAGCGCTACGGGAGCATTCAATGAGGCTAGTTTTATGAAGTTGATTAACTCGTGGACTTGCTTCGAAGGATCTAATCTTCCAAAATAGACAAAACGTATTGGTCGAGACCTTGGAATAGTATGTAAATGATACTTAAACATTTCTGGATCTATTGCTTGGCCCAAGCAAATAGGAAGTTTAGAAGATTTAGGGAAAGAGCCTTTCGTAGAAGTTAATGGTATGACACCAAGCTTTAAACTTATTTTCAAAGCCGTAGATTTTGAAGCATGGGCGTACCATAGAAAGTGAGGAATTCCAAGAATCTTAGTTATGGGAGCCACAAGGAGAGAAATTTGCTCTGTCATGTGGGAAAACACCAGCGAATTTTGTATAGAAGGTATTTTATAATAAATATTGAATATAGCCTTGAGAGTGCTACGAAGCCGTCTCCCTTGCGACCACCCAAGAGGTACGACCTCTATGTTTTTAGGTAAGCCCGGGGAGACTTGCCGCTCTAATGTAAAGACCAAGACCTCTGGAAAGTATTTGCTAAGAGAGATGACTATATCTCTTTGGTGAGAAAATATCATATTTTCCGAATTCATCGAATAGTTGAGAACAACCAATCTATGAGGCTCTATTTTCGGACTCAATTGGGTTTATCCAATTCGTACCAGTTTATGGCGTTTAAGTTGTGCGATCCAAAACTTCTCTGGTACTCATCTTTGACGATTGAAGGAAGCCAAGTTTCTGAGTTAATTCGCGGATGAATGATTCGAAAAAAAGCCGCCCAAAGGCTAATCTTTGAAGTCGTTCCTACAAAGCACTGACAATTAATGCAATCAGTCAGAATGTTCCCTATGTGAACTCCAGGATTCATTGGTTGCCAATTAAACTCGGGACTGGATATCTTGATTTCCTCGGCGGATTTCACGGAGTCAGAAAATACCTTAGAGGTATGATTATTCTCGATTTTGATTTGAGACAGTAGGCGCACGATGGAATCTCGATTTACCCATTGTTTTCCAGAATCTATTAAATCTCCCTGCCTGAAATGAACAACCATCGTCACAGGTTCGATATTAGGATATTCATTTAAAAGAGATCTAAGTAATTCTTCATAGATTGAAACCGCGAGGTGTATGTGTGCGTAGTGCCCCCTGATACTTAACGACCAAGGTCGAATGCTAATTAAGTCCTCAAAGTTTGTGGGAAAGAGTGTAACTCTGGATTTCCGCAGGCTTTCTTTTACAATAAGTCTGGCCGCTTTCAGTATTTGTGATTTGATTTTGCTTGAGATAGACCTTGATTTTTGTCGGCCTTTTCTCTTAAACTTGTCATAATCAAGTACTTGCACCCAAGTGGTTTTATTCAATAATTTCTGGACTTCACAAAGTCTTTCTGTTATTCCAGATGTGTGAAAAACTAATTTACATCTTCTTTGCAACTGACTTTCTAGAAACATTTGAAGGGCAATTCCGTGGAGTTGACTTCCAAATCCTCCCCAGATGTGCACTGAAATAGGGGGTCGAATCATCAGATTAGAATACTCGGAGATTCGTCGGATTATAAAATTCTATTGCAATACTGATACCTTGATTCGTGTCCGTGATACTGTCCGATTATGAGACTTGCTTTGGGAAGACAGATTGAGTTGGCAAGGTCTCGAGTGAGACTTTTCTTAGAAGTCTATAGCTTTATTAAAGAATCGGGAATAAGTGCTGCGAAGCTTAAATTGTATTTGCTCACGAACCTCCTACTTGGTCTTATGGATTTAGTCGGAATAGTTGTTTTAGGGCTAATTGGTACACTAACTGCCAGTTCGATTAGTAATTCATCAGTTGGTAATCGCACCAATTATGTCTTGAATCTCTTGGGTATTGAGGGTAAATCTTTGCAGATTCAAGTTGCTGTTCTTGGAATATCCGGCGCAGCAATCTTATTGTTAAAGACAACATGTTCTATGTACTTAACAAAACGTCTTGTCAGATTTTTGAATTATAACTGTGCAAGCGCAAGTACAAATTTGATAAGTAAATTTTTTAAACTTGGCTCCCAAAGAGTCCAAACTATTTCTCTTCAAAGAAATATCTTCTCACTCACTAGTGGTGTAGAAACGCTTGTTATTGGAATAATGGGGGGCATCTCGTTAATTCTCGTGGACTTGACTCTACTTCTAATTCTGTTTTTCGGGCTCTTTTATTTAGACCCTAAAATTGCAATTGGTTTATTGGTAGTTTTCACTATGATAGCACTTAGTTTAACATCTTTTTTGTCCAATAAACTACGAAAGTTTTCAAAAGCTACAACTCGATTAACGATTTCTAGCAATGAACAGATAAGTAATTTATCTCGAGCCTACAAAGACTATTGGGTTCGGAATACAGTCGGCAATGAATTGGAGAGCATTAGAGTAACAAGAGTGAATCTAGCAGAAGCTAAGTCTAAGTTCTCTTATCTGTCATCAGTTAGTAAGTATTTATTTGAAATTATCATGGTAATTGCAACCTTGGCAATCGCAGCCTATCAATTCCTGATTTTGCCAGCTAATCGAGCGATTGCCATGATCGCTATTGTTATTGGGATAACCTTTAGAGTTGTCCCGGCAATATATCGAATACAGCAGGGTTGGATTAGAACGCGCACCGGTTTTTCATTAGTAGAACCAACTCTTACAGTAATCAACGAAGTCAGAAACACGCCTAATTCCAATTTTCCTTCCTCTAGTTTTAGAATAAATCATGAGAGGTTTGTCCCGAATGTCTCA
>Ga0129336_10003264_pt1 | contig 10018 bp, 8 predicted proteins | sample CPB6_02_DNA_FD_96878 | JGI IMG/M metagenome (GOLD analysis project Ga0129336, IMG submission 96878) | Freshwater to marine salinity gradient microbial communities from Chesapeake Bay, USA - CPBay_Sum_0.6_0.2_DNA | ecosystem: Environmental > Aquatic > Marine > Coastal | place: USA: Chesapeake Bay...
GAGGACATCAACCAAGAGGTGATCCGTGGGGTTCGCGCTGCGGTCGATGAGGTCAATCCAGATGCCTGGCTCCTTGCCGAGAATGCTGATCACTTCCCAAACGACTTGGATGGTTTTGGCTGGCACGGAACCATGAATTACCAAGGCTTCATGCGACCACTCTGGGGATGGCTCAAGTGGCGACCAGAGACTCAATATGGATTCTTCGGTGTGCCAGTGGAAGTCCCATCATTCACAGGCGGAGAACTCGTCTCCGCTCTTCGCGGGTTCACTGCGATGATCCCGTGGCGAAACTTCGTCTCATCGATGCTCCTTCTCGATTCACATGACACGGCGCGATTTCGGAATGTCGTAGGTGATGATCGAAAGCGACACCTTGTCGGCATGGGTCTCTTGCTCACCTATCCCGGTGTGCCTTCGATCTTCGCTGGAGATGAGATCGGAATCAAAGGCGCGTGGGGCGAGGATGCAAGGCGGACGATTGATTGGTCCCGAAATGGATGGGATCTCGATTTCTTCGAGGAAGTGAAGCGTCTCGTGAGGATCAGAAGAGAGTCAGACGCTCTCGCCGAAGGTGGATTACGTTGGGTCGAGGTCGACGATGAGTACATCGCCTTCCTCCGCGAGTCCAAGCAGGAGTCGCTGCTCATCGTTGCTGCTCGCAGTGGAGTCAAGATCGATCTGGCTGAGGTTGGTGAAGTCGCTGAGACTCTCTATGGCCCTTCGCTCTCACGAGGACGCTTCTCATGCGATGGTCCAACGATAGGTGTCTACCGTCTCTCCTGACCCCTGCGAGCGATTTGAGTGATCTGAGATGACAATCCTCGTTCTGCTACCTAGAGTCGGGAGATGACTTCGCGTTCGATCTTCTGGTTCCGTAGAGACCTTCGCCTCGCAGACAACCCCGCTCTTCTTGCCGCTCTCGCAGAATCGGATGAGGTGATCCCACTCTTCATCATGGATGAGGATGTAGCTTCACGCGCTGGAGCGAATCGCAACGCAAATCTCGTCAATTCGCTCAAATCTCTCGATCAATCACTCGATGGAAATCTCCATGTCATCTCTGGCTCCGTCGTCGATGTACTCCGAAGAGTCCAAGACCATTACAAGGCGAGTTCGATCCATTGCCATCAGGAATTCGCACCCTTTGGTGTCAAGGCAGAGAGCGATTGTGCTGCGGCTGGGATCGAATTGACGATCCTTGGAAGTGGTTATGCCGTCGCTCCTGGGCGCGTTCGAAAGGATGATGGGACTCCGTATCGGGTGTACACGCCTTTCTATAGAGCATGGTCTGCGCACGGTTGGCGCGCGCCAGTGGCTTCTCCCAAAGATCCGACATGGGTCCAGCCAGGTAAGGGGATGAAGGAGATCCCTGATTGGCGAACAGAGATAGATCTTCCGCCCACAGGCGAAGCGGTGGCGCTCGCTAAGTTCAAGTCTTTCTTGAGCAAGAGCGCAGAAGGCTATAGCGAGAATCGAAACACTCCTGGCATCGAGGGAACTTCACGACTTAGCCCACATCTTCGCTGGGGAGAGATCCATCCAAGAACGATCTTGGCAAAGCTCGGCTCCTCAAAGGGGCACGAGGTCTTCCGGAAGGAGATCGCATGGCGTGAGTTCTATGCCGATGTCCTCCATCACAATCCGCATACCTCTCGTGAGTATTACGACGCCAAGTTCACCAAGATGCGTTACGAGAAGCCAGGTAAGCAGTTCACTGCTTGGTGCGAAGGAAAGACTGGATACCCTTTCGTCGATGCCGCGATGAGGCAGTTGATCACGACAGGATGGATGCACAATCGCACGCGGATGGTCGTTGCCTCCTTTTTGGTCAAGGATCTGCACATCGAGTGGCAACATGGTGAGAGATTCTTCGCCAAGCATCTGATTGATTTCGATGTCGCATCCAATGCCCATGGCTGGCAATGGACGGCTGGGTGTGGGACTGACGCTTCTCCCTACTACCGTGTCTTCAATCCAATCGAACAAGGAAAGCGCTTTGATCCGGAGGGCAGTTACATCAAGAAGTTCATCCCTGAGCTCGGTCATCTCGATGGGGATGCGGTGCATGAGCCGTGGGAGACCCTTGATGGCTATTCACATGGATATCCAGAGCGAATCGTCGATCACGCCAAAGAGCGATTGGAATCGCTTGCTCGCCTCGAGGAGATCAAGGCGAGCAAGCCATTACCACCTAAGTAACTCTTGCTCTCCTAGAGCAAGAAGTTCGAGAATTGCCAAGGATCGCTCTCGTCATACTTGCGACCATTCCAACCCTTGAAGAGGTCGTTCTGATTCTTGAGCGGATCCCAATCTGCTGCTTCAGAGTGGAAACCACCCCAGTACTTCTCGGCATAGGCAAGGACCTCTTGCCACGGCATATCGTCAGGGACGAGAAGGCCGCGATTCGGATTCTTCATCGCCCAGGCAACTGCGGCATAGACAGAAGAGGCGACTTGAACCGTGGTCGCAGATTGGTTCGGCACCAACTTCCTTGAATCATGGATATTGAGAAGCGATCCTGTCCACCACGACTTGTAGGGATGTCCCATCAAGAGCACACCTAGTCGATCGTCACCATCAGTGATCTCATCATTCATGATTCGTTGCTTGCTATGCATGCGCCATTGACGCATCTCAAGTTCCTTCATCGAGACAATCGCCTCATTCGAAGGACAGTAGGCGTAATGGACTGTAGGTCTGTAGATGGCGCGTTCGCCCTCACGGACGGTCAGGTGATCGGAGATGGTGAATGCTTCTCCGTGACGGATCACCATTCCAGCGATCTCGAAATTCGGCACCCAAGAACGGACCCAGGTCGTCGCTCCTGGTTGTGCGATGCAGATCTGGTTCTTTGGTCCGGTGGGATGCTCAAGGCCTCGAAGCGGCAGCGTCTTCTCGTGCGTTCCCCAGCCGAGTTCTGCCGGTGCGATCCCTTCCTCGTAGAAACCTTCGACTGACCAGGTGTTGACGAATTCATCCCATTGTTTCGGATGGTTTGTCACTTGAGTGTCACGTTCTGCGATGTGGATGACCTTTACACCAAGTCGATGTGCGAGCTCGTTATAGCGCTCTTCGGTAAGAGCCGCTTCTACCTCCCGTGAGACCTTGCCTTCGCTCAACCCGCGCGTTGCGATATCAACCAAAGCCTTCTTTACAAGATGAGAGACGAGCCCTGGATTGGCACCATGCTCGACGATGGCGGTTGGTCCTGTCGCACTCCATGTCGACTTCATCGACCGAAGTCGCATGTGACGGTAGTAGAGCGTGCGTTCGATCGGATTCCTATTGGATCCCCCCAGATAAGGGTCCCATTCCTCGACGGAGGTATTGAGATAGAGGACGCCATGGTCATGGCACCACTGGATGATGACGTTGGCATCGATATTCCATGCCAAGTCGAGGAGGAAGTCACCTGGGGAGAGATGCTCTGAGAGCACTTGATCGAGGTTCTCTTCGGTGATCTGTAACTGAACGAATGTAGCGCCTTTATTAAGTGTGGATTGGATACGTTCGCGATTGTCTTGGAAATCGATGATTGTGATCTGTCGAGCTTCGAGAAGATGTTCAGTGAGTAGCGGTAGTACACATTGTGAGACTGATCCTGCGCCGAGTACCAACATTTTGTTGGTGAAGGTTGCAGCCAATTAGTGGCCTCCGATTCCGCTCACCTACGGTCAGTGAGCGGTGAAAGGTTAGTCGCATCAGGGGCGAGGTGGGACCAGTAGGCGATCGCTTGACCGCTCCGCTTGGCGCTGTACATCGCAAGGTCAGCGCGCCTCAAGAGTTCACCCCGGCCGTCCTCCTCCGCGACACCGATCGAGGCCGAGATCTGTACCTCTCCGACATGGGTCAGCCGGAATGGATAGGAGAAAGAGGCTGCGATCGAGTTCGCGACCTCCTCCTTCGCAGCTCCATCTCGAACGAGGAGTCCGAATTCATCACCGCCGAGTCGGGCGAAGGTCCAATTCCGCTCGAAGGTACGGGAGAGACGAAGGGCTGCCTGCCTGAGCAATTCATCGCCAGCGCTATGCCCGTAATTGTCATTGATCGGCTTGAAGCCGTTTAGATCGATGAGGATGAGGAAGTCCCCGCGTTCGACGGAAGAGAGATCTTCGATCAGCTTCCTCCGATTAGCCAACCCAGTCAGCTCATCAGTCGTCGCGAGGATCGTCACTTCATTGAGACGCTGCGCCTCCATCAACGCGAGTGACATTCGGATGAATGCGAGGATCAGCGTGGCGAATGCTGGGACCATCGAACCATCAGGGAGTTGCTCCGGGCGAAGCACTTCGATGGCGATGACTATGCCACTGACGAGTGCCGCGATGACGGTGGCAAGGAGGGGATGGTTTGGCCTCTTGATTCTCTCTGATGGACGTTGCCATTGACTCTCTGCGATCAAGATCAGCGCGATGAGCCAGCCGCTATCAACAAGGGATCCGAAGCGGTAACTGCCATCTGATGACTGGATAAGGAAGGCCAAGTCGATGGTGGTAAAGAGAGTGAGCGCCGAGAGCGCGATGAGATTGCGGAGATCAAGACCCGAGCGGAGGATGATGACTAGGAGAGTCGCGACCAGGAGTACATCGGCGATGGGATAGAAGTTCTTCAGGATCATTTCATAGTCGGAGATGGTGAGATCGGCCTCGGTGAGCGTGAGAGCCATGATGGAAAGGAGCGCTGAGATCCCGAGTGCGATGATGAGCGAATCAAGGAGATAGAGGCGACTTCCGCTGCGAGGATCCCGCAGGGCGCTCACAAGTCCGAAGAAGAGAAGCGGGTAGAAGAGTATGTAGCCGAGATCGCTGGGCCACTCTGGCAGCGGGTTCGACATCAGTGCGTTCCAACTCGAGATGGTCGAACCGATCGTCCAACTGAGGATGGCGAGAGCGATTGGAATCCGAGTCGATGGTGCTGTGCGTGTCGTGACGAAGGCGCTGATCGAGGTGAAGAGTGCGACCAGATTGAACAGGGCGAGGTCGCCGATGATTGAGATCTCAGGTCGGACTAGGCGAACTCCCATGTACGCCACGAAAGTTGGGAGGGCGAGGACTCGAAGTAGCGGATAAAGTCGCACCCTTGAGGGTAACTCTTGGATGAGCAGGAGAGAAGATGAATTCACAATCAGCCGACGAGCGATTACTTCAGAGTCCGTTGACTCGACGTGGTGCGCTTTGTGCTCTGGCCACACTCACGTTGGGTGTTATGGCAGAACCGGCAGTCGCAGCTAGTGGAGTGAAGGTTCTTCGTAATGGGCGCGTTGAGGTCACGCTCGCCCAGAACCCGGCTCTCAAGGCGGTCGGTGGCGTCGTCCGTATAGACGGTGTTGGTGGACGTTCTATCGCCCTCGTCCGTACCGCCAAGGGACGCAATGGATTTACCGCTCTAGACCTTCGTTGCACCCATCAGGGATGGATCGTCGAACAGGATGGCGATATGTGGAGCTGCTCTAATCATGGCGCAGCATTTGCGATCAATGGCGATGTGAAGATCGGTCCTGCGGAGACTTCATTGCGGAAACTTCGCGTCACAGCGACCGCGAAGAAGGTCGTAATCTCCTAAGCGTTATCGCTAGATCTTGCAGACGGTGTTGCGGACTCGAAGGTTCGTCTTCACATCATCTTGTGCGAGCTTGATCAACTCACCTTGAGTCTTGACCGTGGTATCGCGCTGCGATGTCACTGATGCGAGAGTCTGTTCGGTCTTCATATAGGTCGAGACGTTCTTCTCGTACCGTTCTGCAGCCCTGACATATTGATTGATCTGAATCTGGAGTGCGAGGTATTGGATCGCAAGAACGGTCTGATCCGTAGTCAACTTCCATGTGCGCCCTAAAGAGGCGAGTTCTGCTGCGGTGATTTGTCGATCGATGATTGCGGCTTGATACTGCGTGGTCCATGAAGTTGGGATCTCGGCGACACCGGCAGTCTTGGCTTGTGCCAATTTGGCTTCGGCTTCCTTGGTCTTATCGGCTGCAAGTGTCCGATTGCGTGTTGCATTCTCACCCTCGGTTACAGCACGGCTCTTATCGACGGGGACTTGGGCTTGAAGGGATTTGATCGATGCATCGCTCGTCTCGAGGATCTTCGCATTCGAGGCCTCTGTCTCAGCGAAGCTCTTCACGGAAGTGAGGTATGCGGTATTTGCGGAGAGGCAATCCTTGAGAGTCCAACGCAATCTCTTGCTCTTCACCGTCGGGTTCTGAGCACAGACATATGTCTTGCCACCGATCTTCGTGCTCTGTCCCGCCTTGCTGCAGGATCCATTTGCGGATGCTGCCTGACCTGAGGGGGCTGCTAGAAGCGAGAGGGTGACCGCCAAAAGACTGGCGAAGGCGATGGTTTGGATGCGTCTCATAGCAGGCGATGCTAACGGTCGCACTGCTTGATTCCATGGAAATACTCGGCAGGATCGATGAGAGATTTCTGAGACTCTCTATCCGTAAGGACTCTTATCGCTGCTTTGCTCTCAAGTTCATCCCGACTTTGCGGACCAAGGGTCGCGGAGCGGCTCTCGCAATAACGCTAATGATTTTGTAATGCCACCCAGGTACTGAGATTGGTTTTCCGGCATGGAGATCGCGCCATGCGATCGTGGTCACTTCATCCGCGCTCATCCAGAGAAACTTTGGTAAACCTGACATCTTCATTCGACCACGTTGATGGAACTCGGTCCGTGTGAAACCTGGACAGAGGGCCATCACCTTCACTGAGCTTCCAGCGAGTTCGGTGTGAAGTGATTCCGAGAGGACGGTGAGGTAGGACTTGGCTGCGCTATAGGTTCCACCTGCGATCCAACTCGCGACACTCGAGACATTGATGATCTTGAGATCTCGTTCCCCGGCACTCGCATCCTGATTCCCCGATGCTGAGAGCGCAGCATGTGTAAGTCGTAAAGGTGCGGTCACAAGGACTGAGAGCAGATCCTTCTCATGGTCGATATGCGATCGAGTGAAACTCTTATTGATTCCGAATCCTGCATTGTTGATAAGGACTGAGACTCCAGACCTCACTACATCCTCTACGGCAGCAATTCCTTCTTCGGTGGAGAGATCAGCGCTCAATAGTTCGATCGAGATGGTGGGATGAGTTGAAAGTAGCGCGTCTCGTCGCTCCTTGAGTCGATCGAGGTCACGTGCTACGAGGACGAGGTCGTACCCCTCACGAGCGAGGAGTCGAGTGAAGGATTCACCGATTCCAGCGCTCGCCCCAGTGACAAGTGCTCTCTTTCGGGTTCCTTCTTCGATCATGCTGTTGGGTCTTCCTCGCGAATCTTCCACTCGGCACCATACTCCGTGAGGAGCTCGAGGAAGGGCTTTGAATTGAACCACTCTGGGCCATTGATACCGCTTGAGGGTTTCCACTTACCTTGATGGATCAGCTCCATCGCAATCACAGGATTGATCGCGGTCTGCCACACCACTGCTTGATCACCATACTCCTTCATCGCCCACTCGTTGTCGACGACGTTGTAGATGTAGACGGCGCGCGGTTTGCTCGATTTATCCAATCCTTTGACCAGGATCCCGGCACAGGTCTTGCCGCGCATCCGAGACCCAAGTTTCGCTGGATCAGGAAGCGATGCAGCAAGTAGATCCCGTGGTGAGACCGAGACGCCTTGCACATCGACATTCTCTTTGCGATCGAGTCCGAGCATGTTGATCGTCTTGAGGATCTCAATGAAGTCGCTACCGAGTCCGTACTTGAAGTTGACCTTCTTCGCTTCGATCTTCTGCGGGATGAGGATCACCTCTTCGTGCTCGACGTTGACGCACTCGACTGGTCCGATTCCTTCTGGGAAGTCGAAGACCACAGGTTCACTGAATGGCTCGGTCGTGAACCAACCCCGCCCGTCCTCCCAGACGATCGGAGGATTGAGACATTCTTCGATGGTGGTCCAGATGGAGAAGGATGGCGCGAAGTCATATCCCTCTACATGGATATTCGAACCATCAAGGACTGTGATGGAATCGATTCGTGAGAAGAGTTCATCACTGGCGTAGCGAGCGAAGACATCGCTCATCCCAGGTTCGACACCCATTCCGATGAGTGCGTAGATCTTTCGTTCCGCCCAATTCCAATCACGCGCGAATTGTTCGTCGCCCAGTTTCACCCCAGTCTCGGTGTAGGGATAGAGCGGATGTGGGCGCGAGAGTGACATCGCCATATCCATGTAGTTGGTGTTCTCGATCTCGCAAGCAAGGAATATCGGCATCACGAAGCGGGGATCGACGGCATTGATGACGACATCAGGCTTGCTTTGACGGATCAACTCGCGGATGTCCTCTAATTCCGCTGCGTTGACCTCAGCGGCTGAGAATCGATCATCATCTAGGCGTTCGACGGCCTCTTGGGCGCGCGCGAAGGTTCGATCAGCGATGACCAACGATGTAATGAAGGACCTTCGAGATGCGATGTTGGCGATCGCTCGACCAACACCACCGGCGCCTATTACTAGGGCTTTCATGGGAAAAACAACTCCAAACGTTTGACGGCAGGGTAACTGCAATGAGTGTGAAGTGGCAAATCAAGTGGAAATTCTCAGGATTACAATACGGACATCCAATGATTCAACTGAGAGTGATCAGATGAGTCCCTGTAGCTCAGTGGATAGAGCGACCGCCTCCTAAGCGGTAGGTCGCCGGTTCAACTCCGGCCAGGGACGCAATACCTCTCTGCGACTCATCGTCGCTCGCGGGTAAACTCAGAAGATGAAGAAGTTCATGGTGTTCTTGTTCATCACCATGTTCTTAGCGAGTCAATCTCCTTCCATCAAATCAAATGCGGTCATGCTTGGTAAACCGTGCAAGAAGATTGGACGAGTAGTCGAGGAGTGGTATGTCGTCTATAAGTGCGTCAAATCAGGCAAGAAGGCAAGCTGGCGAAAAGTTGGGGTGTGGACCGAACCAACTTCATCGCCAACAGTCTCACCCAGTCCTCAGCCATCCCCAACACAGTCTTTTCCATCGCAGACATCTCCCGCTGCTACCAAGAATCCTGTCGTCGAGCGTATTGATGCCCTGATTGCTGCTCTTCCACCGGCAACACAATCAGTCGCACCTAAAGTGGAATGGGTCGCAAGCGATGAAATCTCCAAGTCCCGGATAGATGATTTGAAGAGCCAACATCAAAGATTGAGTGACGCATACCCTGAGCTGTACGTGTGGGAGGACACTGCGCTGGCTCTCATTTCCTCGGATCCGAAGTGGATTCTGGCAAAAGTTCAGGAGGCAGGTTGCACATCCGAGGGGACACTGAGAGCAATACAGATCTACGCAGAAGATCCGGCAAGATTTGGAGCAGCACAGACATTCTGCAGGAATGAACGCCCCGTAGCTTTCTTCCTCGATCGAAATTTCCCCCCGCTCAACTGGGCGCAGGTGATGGGAAGCGAATTCGGAACACTCATCCAACAGAAAGAAGTACTCAAGAGTCCATTGGCGCGTGGGGGAAAGAAGTGGGAGTGGACCACCTTCTCACCTGAGTGGTACAGAGAAGGGGGACAGACAATCTTCTCTGCCATGGGTGCTTCTAAGCAAGAGGGGAGGTGGAGCTTCAACTCACGAGATTGGATACTCGAGTCAGGAGATTGGTGTATCAATGACGATCTCATCGAACATCGATGCGCTCACAAGATCGGAGCGATTTCTATCGAGTTAGCTATCGCCCTATATGGTCTTGATGCACCACTGAAGATGTGGGGCAATCTGGATGTGGGTTTGGATCAGCGAGCTCTCTTTGAGAGAAGTTTCAACTCCTCCTTCGACAAGTTCAATGAATGGACCAAGGCATATCGACAATTCCTGGTCGCAAGGACGCCACTGCCCGAAGACCTTCTGCAGGCGCTTCAGAAGAAGTGACTCTGTAGTTCATCCAATCTTAGGCGTGGTCGATCCGGAAACGTCGAAGTGACTTTGGTGCCCACCAGTTCCATTCGCCGAAGAGTCGCATCAACGCAGGTACGAGGAGTCCACGAATCACGGTGGCATCGAGAAGGATCGCGAAGGCAACTCCGA
>Ga0129336_10003265_pt1 | contig 10013 bp, 18 predicted proteins | sample CPB6_02_DNA_FD_96878 | JGI IMG/M metagenome (GOLD analysis project Ga0129336, IMG submission 96878) | Freshwater to marine salinity gradient microbial communities from Chesapeake Bay, USA - CPBay_Sum_0.6_0.2_DNA | ecosystem: Environmental > Aquatic > Marine > Coastal | place: USA: Chesapeake...
CTTGATGCTCTTGATAAACTTTATGAAGAGAATGGTGATGCTCTAAAACAACTTGCGGAAATTGAGAAGGAAGAAAGAGAAAAACTTGCTGCTGGTTTCAAACAAGATGAGAATGGAAACTGGTATCGTCCTACACTACAAGAACTCACCAGAAATGAGAGAATTGAACTTGCCGAAAAAGAGATTGCTTACATCGTAATGGGTGGGCAAGATGGACGAGAGTATGCTGGTTCTATTGCTTTTATTCTTGAAGTATTGGATAGTCTGAGAGATGAGTAGATTTGAAAAGAATCCAGACGAGATTGTGCTGGAAGATGTTAGAATGTTTCACTATGAAACTATGGAAGAGGGTCGTCATGTGTGGATTGGTATCTACACCAACGACGGCAAAATCTACCACATGAATATCGGTGGTGACAACCTTAAAGTATATTATTCCAATGAATCCTAAAGATAAAGCTATCGTTACTGCTCTCAGTGTTTCCGCTTCCATTTTTATTGTGGGGTTTATTCTAAACTTTGTGGCAAACTGGGTGGGTATGCAACCATTGCCAGAACGACATAAGTTTACTGTTGTGGATACATACAAAGGATGTGATGTGGTAGAATATTCTCCTAATTATTCTGCCCGTTATTTTTATTTTTTACATTGTGACAAATGACAGAAACAAAAAAAGAAGTAGTTGAATACATCAAGGTAAAATCTCAATTCATTGAGGACTATCAAGAAGCACTTATCAATGACTGTACAATTACTTACACAAATCTTCAGTCTGGGTTGACCGAAGATACTACTTGGGACTATCCAATCTACAATTTTTTTGCAGCTTCTTCTCCATCTCCCTACTTGTATAGGGTTTACGAAGAACTGCGTTTTCTTGTCAGAGAGCAAATTCCCACAAGCGAAAGAATATGGGTTCAATCATGGTTGAATTATCACAAGCAGAATAAAGTTTTAGACTGGCACAATCATACGTTTCCTTTGCATGGTTATATTTGTATCGACCCAAAGGATACTGTGACTGAGTTTGAGAAGTGGACAATTGAGAACGAAGTTGGTACAATCTATCTTGGACCTGGAGATGCAAAACATCGTGTTGTTGCAAACTCTAAATATGATGGACCAAGGATTACAATTGGATTTGATATTGTAACCGAAACTAGTTTGGCTGGCGAACTAGTTCCTAGTATGAATTTTGGAGCAATGCCTTTACTATGACTGAGAAAAAAACTCTTGGATTTTTTCCTATTGATGTGTACATGTGGCAAAACGATGACATCAATAATTATGAAGTAATTGATTATTTGGAATCAATTCCTAGAATTCCTTATAATCCTGCTATGCCAAAAACTGCAGAGCAAACTGTTTTGTATAATGCACACCTAGAGCAAGATGAACGTGTTGCTCCTGTACGAGACTTTATTCTGAATTGTTTAGAAGAACATAGGGTTGAAAATAATCTAGACTGTGATAAACTAGACATTACCCACATGTGGGCAAACAAAGTTGCTGCTGATGCTGGAGCATACATCCCACATCATCGGCATCCGTTTTCGTATATGACAGGAATTTACTACCTGACGCAAGCAGAAACAATTTTCGAAGACCCTGTTCGGGAACGAGCATTCGAAACTCTTAGGGTTGTTGATGCCCAAGACCCACACTTCAACATTCAAACTGCTAGTATTGAATGTTCACCTGGAACTCTTCTTATTTTTCCAAGTTATTTAATTCACGCTGTAGACCAATATCTCAGAGAAGATAGATGGACTATTGCTTTCAATGTGATGCCTACGGGCAACGTAAACCGTTCATTCAAAACTGTTGGTGCTTATTATGAAATCAGTGAGTGTAAAACTGAAGACCCCACTTAGATATCCTGGGGGTAAGTCTCGTGCCACAGTGAAGATGGCAAGGAGTTTCCCAGACATGACATCGATGGAGCATTACCACGAACCATTCCTCGGAGGGGGGTCTGTGGCGCTCTATGCCACCCAGATGTACCCACACCTCTCTGTGTGGGTGAACGACCTGTATGCCCCTCTCGTGACCTTCTGGCGGACTCTACGCGACCAAGGGGAAGACCTCCAGAAAGAACTGCTCTCGTTGAAGGGAGAGCATTCTACCCCAGAAGCAGCACGTGAATTGTTTACATTATCCAAAGACATCCTAAATAGTTCTTCAAATTCATTTAAAGTAGCAACAGCATTTTATGTTGTTAATAAATGCTCCTTTAGTGGATTGACTGAATCTTCATCATTCAGTCAACAAGCGAGTAACTCGAATTTTTCAGTTCGTGGCATTGAAAAACTAACAGAGTATTCATCTCTAATTAAGAATTGGAAAATTACGAATTACGATTATAAACGTCTGCTATCAAATAATCCAAAGACATTTATTTACTTAGACCCACCTTACGACATCAAAGATAATTTGTATGGACGTAAAGGGAACATGCATAAATCCTTTGACCATGATGACTTTGCAGAAACATGTGCAGGATATTCATCACCAATGATGGTATCTTATAATTCTAGTAATCCAGTTCTACAACGTTTTGAAGAATGGAATGCCGTTGAGTATAGTCACACTTATACAATGCGGTCAGTTGGAAATTACATGGCAGCACAACAAGAAAGAAAAGAACTTCTGTTGTTCAACTATGCCTGAATCGATTTTTCTGGTTCCCTGGTTTGTTCTTGTAGGAATCGCCATCTCAATGGTAATACAAGGATGGATGGTATTGCATGAACAACACGGATATCAGGAAAATCCAAAGTATAAAAAGCACCCAGAGATTGAAGAAATCAAAGGAGATACAGGAGTTCTTATGGGAGTTAGTTTTAACCAAGAACCAGAGAATGATTACAGTGAACTTCATGCTAGAATACAGCAGTTGAAGATGCAGGAATTGTTTGAAGAACCTTCATCATATGAAGATGAAGATGAAGATTTTACCTAAGTTTTATTATGCCTGATTTGAAAGATTGGTTGAACTCAATCAACCAAACAAAAAATAATTTGATGTTGGATGACGCTAGTACAGAGAAGAGTTATCCCCCATATGTTGTTAACAAGTGTCTAGCATATTGTCTCGATAGTCTCATGTATGCCAATGAGATGAACTTACATTGGCAACTAGATAAACGTATGCAGTATGATTTTTTTATAAATACCCTGAGACCCCGTAGGAGATTCTCTCCTTGGGAAAAGAAAGAAGGGATGAAAGAGTTGGAACTTGTGAAGCAATACTATGGCTATAGTACTGAAAAAGCAAAACAAGCTTTAAGGATTCTTTCTCCAGAACAACTTGAAATGATAGCTTCTAAAATGAATACTGGAGGAAACAAATGATTGAACAACAAGAACTTCCTTGGTCAAAGGAAGATATGGTTGAGGTAACCTTGACTGAACCTGATGATTTTCTTAAAGTGCGTGAGACTCTTACTCGTATCGGTGTTGCATCCCGTAAAGAAAAGAAACTCTATCAGTCTTGCCATATCCTGCATAAGAAGGGCCAATATTTTATTGTTCACTTTAAGGAACTGTTTGCCCTTGATGGTAAGCGAGCAAACTTGACCCTGAATGATGTTCAGCGTCGCAATCGCATCATTCAACTTTTGAGCGATTGGGGATTGGTAAGTGTAGTTAAGAAGGATGCAATCTCTGATGTAGCACCTTTGAGTCAAATCAAAGTGATTGCATATAAGGACAAAGATGGTTGGCTTCTGGAGTCCAAATATAATATTGGTAGAAAGAAAGCAGGAACTCCAGAAATCGGAGCAGCCTAAATACCACTGGTCCCGTTTTTAACTAAAAATGGATAAGAAAAAGGAAAACGCTTTGGGACAATTGATTCGTATTGCTATTTTGAGTTGGTCTGCTGCTCTCCTGACAGCATCCTATGCGGGTCTTCTTGCTAAGATGGACCCAACCTTCATTGCGACAGTGTTCACTGCATCTGCCGCAACGTTTGGTATCAACACAATGAAAAAGGGTGGAGATGATGAGGAGCACAAAGAAGAGCCCAGAACAGAATATGTGGTTGAGACAACACCACCGCCAGCACCTTTTGTAGAGGAACCTCCTGTGGTTTCTACTCTTGAGGAGCGTGTAGAGGCACTGGAAACCAGTGTTAATGGTGAAGAAGGTGAAGGATTTGTTACACCTAGAAGAGGTGACCTGTAATGTGGATTGCAAAACGTCAAGGATTTGGTGGAGATTGGGATTATTTCCAAAACAATCTTAACGATAGTCCCAAGTGGACTACGACAAAATCAAAGGCTGGTCGTTTTGCTACAAAGGAGGAAGCATTGTCTTCCTCCAATCCAACAGGATTGTATGAAATTGTATTGGAGGAAGTGTAATGCAAAAGGTGTTTAATGCTCTTGCAGTTGCCTCATTTGTATTAAGTGCTTCAGCAGTTGGTGCTGGAATCTATGCTTACATGAATAGAGAGACTCTCATCGAGCAAGCAAAAAGAGAAATCATGGAGGCAGTTGTGCCTAAAGGTGTTAAGGAAGTTACAGATAAACTTCCATTTAAACTTCCTTTTTAGAATGAGATTTTTTATACTGTTCTAATTTTTGTTTCTTGAACTCCTTCTTAAGAGTCTTATTGATTTTTTGTTGGTGTTCATAAGCAAAGAATAGTTGCAACTCATAGTCCGTTAAGTCTTTGTCCAGCGACTTTTTAATCTGGGCAAAGATTCTTTCGACTATGGGTTTAAATTTTTTCACCATCCATTCCACCAAAGATTTGCCAACAAGAGCCGCAGCAACAGAAGCAGTAGCAGTGGTGCCAGCAAGTATAACCTGTTCCTTTGGAGGAACTGGAACTTCCCCGATGATTGGTACTTCAATGACTGGAACTCCTAGATTAGTTTTAGGGGTATCATCGGAAATATTCCGATTATCCTGCAAATTTTGAACAGGAACTTGAACCTGTGGTAGTACTGGTTTAGCATCAGGAAGTCCCCTGGTCTTCTCTTCCTTCTGCTCTTGTTCTTTTTGTTTCTCTGCTCTCACAGCAGCATCAAACTCTTCCTGGGTAGGAACATTGATGACTGGATACTTGATGGATGTATCTGGGTTATCGAATATAGGTAAAGCAAGTCCCCTTGTGACAGGAACTTCTACCTGACGCAACACAGGAGGTTCTATTGCTGGAATAATATTTGGTCCACCAATGCCAATTTTGGGGATTCCATTGGCATTGTTTGCTATATTGGCGATTCCGTTGGCATTACTTATTTGCGGTATTGGTTCCATTCGGATACCTCACAACTACGTCGGCACAGATTTTGTAGTATGGACTGTCGGGGTGGAATGTAATACCAGACTTAATTGCTTCCCCACACTTTAAAAGTCTTACTAATTCAAAATCTAATCTCGCTTTGTCTGCCTCAGCATTCTGCCTTCTAATTTCCGACCGTGCTCTTTCTTTACAGAGTTCTGTTAGACTTCCATCTAAAGGAAAGTTGAAACCCATGCTGACACCAGCATTGCCGTTCTGACTTTGATAAGTTGCTGGGTCTTGACTACTATTCATACTCCCCAATACAAAAGGAGAAAAACTCATCGTCGGTCCCTGGCAACTAACTCCAGAACCATACGTATTGACTGCGTATGGACCCTGGAGGACTTGTACCGCTTGGTTTGTAACGTTTCCAGTAGCACTAGCACTAGGACCAGCAATATTAGTATTACTAGGAGCTGTTTGAGCCAACACAGGCGATACATACAAACCTACTGCGTAAAGACAGATATAGATGTAGTGGTTGATTGTGTTTCTGTGGTACGGTCTATCCATGTTTCTTTCGCCACTCCAGTTCCAAGGTAAGTTTCACTGAACTGGAATGGAGCACCTTGATTCATAATAGTATAATTTGCTCCTTGTTGTGGAGTGCCAGGGATATTGATATTAGTTCCAGTGACAGTGTAAGACGTGCCAGTTGTATATTCAACTTGACGAATGGTTTCTACAATCTTGGTTGTAGATTCTGTGGTTGCATTGATAGTGCCTCTAGTAAAATTGGGCACAACACTTTCAGCACTTGCAGGTGTGGCAAGTGCAACCACCGCAAACAGGGCAAATAGTGCCCTGTCTTTGGAAGCGAAGATAAATCCATCTAAAAACATGGCGTATCCTCACTTGAATACACTCAGTTCTATGCTACGTTGTGCCGTTGCAGTAGTTCCAGAACCACCAGCAGTGACGGTAGGAACACCAGTCGCAGAAAGAGTACCAGCAAGAGTGCCAGCATTACCACCTAACTGAGTAGTAGAGTCGCTATAAAGGTTGGGAGTAGCAATTGTTCCAGAAGCTGCCGTTTGAGTGGTGACAACAGTATCTGCAGTGACTGATGATTCAGAGAAACTAAATGCGGAACCATTCGTGTTGATGTCATATGAACCAGAAGTCCCAACTCCACCAAGAGTTGTAACGTTAATGTTTGAACCAGAAACTGAGTATTGACCTCCAACTCTAGTGGATTGTACGGCAGCGCCCTGTACGTTTAATTGAACGGAGTCAATAATTTTTGAAGTGATTTCACCTGCACTCGCTGGCATGGCAAAGAATAACGAAAAGATAAGAAGTCTTTTCATTTTCTTGTAATATGTAACCTAAGCTTATTTATATGAACCCCCCTTTTGGGGACATCCGTAACAAAATGTACGGTTTAGTGAATCATACCAACACCACATATATGGTTAAATACTAATGTCAGATGCTTCGGGTCTGGCAAACTCACTCGCTTTTAAAGGAGACAACAATGTACACAACTAAATTCAGTTACAAGGCAGAACATCTTGATAAGTTTCTGTCAGATATTGAAAAGTATTCAATTGGAATGGACGAATGGTTACACCGATTCTCAACTCTACACGAGACCAGTGGCAACTACCCACCATACAATCTTGTAAAGGAATCTTCTGTTGAGTTTAGATTGGAGATTGCCGTTGCTGGTATTGCTAAAGAGGATATTGAAGTAAGTACCGAATGGAACAAACTACATGTTGATGCAAAGAGTCCCGAAGTTGATGATGCAGAGTATATGCATCGTGGACTTGCAAAACGTGGTTTCAAACGTTCGTGGACACTTTCTGATGATGTTCAGGTATATGAAACTTCAATTAAGGATGGTCTGTTGACCATTAAACTTCGTAGGGTAATTCCAGAACACCAAAAGAAAAAGGTTTATGAACTGACCGATTAAAAGCATATATAATGTACAACCAAAGAGACCACCCTTGTGGTCTCTTTTTATTTGGAGACAGACATGCAAATGTTTTTTGACTGCTGCCCTCCTGGGTTCGAAGGCGACCGAGACATCTTGACTGTGGAAGTTCCATCTGCTATTATGGATGAAGTTGCACAGTATGCTCGCGCCATCGCTTACGAGAAGGGTGTAAAAGAACAACGTATTCTTAACGACATTGTTCGCAAATCTATTCAAACTATCGAGAATCAAAGTTATGACCGTAAGAATCGCAAGACTAAGAAGTGGTGAAGATGTGATTGCCGATATTCGGGAAGTCACTAAAAAGGATGATGAAGAAGAACTGGCTCTGGCATTTCAATTCATCTATCCTTACAACGTTGATATTGAAGACAAGTTCAATTTCTTGGCAGAAAGTGGGCAGTCTGAGGATGTTGAAACCATTGCATCACCCTCACTGATTCTTTATCCATGGATGCCACTTTCGGCAACAAAAGAAATCTTTGTCCGTCTGGATGAAGTGGTGAGTATTTACGAACCGCATAGTGCAGTGGCAACTAAGTATAACGAACTATTGGAGCAAACACGTGGAAAACTTGAAAGTACTCTTACTGAAGAACGGGTCGCTGAACCAGTATCTAGTGGGAGTTCTGACTGAACTTGATGAGGAACCAAGTCTGTATCTTGAGAATCCTTTCATGATTATGAGCGACGCTGAACTGATGCCATTTCCATGCTATACTAGTCAACGAGAGTTGTTTCTTCCCAGCGATGTAGTCTTTACTATCCTGGACCCATCTCCCGTAATCACCGACTTGTATAAGAAAATCATTAGTCAATGAAGTTTTACACCAACGTCCAACTTGTAGGAAATACCATTCTTTATCGTGGGTATGATTCTGCGCAATCGAGGGTTGAGAGAATTGATTTTTCTCCAACCCTCTTTTTAACCTCTCCAAAGGAAAGTAAGTATCGCACCCTTGATGGTAAATATGCTCGCCCCTTAAAATTTGAAACTACTAGGGAGGCGAGGGAGTTCATTCGTAAATACGAAGACGTTTCTGGTGTAGACGTTTGTGGTTACGAAAGATTTGTCTATCAATTCATTAGTAACGAATTCCCCGATGAAGTTCAATGGGATATGTCCCACATGAGCATTTGGGCAATTGACATTGAGGTTGCATGTGAGAATGGATTCCCAGATGTGGCATCTGCTGCTGAGGAAATTCTTTGTATCACGTTGAAGGATACTGTCAATAAGAGGTGGGTTGTATTTTCCACCAGAGAATTTGAAGAACCAGAAGACATGGATATTGAAAAGAATATCTTCTGGACGGAGCAAGAGATGCTTGAAGCATTCTGTGTGTGGTGGGGTAATAATACTCCTGATGTAATCACAGGTTGGAATTGCAATCTGTATGACATCCCATACATCTGCCGTCGTGTGAATAGATTTCTTGGTGACAAATGGATGAATGGAATGTCCCCGTGGAATAAGGTCCATGAAAAGGAAGTGGTTATCCGTGGACGTACAAACATTTACTACAATATTCTTGGAGTTAATATCCTAGATTATTTGGATTTGTACAAGAAGTTCACTTATAGTAACCAAGAATCTTATCGTCTCGACCACATTGCCTTTGTGGAACTTGGTAAGAAAAAGGTTGACCACAGTGAGTATGAGAACTTTAAGGAGTTCTACACTAAAGATTGGCAAAAGTTCATGGAATACAACATTCGTGACGTTGAACTTGTTGACCTATTGGAAGACAAGATGAAACTTCTTGAACTTGCCTTAACCATGGCATACGACGCTAAGGTTAATCTTGAAGATGTGTACTCACAGGTACGTATGTGGGATACGATGATTTATAACTATCTTGTGCCCAAGAATATTGTGGTCCCCATTCCTAAACGGTCTGAAAAGGATACACAATATGCTGGTGCTTATGTTAAGGAACCTGTGCCTGGCATGTATGACTGGGTGGTGTCGTTCGACTTGAACTCCCTGTACCCTCACCTCATCATGCAGTACAATATTTCTCCAGAGACTTTAGTTGAGAGGAGACATCCAAAGGCAACAGTAAATGCAATTCTCAATCAAGAGATTGAGATTGGTTCTGATTATTGTGTCTGTGCTAATGGTGCTCAATATCGTAAGGATATTCACGGGTTTCTTCCAGAAATGATGCAAAAGATTTACGATGAAAGAACAATTTACAAGAAGAAAATGCTACACGCTAAGCAGCAATACGAAACTGCACCGTCCGTGGCACTACAAAAAGATATTGCAAAATATAACAATATCCAAATGGCAAGAAAAATCCAACTCAACTCTGCCTATGGTGCAATTGGCAACCAATACTTCAGATATTTCAACCTGGCGAATGCTGAGGCAATTACTCTCTCGGGTCAAGTCTCGATTCGTTGGATTGAAAATCGTATGAATGATTACCTAAATAAGGTGCTCCAGACTGAGGGAGAGGATTATGTCATCGCTTCTGATACTGATTCCATTTATCTCAATTTGGGTCCTTTGGTCGAAAGGGTGTACCGAGGGCGAGAGAAAACTAGTGAGGGCATTGTCTCGTTCCTTGATAAGGTCTGTAAGATGGAACTCGAGCCTTATATTGGGAATTCTTATGAAACCCTTGCATCGTATGTTAATGCGTATGAACAAAAGATGCAGATGAAACGCGAGACAATCGCGGACAAAGGCATCTGGACAGCAAAGAAACGATACATTCTAAACACCTGGGACGTTGAGGGTGTTAGGTATAAAGAACCTAA
>Ga0129336_10003266_pt1 | contig 10013 bp, 19 predicted proteins | sample CPB6_02_DNA_FD_96878 | JGI IMG/M metagenome (GOLD analysis project Ga0129336, IMG submission 96878) | Freshwater to marine salinity gradient microbial communities from Chesapeake Bay, USA - CPBay_Sum_0.6_0.2_DNA | ecosystem: Environmental > Aquatic > Marine > Coastal | place: USA: Chesapeake...
CCGGCCTTTTATGAACGGTTCAGAATAAGCAACTCTATCTCATGCGCGACGGCGGACACCGTGTCCCCATGTTCGCGTTGAGATGCGTGCGCGCGCAAGTCACGAGCAATCTTCGCGCATGCCTCGCGCTCGGCCGCCACGTCCTTGCATAGCTGCTTCGCTCGATCTCGGAACGCCTTCAGGGCGATCCAGTACCGCGCTTCAAGAGACAGAGAGTGGTCCGTGTGTTCCGATATCCACTCTAGCAGTTCGGCGTCTTCTAGGGTCATCGGCCCGGCCCTTTATGACAGATTAGAAGTTGCCGCGCTCGCGGCTCTCGTGCGTCTCAGCCATGCGGTCAAACTTGACGTGCTCAATGGCCTTGCCCTTAGGCACGGTGCGCCAGTCTGGCCACGTCCGCGCTTCATTCCGCGTCTGTTTCCCAACGATCATGTTGCACGCGATCTCGGCAACCATCTTCGGGTCCGCTCGCTCACCGTTGCAGTAGGCCAACCGGCGAGTCAGGCCGTCCAGCGCTAAGATCACGACGTCAACCCATTCAGCGGCTTCGCCATTGACTTGCTCTACCTCGGCAAGCTCTTTCCGAATGTGATCGATCACGCCGGCCGTGCGCTCACCGGGGCCAAATGTGGCATGGCTGAAAGCCATCTGCCGGATTAGATGCTGCTTCAAGTCCATGCTTGCGGCCTCCAATCAGCGGGCATCGCCCGCAATTCATGTTCGCAAAGTAGCACGGCCCCGTTGACATTTCAATACCGCTCGTGCATTTTCAAAACGTGAAATCGAAAATATCCACATCGCGCGGTTATGTCCGCCCCCTCGGTCGCTTCACGACAGCGGGGCAGCTTGCGCGCCTTGCCGAGTACGGCTTGTCGCGAGACCGCATCTATGTGGAAGGCGACGGCCCCGAGACGTTGGACGGTTTGATCCGGGCGCTGCGCCGTGGCGAGGCCGTGCTGGTGGTCAAGCTCCACGTCCTGGCGCCGCCGAAGCTGCGGACAGCCGATCGCCCGCGCCGAGCGCTATGGGACGCGATCAAGCGCATCGAAGCCAAGGGCGCGCACATAATCGAAGTGGACAGCAACCGCTCGACCGCCCTGAAACCGGACCGCGATGATATGATTGCCGACGCAATCGAAGCGTTGACGCATGCGGGACGTGCGCCGCGTAGCCGGGACGGTGCCGGCAGACCCCCGAAGAAATTCACAGCGGAGCAGATCAATGCGGCGCGCATCGCGTGGTTCGACATCCGGCACAAAACGAACGCACAAGCCATCGCCGCAGGCCCGAAAGGGTTCTCGCTCTCGCGATACTACAAGACGTTCGGACCGAGCGGGCGCGATGGATAAGCAGTGGCACGTCTACAAGATCGAAGTTGACGGCGTGCTGATCTACATCGGCTCGTCAGACAATGTTGAGGGGCGGCGGTGGGCACACAGCGCTAGGCGAATGGTTCCGCGCTTCGCTGGAAAGGTGAGTGTGATGGAGAGCTTTGCGACGCGGTCGGAAGCACTCAAGGCGGAGAACGCAGCAATCCGCACGCTTCGGCCTGTTGGCAACTTTCGCTGCAACGTGCTGGGCTATAAGACGGTTAAGGATCGTGACCGCGCGATGTACGCGAAGCTGAACGAACTCGAGGCGGCTAGGTGGCGGCGCCTCAAGGACGACATCGAAGCCACGGTGGACATCGAAGCCGAGTTGCGTCGGCTCGGTGTCGCGACATCATAGGAGCGATTGAAGTGGCGGCATACGAAGCAGCGGGCGAGACCAATGAATGGTACACGCCGAGATACATCTTCGACGCGCTTGGCGTGCGCTTCGATCTCGATGTCGCATGCCCGCCGACTGGCCCGCGCCACGTACCGACTGAGCGGTGGTACTCGGATCTGGCACTTGCTCGCGAGTGGAGCGGCTTCGTGTGGATGAACCCGCCGTTCGGACATCAGAGACACAAGCGCGAATGGTTGGCCAAGTTCTTTGCGCACGCGAACGGCATCGCCCTTGTGCCCGATCGCACGTCGGCGCGCGGGGCGTATTCCTGAAACCACGGCGCCGACGTCATCTGTTGGGTGGCGCCGAAGATCAAGTTCGAGCGGCCGGACGGGTCTCGTGGTGAGTGGCCCGGAACCGGTACTGCGCTGTTCGGCGTGGGGCCTCGCGCGGTGCGGGCGTTGGTATCGTCCGGCCTCGGGTTCTGCACTCGCCCCGTGCCGCGCGAACACGTCGCGATTTCACAATCAGCAGCCTAACAGGGGCGCATCGAATGAATTTGCCGAGTTGGAAATCACCCAAACGAGTGCCGAAGGACGGCCCCGTGTTAGTTAAAGTGCGAGCCGGACACGTGACAACGACCACAATCGCGCTTTGGATCGGGAACAAATTTCTCGATTTGAGCAATCCACGGCGACGCATTCGTGTGCTCGCGTGGCATTGCCGGGTGCCGTCGATAGACGCACATTGAAGGAGCAATTCATTGCGCATCGCTACAGAGATCACGTTCGAGGCAGCTCATTGCTTGCCGCATCTGCCCGAAGGCCACAAGTGCAGGCGGCTGCACGGGCACAACTACCGTGTAGAGGTTGTCGTCGAGGGGCCAATCGACGAACGCGGGTTCGTCATGGACTACGCCGAACTTGAGGCCATGCTAGCCCCGCTAATTGCGGAAGTGGATCACCGATATCTCAACGATATCGAAGGTCTTTCGTGCTCGACGACCGAAGTTATTGTTCGGTGGTTTCTAGACCGGCTGTGCCAGAAGATGCCGGGCAAGACTGTAACCGTCCGCGTCTACGAAACGCCGCGATATTGGGCCGAGGAAACGCGCTGATGGCGATCTGTTACCACGGCACACCAGTCACCCCGAGGGCGCAGCTATACCGCATGGCGGGGCAATCGTTCTGCGTGTCATTCGCCGACGCGCGAGACGCTGATTTCTGCGATGCGTTCGGGCAATCGGTGCTGTGGGACAATGGCGCGTTTTCTGCGTGGACGCGCGGCAAGCCTGTTGACGAGGCCGCTCTGTACGAATGGCTTGAGCCTCGCATGAGGCATCCTCACCGAGCTGTCGTCATGGATGTGATCGACGGCGACGTCGAACAGCAGCGCGAAGCAATATCGCGCTGGCCGTTCCCGCGCGAACTGTCGTGGCCGGTTTGGCATCTCGACAAGCCTCTCGACTACCTTGACGAGTTGGCCGACGCTTGGCCGGCTGTATGCTTTGGATCAGCCGGCGCTTATGTCGAAATCGGGACCGAGGCTTGGCTGCGGCGGATGGGCGAGGCGTTCGACCGATTACACCGCCGCCGCTTTCTGCCGTGGGTGCATGGCCTGCGCATGCTGGGGCAGCTCGAAAGCTACCCATTCGGGTCTGCCGACAGCACGAACGTCGCGCAGAACTACACCGTCGCAACAGGCTGCGCACACTGCATGGCGAAGCGGATCAACAGTGTCAGAAAGAAGCGAGGCGACAGCAAGCGCGAGGCTACTGTCGGACTGTTTGAAATTGCCTAACAGGGGAGCGATTGAAGATGGCAGAACAGACAGCGATTTCGTGGGCGGATGCCACGTTCAATCCGTGGATCGGATGCACGAAAGTATCGCCCGCGTGCGATCATTGCTATGCCGCGCGGGACAACGAGCGGCGTAAGTGGATCGATGGCTGGGGCGCTGGCGTTCCGCGCCGCCGCACCAAAACTTGGCATGACCCTATTCGCTGGAACAAGAAGGCCGAGCAGACAGGATACCGCCCGCGCGTGTTTTGCGCTTCGCTTGCGGACGTGTTCGACAACGAGGTTGCAGACGAGTGGCGCGCGGATTTGTGGAAGCTCATTCGTGAGACGCCAAACCTGCGCTGGATGCTGGTCACGAAGCGGATTGGTAACGCGGCGAAGATGTTGCCGAACGATTGGCCATTCGCTCACGTCGGCATCATCTCGACGCTCGAAAACCAGACGACGTGGGATCGCGACTATCCCAAACTCGCGCGCACGCAAGCCGCGTGGCATGGCGTGTCGGCAGAGCCGCTGCTGAGCCATATCGACATTGGCAGCGCGCGCCCCGATTGGATCATCACGGGCGGCGAGAGTGGCGCGGGGTTCAGGTATACTGATCCGGCATGGGTGCGGTCGATGCGAGACCAGTGCCTCACGAACGGCGTTGCGTTTCACCACAAGCAGTGGGGCGGTATCCGGCCGAAAGAGAACGGCTGCGAGATCGATGGCCGCGAGTGGAAAGACTTTCCAGCCGCGCTGGCGGCTTGAACATCAGGGGAGCCCCTGTCCCAACTTTTGCCCGACGCGAACCGCGCGCATTGCCCGCATGACGCTGATGGGACTCACTGCTGGGAATCCCCGCGATTCGTTCACTGCCGCAACGCAAAGGCAAACACCATAGGCTCCCCACCAGGGACCTCATACGGCAATCGCGCCAACGTGCCGCCCGTCGTCAGGATTGCGATAGACTTTGAAAGGGCAATAGAGCCGATCTCGAGCGGGAACGTCAGGCCCGCCTTGACCGGCATGACATTGTCACCCCGATAATCTTCGGTGTTCAGCCCGAGTTCTTGAAATTCGATATCCTCCGTCAGCGAGACAAACCCGTCGTGGCCGTAGGTGCTCGGTTCCGACACATGCGATTGAAGCGCCTCTATGCTGGCTAGCAGATCGCCATTGCCCATGTAGTCGGCATCCGGCCTGGCCCAAGCGGAAACCGGGAACGTCTTCATGAAAAGCTGGCGCCGCTGGATCAGCAACGTCAAGACGGCGTAGCTGTATTGATCAGCGGCGCTGTCGGTGCCTCGCCTAGACTTGGAATGCGGCGACTGATGCAACACCGACAGCAGCCAGTCGAACCGACCAGAGCGAAAGTGGTCGCGCGCAATGTCGATAGACTTTGCGCAGCCAGCAGGGTCGGTCAGCATCCACACCGCATGCCCGTGCGCCGCCATCGTGTCGGCCATCGTCTGGCTGATCCAGCCCGTATCCATCCCGAAGTGCTCCCCTGTACGATCGAACCGCTCACCACGGTACAACACGGCAACATATGCGCAACAAACACGCTACATTACCCACAAGACATCCACGATAACACCCGCGCCCTTTCTTTACACCGAGGATGTCGGGGGTTCGAAACCCTCACCGCCCACCAATAAAATCAATGACTTAGGTTTTGCTGCCTGAAGTGTTCCATGGTCAAGTCGAACCTTTTGACCTCTTGAGCCGCATGCTGAGCACTTCCGCAGATGGCCGCAGCGTCTCCACATCGGGCTTGGCGTAAATGGTCCGGGTCGTGTTCAGATCGCGATGCCCGAGCAAACGGGAAATCCGCTCCATAGCCACGCCCTCACTGTCGAGCCACGAGGCTGCCGTGTGCCTCAGTACGTGAGGCGTGGTCCCTGCCGGCAGTCCAGCGCGCCGCGCCGCCATCTCGAAGCCCTTGCGCACCTTGGCCACCCTCTGGCCGTCCCACTCGATCACGTATTCGCTCAGCGTCCCGGCCTTGGCTGTCTGCAAGGCGGCCCGCACCTCGTCCGCGATCGGCACCACGGCCCGCGCCTTGCGTACCCGCTTGGTCAATGGGTTGATGACTTCAGGCTCACGAAAGTCGATCAAGCCGCGCTCAAAATCTACGCGGTCCCAGGTCAGGCCAAGGATGGCCCCAGACCTAGCCCCGGTCGTCAGCGCCAGAACGACGAACAGGCGGAGATGCGGCGACACACAAGCGTCAATGAGTGATCTCGCTTGATCCTCGCTCAGCACGGTGTTGCGGGGCGGTGGCTTGGAGGGCACCCATACATAAGGGGCTCGCGCAATAGCGTGTCGTTTAGCTGCCCAATTGAGGCACGACCGCAGCCGTGTAAGCTCGGTCCATATTGTGCCTGGCTTCACGCCTTGCCGCGTTCGTTCCGCCGCGTAGTCCCTGCACACGTCGGCGTTGACTGCATCGACGGGCATGCGCCCAAATCTCTGTCCTAAAGCTCGCCAGCTATCTCTGAAATTGGCGATGATCTTTCCGTCTCGCTCGCGGTCCTGAGTATAAGCCGCGTATAGCTCGGCAACAGTCTGGGCATGCTCTGCCTTTATGACGGCAACGCGCCTGGCCCAGGCATCAAGCGCAGCCCTCGCCTCTACTTCGGAAGCGCCAGACTGGCAAAGGACTCGGCGCTGCGTGACGCCCTTCCCGTCTCGCCACCTGACGACGGCCCGGCCGTTGAGCTGCCCGAGCCTGTACGGGCCGACGCTGTATTTCCGCCATCTCTTTCCCATGACTCAACAACCTCGCCCCGAATGCGCACGCCCCGGCGGACCCCCAAGCGGAAAGCTTGGAGCTTGCCGGCGTCAATGAGGGCATAGATATGCCGTCGAGAGCAACCCCAACGGGCAGCAAGGGTGGCTGGCGTGAATACGTTTGCGCTCATCTTGCCCCCATCACCGCCACGATCACACAGCCAAACATCACAGCAGGAAACGCCCATAGGCTCATGCCTGCAATGGCAGCGCCAACAATCGCGCCCAATCTCTCAGGCCAGCCGGGCAAGGGCTGAGAGTAGTCCGGCGAGTCTCTGATCACGTTGTTCTCCACTTCACGTCTCCGTTGAATTTGCGCCAGCCTCGGAAACCCTGCCGCTTGCGGACGCCGGCCCGCTTCTCGGCAACGCGAACTGCCTTGGCTATCGTCGGCACGTCATGCTCTGCCGTGATCTTGCGATGGCATCTCTTGTCCAACACACGGCAGTTGCTCAGCTCATTGCTTCCACCAAGCGCGGCAGGAACGGGGTAATGATCGTATTCCGCGCTGGTGACGATCTTCTGGCCGCAGCCGCATTCACAGTGACCGCCGCTGCGTTCCCAAGCGGCAAGTTTCGTGGATTTGCTAAAGTTATTTCTTGGCATGACGCCTCCGGTCTGGACGCAACGGATGGGTCATGGCTCGATCCAGAGGCCACCGGGCCAGACGTTTTCCTAGCGTGTGGGTCGGGATTCCCGTGGAATGGCTCCATTCGGAAAGCGTTCGCGTGATGCCAAGCCACGTCACCAAGCGGTTATTTGTGCGGTTGTTCTGCTGCTCAGCCGACGTTGCCCATCGACAATTTGACGGCTCATAATGACCGTTAGGGTCAATGCGGTCGAGGCTGTGTCTGCGCGACGGCTTCAAACCCATGTCTTCAATGAAGGCATTAAAATCGTGCCACCTTGGACACACCATAATGCCGCGACCTCCGTATCTATGATACGAACTATCTTTGGTGTCGTAGCATCGACCGTGCATGTTCTTGAAGCACACATATTCGCTTGATGGTTGGCGCCCCTTTGGGGCGTGTCCGTGCTTTGTCTTTATGCGACGGATCACATCCGAGGCAAGGCAACCGCACGACTTTGAGTGCCCCGACCGAAGATCATAACCGAGTGACACAGTCTCGTTTCCGCACAAACACACGCACGCCCATCGACGCCCAGCTGCGCCGTCCGGCGCTCGCTTGACAACTCGCAGCCGACCAAACATGCGGCCGATCATCTCAATATCGCGGCTCACCGGCTCATTCTCCGCTCATTGCGGCTGTTCGCGTCTGCCGCCTGCCACTCGGAAAACTTCATTCGCACGTATTCCATTTGCACCTTGCGCAGGTTGGCTTCACGGCGGGCCTCCGTGATCTTCGCCAAGTGGTCGTGCCAATCCTTACTCGCCTTGACGGTCATTTCGGCCCGATTGACCGGCATTTCACCAAGCGCTGACATCTTCTCGGCCATCACGGCTGACTTGGTTTCCTCGAGCAGGCTTGCAGCGGCTTCGGCGTCAACCCATGCTTTGGCGACAAGGCGAAATTTTTCGCTGATTGGCCTCTCTCGCGCTGGCATTTCGGTGATGCCAGCAATGGCGCGCTCACTGATGCTCATGGCGTAGCCTCTGAACCGCAGCGCGAACCGTCTCAATCTTGGCGTGAATGCCAAACTCCATTGAGAGCTTGACCTTGATATCTTCAACGCCAAGACCCTGCTTGATCCACTCCGATATCAGCGTGTCGCCTTCCAGCCGTGTGGCTGCAAACTCGACGCTGCGAGTGACAGCCCTCGGTGTCTTACGCATCACTCAACCCCCATTGCCGCCTTGCACATCCTGTAAGCTGATTGGACTTCTTTCCTTGCTGACGGGCTCAATCCATCAGCCTCAATGCAGCGCCGAAGCGCTTTCATGGCCGACGCGATGACAAGCTGGTCATTGATCCGCTGCGTTGTTTGCAGTTCTTCCAGCGCCGTCAGTAGCTCGCTGTTCGTGCGACCTGCTCTCTCGATAAGATCGGCAATCATTTGCGCCTCCCAAACCACCGCTTAGGGTCTGTGCGACTGATGACGTTTGGAAACGCCTCAGTCACGTCGGCCATGTCCTGCGCTTCGCGCTCGGCCACCCCTGGCAGGTTGCCCAGCCTGTCTTCAATCCACTGCGCCACCTCATGGCGGCTTGTCAGGGCGGCAACAACCTCGCCGCCCTCAGAGATCGTAAACCCGACCTCTGCCGCTTGAGTGATGACCAGTTGAATGCGGTCGCTCATTCTGCTGCCTGTCGCGCATCGAACTCGCTCATGCGGGTTTCGTAATCTTCCTGCAGCGTCTGAGCCCATCTTTCAGGCATCCCTGCCCATGGCCCATTGTCATCGCAATAGGTCAGGTAAACCTCACGCAGATGCTCGCCGTTGACCGCGCCGGAAATCTCAGCCCGCACGTCATTGAACTGCTTGACGCTGCCGTCGCGCTTGCCTTCGGCGCTGCTCTTGCGCTTGCCGCCCTTGGCAGACATGCGCAGTTGATCATCTTCGTTGTCGGCTTGAGGCATGCTGTCGAGGTCAAGGTCCCCCGTGGGTAGCTTCAACAGCGAGCGCAAATAAGCCTTCTCGACGTAGCTCTGAGCGGCCTGGAAGGTTTGAGGACCATTCACTTGGATGTAGAGCGTGCGCTTGGCGCGGGCGTCAGTCCATGTGTCGGCCGTCGTCGCGAGCACGAAAGAAAACTCCATGTGCGCCCACTGAGAGACCTTGCCGTCCTTCTCGATCCGCTTGATCTCGCAGCGATCCTCAAGGCTCAGCATCACAAGCCCGACCTCGCCCATCTTGCGCGTGACTGCCGCATAGATGTCATCGGTGCTGGCAAAATTGTAACCGCCATGCTGGTTGCGCTGAGACTTCTTGACAGCCTCGACCGTCACCATGATCTGGCAGATTGCTTGCACGATGCTTGAGGGGATCGGCGTCACCCCGCCAGCCAGATCAGGGCCAGCGCCAGACCGACGCCCGTTGCTGAGAGCGCTGTTGCCCACGCCATCACCACAAGCGCCGGGAGTAACCCCCGCATCCGTATCGTTTGCGTCAACATGATTGCTCATTTGCCTGTTGCCTTTACTGACCAGCTGTCCAAATCAGCCATGCAAGCCCGATGATGAGACTGGCAACAAATCCAACTGCCGCTGCCGTCTCTGGATACATGCACGCTCTCGAAAATGTTGGGGGCTGGCCTACCCGCCCGCTATCAGTGACCAGCCCCCGTTGCCCTGCTTGCCGCCCTCTGCTCGGCTGCCCCCGGCGCAGCCTGCGGCAGCAGGGGATTGGCTAGGCCAACTCAAGGTCGGCGTTGCGGCGGCGATCAGCAGCCGTGTCGGCGCGGCTGTAGCGCTCGTCTTCGAGATGCTCGGACACGCAGCCTTGAAGATATTTGCCGCTCGTCACCATCAGGTCGGCGCGCATGCGGCTGAATTCGACCGGCGAGTTCTCGGCATCGAACACCCGGACCACTTTGCGCTCGTTGTGCTTCTGGCCAATCAGCCCGACGCCGACGATCCGCCAGGACCATTCGTGGCTGATATCAATCTCGACCTCAATCTCGGGAGCGGTCGCGAACCAAAATCCGTTGGCGTCGGTCAACTCGAAATCCTCAATGAGAACGATCATGTGCCTGCCCCTGTCTAAAAGGACCCCGACGCGAGCTGGGAGGGGGAATGTGCCGGTGGAGAACCCGGGTGCCCGCGTC
>Ga0129336_10003267_pt1 | contig 10013 bp, 5 predicted proteins | sample CPB6_02_DNA_FD_96878 | JGI IMG/M metagenome (GOLD analysis project Ga0129336, IMG submission 96878) | Freshwater to marine salinity gradient microbial communities from Chesapeake Bay, USA - CPBay_Sum_0.6_0.2_DNA | ecosystem: Environmental > Aquatic > Marine > Coastal | place: USA: Chesapeake Bay...
AGGCTTGATTTGGTCAAACAGGGGCAGATTGGTGAAGTCCAGCAGGGGGTTGTTCATGGTCTTTAGATGGGGTGGGTGCAGGGTACTTGCAAGGGCAGTGGCTCAAGACATAGCCAGGGCAGATTTGGCCTGGCTCAGGAAATCTGGCTCAGGCTGCGCTGCGCTCGGCAGCCTCGAGGGTGTTGACCAGCAACATGGTGATCGTCATCGGCCCGACCCCGCCGGGAACTGGCGTGATCCAGCCAGCCACCTCGCGCACGCCCTGAAAATCCACATCGCCGCAGAGCTTGCCTTCATCGTTGCGGTTCATGCCCACATCAATCACCACCGCGCCGGGCTTGACCATGTCGGCGGTGAGCACATTGCGCTTGCCCACGGCCGCCACGATCACATCGGCTTGAAGGGTCATGGCCTTGAGGTCGGGCGTGCCACTGTGGCAGATGGTGACCGTGGCATTCTTTTGCAGCAGCATCAGGGCCATGGGTTTGCCCACAATATTGGAGCGCCCAATCACCACCGCATGCTTGCCCTTGAGCTCGTAGGCGATGCTCTCGAGCATTTTCATGCAGCCATAAGGCGTACAGGGCCAGAAACCGGGCTGGCCCACCATCAGGGCGCCAGCGCTGGCCACATGAAAGCCGTCCACATCCTTGGCAGGCGATATCGCCTCGATCACCTTGTGCGCATCGATATGCACGGGCAAAGGCAGCTGGACCAGGATGCCGTGGATGCTGGGGTCCTGATTGAGCGCGGCCACGCGCGCCAGCAGCGCCGCTTCGCTCAGGTCGGCGTCATATTTCTCCAGCACAGAGCGCAGCCCGCTGTCCTCGCAGGCCTTGACCTTGTTGCGAACATAGACTTGAGAGGCCGGGTTGTTGCCTACCAGGATGACTGCCAGCCCTGGCTGGATGCCGCGGGCCTTGAGCGCGGTGGCGCGTTGAGCGACTGCTGCACGCAGACGTTGCGAAAGGGCGTTGCCGTCAATGATTTGGGCGCTCATGAATTCCAATCGGTTTCAAAGCAGGGGGCTGATGCAGGCCCACCACAGGGCGGGGGTAGGGCGGTGGCGCAGGCAAGTGACCAGGCGCTCAGGCCTTGACAGCGCCAGGCCGCAAAGCAATCTTGAGCAGGTCGGCCACGGTATTGGCACTGAGCTTTTCCATGATGTTGGCGCGGTGCGCCTCCACCGTCTTGATGCTGATGCCCAGGTCGTCGGCGATCTGCTTGTTCAGGCGCCCGGCCACGATACGCTCGAGCACCTGGCTCTCGCGCTGGGTCAGCCTGGACAACAGGGCATCGCGGGTGGCAGCCTTTTGGTGGTCAGCAAATGTCTCCCTGGCGCGTTCGAGCATGCGCTCGACCAGGGGGACCAGCTTTTCTTCGTCAAACGGCTTCTGGATGAAATCCATGGCGCCTTTTTTCATGGTGTCCACCGCCATGGGCACATCGCCGTGACCAGTGATGAAGACCACCGGCAGGGGCGACTGCTCGTCGAGCAGGCGGCTCTGTAATTGCAGCCCGGTCATGCCGCCCATGCGCACATCCACCAGCAGGCAGGCAACTTCACGAGGGTCGTAACGACCCAGAAATGACTCTGCCGAATCAAAGCAGCTCACCCGAAAGTCTTTGCCTTCGAGCAGCCACTGCAACGAGTCACGTACGGCCTCGTCATCGTCGACCACATACACCGTGCCTTTTTTAGGTACTAAAGTCATGCGCTATCCCACGATCCTGTCAGTTCGATATTCGGTGTGCGCCGCGTTCTGGTTCACGATGTCAGGCAAGGGAATCCAAAACGAAAAGCAACAGCCTATCAGTTCGTCGGCATTGTAGAGGTTCCGTGCCGACATCCGACCCTGGTGCGATTCAACAATGGAACGGCACAGTGACAGCCCGATGCCCATGCCTTCAGTCTTGGTGCTGTGAAAAGCTTCGAACAGGCGATCGAGCACCTCAGGCGCGATACCTGGCCCATTGTCAGTGACCTGAAATTCAATGCCAGCTTTTTCATCCATCCGCGCGGCTTGCACGCTCAACACTACCCGACGTTGCTCGGGTGAGCGGTTGGCCAGCGATAACGACTCGGCCGCATTCTTGAGCAGGTTCACCAGAACCTGCTCGATCAGGATCGGATCCACCAACAGAGGTGGTAAAGCCGCGCTGACCTGGTGGGTCAGGCGCACACCATGCCGGCGCAAGCCGATCTGGGCCAGGTCCATGGCTTCTTCGACCATGGTTTCCACATTGGCCAAGCTGCGGTTGGGTGCGCTGCGCTTGACGAAGGACTGGATGCGCTGAATGATCTGACCTGCGCGTTGCGCCTGACGGCTTGTTTTTTCAAGGGCCTCCACCAGGTCCTGCTCGGAGATGCGGTGCACTTTCAGGCGCGAGACCATGCCGGTGCAATAGTTGCTGATGGCGGTGAGTGGCTGGTTGAGTTCATGCGCTACGCTCGAAGCCATCTCGCCCATGGTGACCAGCCGGCTGGCTGCCTGGGCGCGCTCAGCTTGCACGGCGGCCTGTTCTTCGGCCATCCGCCTGGGGGTGATATCGCTGGCGATCACCATCTGGGCCATTCGACCATCTACCCAGGTGAGCAGACGGGTGCGCAATTCGAGCCACTTGCCCAGGGCTTCCACATAGATTTCAGCCTGTTCGGGCTCGAGCACGGTGCTTCGCCAGGCGCTGGGCATGGGCGCCTCATTGACATGGGCTGCCATTTGCAGATGACCCTCGATACCCTCGCCATACCATTCCTTGTAGCGGGTATTGGCAAACAGCAGTTCAGCAGGGCGCTCCTCCGATTGGGCTGGAGCCACTGACACTGAGGCATCCAGACCATCAAGCACTGTGGTGAAGCGTTCATAGGAGGCGTAGAGTTGCTCGCGTACGCGGTTGGGCTCGGTGATGTCTGTCATCGAAGTCATCCAGCCGGTTTGCTGGCCCATTGCGTCCACCAGGGGTGACACATACAGGCGGGCATCGAAAATGGTGCCGTCCTTGCGCTTGACGCGAACCTGAAATCCACCCGGGGTGATCCGACCATTGAGTTCATCGTCCAGCCAGGTCATGAGCATTTCCCGGTCATCTTCAGGCCAGTAGGGAAAGGGTGGGTTGGCACCGACCAGCTCGGCCTCGCTCCAACCGGTCATCTGGCAAAACGCCGTGTTGACATAGGTGATCTGGCCATTGAGGTCGAGCGCACGCATGCCGGTAGGCATGGAGTTTTCCATGGCACGGCGAAAGTTGGTTTCGGCCAGCAGTGCTTTTTGTGCTTCCATCCGACGTCGGGTGTGCTGCCAGTTGGCCAGCAACATCCAGGCACTGATTGCGCTCAAGGTGATGACCAGCCAGAACAGGCCATTGCCAATCAGGCCTAGCGAGGTGCGGTAACCCTGGGCCCGAATCATCAGCGCATTGCCCACAGGGGCCACCGGCATCTCATACTCGATCGACTGGCGGGCCCAGGGCAACAGCCGGGTTGCCGGGTTGGCCTTGGGAAATATCCGGCCAGCCAGCATATTGTTCTCTGCGTCGAGCAGCGATATGGCATAACGAGCGGTGAGTTCGTTGGGAATCACCTGTCGATAGATAACCTCCACCGAGTACTCGGCCAGCAAGGCACCTGCAAAGCGTGCTTTGTTGTTCAGCGGGATGTAAACCTGGACAGCCGCTTCGCGTCCGCGGGAGGATTCCCGCATATCAAAGATGGCCTGGCGCAGATCCCGTGCGAGGGTGAAATTCTTTTCGCTGATGCCGGCTCCCAAGCTGGCGGGCTTGCGCAACTGCCTGGGGTCGAGTGCGCTGGACTTGATCTGTCCGCGCTCATTGAGCCAGATCAGGCTGTCCATCTCGGGGTGCTGGCGAAGAAAGTCTTCAGCTTGGTTGCGGAAATTGGCAATGTCTGCAGGTTTTTGGGTGATGTCTTGGGCCAGCCGCGCCAGCTCTTCACGCCGTTCAATCAGGCTCAGGCGTAGCCTTTGTTGGGCATATTCCAGGTCATGACGCACCGCTTCCTGTTCACGTTCCATTTCCTCCAGGCGTAGGTAGCCAAATGCCGCCACGATGGCGGCCAGAAATAGGAGCACAGCCAACAGGGGTGCCAAGGTGGCATAGCGGTCTTGTCTCGCGGGAGCCTGGCGGCGCCACCATTGGCGCATTTTTTTGGAGGCGGGCAACTTGCCCAATCGGGACCTCAGACTTAAGGCTTGCGTCTGCATATTACAAGTGTAGAGGACCTTCCCATTGCTCCCTTTACGATTGAAATCGAATCATTTTTTAATTAAATTTCATAATACAAAATACAATGGCATGATTTGAAATCGAGTAATTCTGTGAGATACTTCTCAAGCACAAAAAATACGCGTTCAAAGCAAGCCATGCCCGAAGGAGTCGATCATGTCCGCCCTGCCAGCCAACCCTTTCAGTGACAGCGCCAACGATGCCGATAGGCAGGAGACCCATGAGTGGTTGGATGCGCTGTCGGCAGTGATTGAGCAGGAGGGCCCGGAGCGCGCACATTTTCTGCTGGAACAATTGCTCGAGCATGCGCGTGAACACAGCGTGGACATGCCTTTTTCCGCCAACACCGGCTATGTCAATACCATTGAGCCCGAAGAGCAGGAGCGCAGCCCGGGTAATCTGGAACTCGAAGGGCGCTTGCGTGCCTACATGCGCTGGAACGCCATGGCCATGGTGGTCAAAGCCAATCGGCTAGACCCAGATGATGGCGGCGACCTGGGTGGCCATATCAGTTCGTTTCAATCGGTCGCTCATATGTTTGCCGCGGGCTTCAACCATTTCTGGCACGCCGATAACACCGATGAGGGAGGCAATCACGGCGGCGACCTGCTCTATATCCAGGGCCACTCAGCTCCCGGCATCTACGCTCGGGCATTTCTGGAAGGCCGTATCAGCGAGGAGCACTTACTCAATTTCCGCCAGGAGGTGGCCGGCAAAGGGATTCCCAGCTACCCCCACCCCAAGTTGATGCCAGGTTTCTGGCAGTTTCCCACCGTCTCCATGGGGCTGGGGCCGATCATGTCGATTTACCAGGCCCGTTTTCTCAAATACCTCCATGCCCGCGGCATTGCCGACACCAGTCAACGCAAGGTATGGGTGTTCTGTGGCGATGGCGAGATGGATGAACCGGAAAGTCTGGGCGCCATCGGTCTGGCCGCACGAGAAAAGCTCGACAACCTGGTGTTTGTGGTCAATTGCAATCTGCAGCGGCTGGACGGACCGGTGCGCGGCAATGGCAAGATCATCCAGGAACTGGAAGGCGAATTCCGGGGTGCCGGCTGGAATGTGATCAAGCTGATCTGGGGCAGCAACTGGGATCCGTTGCTGGCGCGCGACAAGGATGGCGTGCTTCGCAAGATCATGCTCGATACCTTGGATGGTGACTACCAGGCCTTCAAGGCCAATGACGGCGCCTTCGTACGCAAGAATTTCTTCGGCCGTGATCCGCGCACCCTGGAAATGGTCGCCAAGATGAGCGATGCGGAGGTGTGGGGACTGCGCCGCGGCGGGCATGATGCCAAAAAGGTCTATGCGGCCTTCCACCGGGCGCACAACAGTCAGGGCGGGCCCACGGTGCTGCTGGTCAAGACGGTCAAGGGCTGGGGCATGGGCAAGGCTGGCGAGGGCAAGAATACCGCGCACCAGACCAAGAAGCTGGGCGATGACGACATTCGTTACATGCGCGACCGCTTCAACATTCCCATTCCGGACAGCGAGTTGGACAAGATCCCCTTCTACAAGCCCGCTGAAGACACGCCCGAGATGAAGTACCTGCATGAGCGGCGCAAGGCCTTGGGCGGCTACCTGCCCAAGCGGCGCGAGCGTTCCACTGAGAGCTTTGTCGTGCCCCCGCTGGAAACTTTCAAGGCGGTGCTGGACCCTACGGCCGACGGGCGGGAAATTTCCACCACCCAGGCCTATGTGCGTTTTCTCACCCAACTGTTAAGAGACAAGGCCCTGGGCCCGCGTGTGGTGCCTATTCTGGTGGATGAGGCGCGCACCTTTGGCATGGAAGGCTTGTTTCGTCAGGTGGGAATCTATAACCCGGAAGGGCAGAAGTACACCCCGGTCGACAAGGACCAGGTGATGTATTACAAGGAAGACAAAGCGGGCCAGATCCTGCAGGAAGGCATCAACGAAGCGGGCGGCATCAGCAGCTGGATTGCTGCGGCCACGTCGTACTCGACCAACAACCGCATCATGATTCCGTTCTACATCTTCTATTCCATGTTTGGACTGCAGCGCGTGGGCGACCTGGCCTGGGCCGCGGGCGACATGCAGGCGAGGGGTTTTCTCCTGGGCGGCACTTCGGGTCGCACCACCTTGAACGGCGAGGGACTGCAGCATGAGGACGGCCACAGCCAGGTGCTGGCCAGCACCATTCCCAATTGCGTCAGTTACGACCCCAGCTTTGCGCACGAAGTGGCGGTAATCATGCAGCATGGTTTGAAGCGCATGGTCGAGCAGCAGGAGAATGTTTTCTACTACATCACCCTGCTCAATGAAAACTACCCCATGCCCGGCCTCAAGCCCGGCACCGAGCAACAGATCATCCAGGGCATGTACCTGCTGGAAGAGGGCGCTAAGAAAACACCCCGTGTCAACCTGCTGGGTTCGGGCTCCATCCTGCGCGAGTCGATGGCCGCCAAACAGTTGCTGGAGCAGGAATGGGGCGTGGCCGCCAATGTCTGGAGCTGCCCGAGCTTCAATGAACTGGCCCGCGAGGGCCAGGAATGTGATCGCTGGAACCTGCTGCACCCGACCCAGACGCCTCGCCTCTCATTTGTGGCTCAGCAACTCGACAAGCACGCTGGCCCGGTGATTGCCTCGACCGATTACATGAAGAGCTTTGCCGAGCAGATCCGGCCCTTTCTGCCCAAGGGACGCAGCTTCCGAGTACTGGGTACCGATGGGTTCGGACGGAGCGATTTCCGCAGCAAGCTGCGCGAGCATTTTGAAGTGGACCGCCATTACATTGTGGTGGCTGCGCTCAAGTCGCTGGCCGATGAAGGCGCCTTGCCGCAGACCAAGGTGGCCGAGGCCATCCTCAAATACGGCATCAAGGTGGACAAGGTGAACCCGTTGCACGCATGAAGCGGGTCCGCCCTGTGGCGTGACGCATTTCGTGTAGCGATGTGCGCTCGTGGCCACAAGACCCTGCTTCCAGAACAGGAAGAACAACCATGGCAATAGTTGAAATCAAGGTACCCGACATCGGCGATTTTTCGGAAGTGGCGGTCATCGAGGTGCTGGTCCAGCCCGGTGACACCATCAAGACTGAGCAGTCACTGATCACCGTGGAGTCTGACAAGGCCTCGATGGAGATTCCATCCAGCCAGTCGGGCGTGGTGAAGGACATCTTGGTCAAGCTGGGCGACCGGGTGGCTCAGGGCTCGGTGATTCTCACCATGGATGCGGCGGCCAACCCGCCTGCGCCTGCCCCGGCCAACCCTGCCCCAACGAACCCTGCCTTGCAAGCCACCGTGCCATCAGCCCCTGTGTCTGCACCTGCACTTTCTGCGGCTGTGGTTGCCAGCCCCAGTCCGGAAGTTGCCGCCGCTTTGGCCGCCGCGCCCGCTGCGGTGCCCCAGGCGATGCCGGTGCACGCCCCGGCCACGGCTGTGCCAGGTGCCTTGCCCCATGCCTCGCCATCGATTCGTCAATTTGCCCGTGAGCTGGGTGTGCCGCTGGAGGAAGTACGGGGTAGTGGGCCCAAGGGCCGGATCACTGAGGAAGATGTCAAGAACTTCACCAAGGCGGTGATGTCGGGCGGCGCGCGTACCCAGGCCATGGCGGGCGCGGGCGCTAGCGGCGACGGCGCAGCCTTGGGACTCCTGCCCTGGCCCAAGGTCGATTTCGAAAAATTTGGCCCGGTGCAACGCCAGGCGCTCTCGCGCATCAAGAAGATCAGTGGCGCCAACCTGCACCGCAACTGGGTCATGATCCCGCATGTCACCAACCATGACCATGCCGATGTGACCGAGCTTGAGTCCCTGCGCCAACAGCTCAACCGGGAAAACGAAAAGGCCGGCATCAAGGTCACGCTGCTGGCCTTTGTGATCAAGGCGGTGGTGGCAGCGCTCAGGAAATTTCCAGAATTCAATACTTCGCTCGACGGCGAAACACTCGTCTACAAGCAATACTTTCATATCGGTTTTGCCGCTGACACGCCCAATGGCCTGGTGGTGCCAGTGCTCAAAAATGCCGATCAGAAGGGTGTGCTGCAGATTTCTCAAGAGCTCGCCGAGTTGTCCAAAAAAGCGCGCGAGGGCAAGCTGACCCCGGCCGAGATGACCGGCGGCTGCTTCAGCATTTCATCGCTGGGCGGCATAGGCGGGCGCTATTTCAGCCCAATCATCAACGCCCCTGAAGTGGCCATCTTGGGCTTGAGCAAGTCCTTCACAGAGCCTGTCTGGAATGGTGAAGCTTTCACGCCACGCCTGACCCTGCCCATGTCCTTGTCCTATGACCATCGGGTGATCGATGGCGCCCTGGCGGCGCGCTTCAATGCCTATCTCGGGCAATTGCTGGGCGATTTCCGCCGGGTCATGCTTTAAGCCTGAAGGACCACGCCATGGCAGACATTGAGATCAAGGTGCCCGATATTGGCGACTTCGACACTGTCTCGGTGATCGAGTTGCTGGTGCAACCCGGCGAAACGGTCAAGGCTGAACAGTCCTTGATCACTGTGGAGTCCGACAAGGCTTCGATGGAAATTCCCTCCAGCCATTCGGGCGTGGTGAAGTCACTCAGCCTCAAGTTGGGAGACAAGGTGCGTCAGGGTTCGTCCATTCTTACCCTGGAGGTGGCCGAGCCGCAAGCCGCCACCATTGCCCAGACATCACCTGCGCTGCCCACGCCTGCGCAAACGGCGTCGGCTTCTTCAGTGGGCTCGGATGCGCCAGCGCCAGCTGCCGCCTACAGTGGCACAGCCGATCTGAGCTGCGATGTGCTGGTGCTGGGCGGTGGCCCAGGTGGCTACTCTGCCGCGTTTCGAGCCGCTGATCTGGGCCTGCATGTGGTGCTGGTGGAGCGCTACGCCAGCCTGGGTGGTGTCTGTCTCAATGTGGGATGCATTCCCTCCAAGGCTTTGCTGCATGTGGCCGCAGTGATGGACGAGGTAGGGCATCTGGCAGACCTGGGCGTGGATTTTGGCAAGCCCAAGCTCCATATCGACAAGCTGCGCGGTCACAAGGAAAAAGTCATCGGTAAGCTCACCGGCGGATTGGCGGCCATGGCCAAGATGCGCAAGGTGACGGTGCTGCGCGGCTACGGTAGCTTTGTTGGCCCCAATCACCTGAAGGTCGAGGAAACCACCGGCTCGGCCCAGGAAAAAACTGGCAAGCAACAGGTGCTTGGGTTCAAGAAAGCCATCATCGCCGCCGGCTCACAGGCGATGCGCCTGCCCTTCATGCCCGAGGACCCACGGGTGGTGGACAGCACTGGTGCGCTGGCGCTCAAGGAGGTGCCCAAGCGCATGCTGATCCTGGGCGGCGGCATCATTGGTCTGGAAATGGGCACGGTTTACAGCACCCTGGGGGCACGGCTGGATGTGGTGGAAATGCTGGATGGTCTGATGCAGGGCGCTGATCGCGACCTGGTCAAGGTGTGGCAAAAGATGAATGCCCACCGTTTTGACCACATCATGCTCAAGACCAAGACTGTGGCAGCCAAGGCCACCAACATGGGCATTGAGGTTTCGTTCGAAGGCGAGGGCGCCCCGCCACCGCAGACCTATGACCTGGTGTTACAGGCGGTGGGGCGCAGCCCCAACGGTTCAAAGATCGGTGCCCAAGAAGCGGGCGTGGCGGTGAGCGAGCGCGGATTTATTCCGGTGGACATCCAGATGCGTCCCCATGTGCCGCATATTTTTGCCATCGGCGATATCCTGGGCCAGCCCATGCTGGAGCACAAGGCGGTGCATGAGGGCCATGTGGCTGCTGAGGTGATTGCTGGCGAACTCCAGGGTAACAAGGAATTGGCTTCTTCTG
>Ga0129336_10003268_pt1 | contig 10012 bp, 7 predicted proteins | sample CPB6_02_DNA_FD_96878 | JGI IMG/M metagenome (GOLD analysis project Ga0129336, IMG submission 96878) | Freshwater to marine salinity gradient microbial communities from Chesapeake Bay, USA - CPBay_Sum_0.6_0.2_DNA | ecosystem: Environmental > Aquatic > Marine > Coastal | place: USA: Chesapeake Bay...
ATTTACAAAACCTGTAATGGAATTTGTTAATGCAATGGCATCAATTACATCAACTCCAACACATTATTTCACCAAGGGAAGCTATATTCCATCTGGTGAGGCACTTCGTGTCTCTGAAGCACCTTTGACTAAGAAGGTAATCAATCGCCAGCTTGCATTTGGTTCAACTTGGAGAGATTTGTTTAAATTAATGCTAAGAATTGAAGGAATTACTTCAGATGTTGAAATTATCTGGTCTAATCCAGAAACAATTGACTCTGTAGATCAATGGGACATTGCTGTTCGTAAGAAGAGCGTTGGAATGCCATTAGAGCAGATTCTACTTGAATTGGGATATGATGCAGAAATAGCAGCACAAGTTGCTGAAGCTTCTGTCGTTCCTACAAATGAAACAGAAAATATATCGCTTCAGGCCACAGGCGTGAATGCAAATAATCTTGCTGTAGAACAAGCTGCAGCAGAAAGAAGTCAAGGATAATAAATGGAAGAAAATACTCAGATGGATGGTACGTCCGAAGAGATTAAAGATCCAGCTGCCGTACTAGCAGCTTTGGACCGTGCTAAAAAGGATGCAAAGGCAGCCAGAGAAGAAAAGGAAGCCCTAGAAGCCAAATTGGCACAATACGAGCAAGACAATGCTAAATTTAGCGGAAGATTGTTAAGAGAAAAAGTAATTCAAGAGTTAAGTAATTTAAACATTACTAATGCTGAAAGAATTCTTAAATTTGTAAAATTTGAAGGACTATCATTTGATGATGAATTAAATGTAGTAGGATTAGAAGATCAAATTAATGAATTGAAGGCAGATTTTCCAGAATTATTTGATCCAAAGTTGCTAGTCGCAGGAAAAGCAGATTCAGCAGAAACTAAATCTGTAGATAAGAAAATATCAGCCTCAGAACGCCAAGCAATGGCCGTTTTAGGTAGAAAATAGATTGAATTTATTGTATAATTGGTCTATGCAAGGCACCAAATGGACGTTTGGACTTGCGACCATAGATATATTGGACGATATTCTATTTTCAAGTTCAAATTAACATTTCTAAGGAGAAATTAACATGGCAAGAACAGATTTTACAGAAGCCAATGGTTACATTCTCGAAGAGCAGGGTTCAGCAGTAATCCAAGACCTCATTGCCAATTCGGCAGTTGAGCGTTTTGCTCGTCGTGAAGTAATGGCTTCCCGCACTAAGACTGTGCCACGTTTCGTTGCAGATGCTCCACAAATCGTTGCAGAGGGTGCAGAAATCCCAGAAGCAACAGCGACATTAGACGAAATCGTACTTACAGCTCGTAAGTTTGCACAGATTATGCATGTTTCAGAGGAAGATCTAAATGACAACCTCGTAGACGTGCTCACAGCTTCAAAGAGAGAGTGGGCTTCCCGCTTTGCTCGTAAGTTTGACAATGCCTGCCTTGGCGTAAGTGTTGCAGAAGATGGAACAGATACTGCTCCATACCGCTCACTATATCGTGCAATGCAGCAAGTTCCATTCAATACAAACAACCTCATCACAACAGGTGGAGCTCTTTCATATGATGATCTAAACAACGCTCTTGGCGTAGTTGAAGATTCAAGCAAGTATGATGCAGCAAATACTGTCTGGATGGCACATCCAAAGATGCTTAAGGAAATCCGTGGAATGGTCAAGGGTAACTCTGACCTAGTTCTACCAGATCCTCTTGCAGGAACACCTGGTAGCCTCTTCGGCTTCCCATTAGTAGTATCTTATGGTGCAGCTGTTTCTACAGCAGCATCTGCTGCTCCAGCAGGAAACCCACTTCTAATCGTTGGTAATCGCAATATGCTTATCAATGGTGTTCGTGGTGGCGTTGAGTCTGTTGTCTCACGTGACGCAGAATTTACAAAGGATGGCGTACTTCTCAAGACCCGCATTCGTCGTGGTTTCCAGGTTGCCGATGTTGACGCATTCGCAATTATTGAGAAGACAGCATAGGAGGTACTGAATAATGCCAAGCAAACTATACGGTAACTTCCTAAAGCAAGCTCTTAATAAGGAAATTGACTGGGATTCAGATACAATTAAAGTAGCTCTTCTCAGCTCTTCCTACACACCTAACCAGGATACACATGATTATTATGATGATGTATCAGCTAATGAAGTAACTGGTACAGGTTATACCACTGGAGGAATCACCTTGGCTTCCAAGACTTCCACCTATGATGGTACAAACAATGTAATCGTACTTGATGCAGCTGACGTTACTTGGTCATCTTCAACAATTACTGCTCGTTATGCAGTAGTTTATAATGATTCAGGTGCTTCAGCAGCAGCTAAGGCTCTCATTGGATATGTTGACTTCGGTTCAGACCAGTCTTCAACCAATGGTAACTTTACAATCACATGGGATTCCACAGGTATTGTGCGAATCACCGTAGCGTAAGGTAAACGCATAATGGATGTAAGAGTAGAAGCGGGACCACTTTCAGCAGGCGCTGTAATGGTGGAAACAAAAATAACCGTTGAGCTAATTTCTGGTGTCGTCATTGCTGCTCCAGTTATTTCTCGCTTCTCTCTTACTCCTGTAATTTCAATAGGCGGAACAAGTATTTCTTCAATAACACCAACTAAGTCTTTGATAGGAGTTAAGGCTGCTTCTTAGCAGCCTATTTTTATGTCATTATATAGTTATGCACAGACAGAAACTGGATTAATATTAGCGGCAAATCTAGAAGGACTTTATGCTCCTGCTGCAGATGTTTTTAAAGGTGCAAGAGCGACATCAGTAACTGTAAATCCAGTAGGAACATTAATTCAATCTTCAGAATCATTAACTGGTAATGGCTCATATATATTTAGTAATAATTCAGGATTAACTTATCAATTTTCTGCATCTGGACAAGGTGGCGGAACTTCTGATATAGCGTTTGAAATAGTATTTAAGAGAAATGGAACTCCAACATCAGATGAAACATTATGTAGATTTACAGGAATAAGTATTTTTGAAGATGGAGCCTCTTTAAGAATAACTACAGGCGGAGCTTTAAGATTTGGATATGCATCATCTTCCAATTCAAATAATATAACTACAACTGCAAATTTATGTGATAATCAATGGCATCATGTTGTTGCCAGATATAATAATAGTACTAATGGAGTTAGATTATATGTAGACGGAACGCTTGTTCAAACTAAGACTGGCGTAGGAAATATTGGATTTGGATATGCTTTTTCTTTAGGATATTCATTATCAAATTCAAATGTTGCATCTAACTATTTTAATGGATCTATAGATTATTTTGCTGCATATCAATCATTTGCTGCAACTGACACCGCAACAGATTCCTTAGTAGCTACACATAGAGCACAATTTGCAAACAATGTTCCAGTACCACCAACAATATTGCCATATCAACAACAAATATCTAATCTTGGACCAAAAGTCTGGTACAAATTTAATGAAACAGCGGGTACTCCTGTCAATTCAGGTTCATTAACAACAAATGCAACATTTAATAATCTTCTTCTAAATGAACAAACAGATGTAGATGGTCGTGCTACATATTATAATGGAACTGATTCATATATAAATATAAATCAATGGCCAGCATTTTCATTATTTGATGATAAATCTTTTACAATTGAGACTTGGTTTAAATTAGCTACACAAGATGCAAATGATAGACCAATCTTTTCTTTTGGTTCATTTGCAATAGATCAAATTAGATTATTATCATTGGGTTCTGCAAATGCAAATAGTGGAAAACTTTATTTAAATATTGTTTCTATTGGTGAAGCATCAAGTGCTGATAGAGATATGTATTCAACAAATACATATTTTGATAATAAATGGCACCATACTGTAATTGCTGTTAATACAACTTCTATAAAGTGGTATATTGATGGACAATTAGTTCATACAAAGACACTAGCAACTGGAACATTAAATATTGATAGCTTATCAGCATCGCCAAATACATATAGACTTATTGGTGCTTCCAGATCAAATACTACTGGAAATATAGGTAGTGCACCACATAAAGGCTGGCTAGATGAATTTGCTATCTATGATCGTGAATTAACTGGCGCTGAAATTATCACAAATTATAACTCTGGTTCAGCAGTTAATCTTTTGGATATTCCTGGAACTGCTACAGCATTATTTGTAGATCCAACAAGATCAGTAGAAACAGTACTTGTTGCTGCTCCAATGACTGCCAATGCAGCATCTGGAGATCATTATAATTCAACAGTAACATTCCCAACCATGCTAGAAACATATATGGCTGGAAGAACATTAGAAGCTTGGTACAAATTTGATACATCTCAACAATTAACTAATTATGGTTCTCTTCCAACTAAAGTATCTATATTTGAAGCTGATGCATATACAGAGGCTGGAACTGGTATTCAAGGATCAGGTAGATTATTAACAACTGGTGGTTCTACTGGTGGCGTAACAAATTTATCAGATAATGTTGGTCCATTAATTGCTGATAAAGATTTTTCATTAGGATTCTGGACAAAGAAAGCAACTAATGAATTTGCAAATATTCTTTCATTTTATGATACAACTGGTAATGATATATTAAAAATAAATTGGACTGCAAATGGATATATACAAGTAGATGCATATTTTAATAATAGCAGCGATACAATAACTTCATCAACAGATATTGCTAATGGGAATTGGCATTATGTTGCATTAAGACAGTCAAATAATACTTTACAATTATGGGTAGATGGTACATCAATTGGAACAGCAACAATTACTCATGCATATTCAAATCTTGACACATTGCAATTTGGAAATGATGGTGGAACTACAACATCTGAAAAATTATCTATTTCTCAATTCTATGTCGCTACCGCTGCTAATATTACATCTACTGAAATTGGAAATATTTATACAGCTGGAACATCTGCAGAAGTACAAGCTTCAGCTAGAATGCCAGAAGCAAAAACTAGATTTAATAGTGCATTTAATGATTATATAGTTACTAAGAATCCATTAATTGATCTTCGTTTAGATGAAGGAACTGGGGCACCACTTGATTACGGTTCATCTGGAACCATTATGGTTTCTCAGCAAAGTCCACAAGGATATACTCAAAATAATACTGGATTAAATACTAGAGCATTTAAATTTACAGATAGAATACAAGCAGTTAGAGGTAATTATTCTTTAGCATCTGGTACTTTATCTTCTGCCAGCGAATGTACAATTGGTATTGTATTTAAAAATGCTAACGCTACAAATCAGCAAGGACTTGTTGGATTTGGTGGTCGTGGAGGAAGCCAAGGAACTGGTTTCTCATTACAGCAACTAGCATCATCTGGATATCTTCGTATTATTGCTGGTAATTCAAATGGAACCACAAATACATTTACTGGTGTAACAAATGTTGCAGATAATAAATGGCACCTTGCAATAATAGTAAAGAATTCAAATACAATTAAGCTTTATATTGATGGTAAGCAAGATTTATCTTCATCATCTAGCAATACATTAACAGATAGCGGTGAATTCTCAATTGCTGCTATTTCTGGTATTGATGCTACAACAGCTTCCAGAGATACATTAATTGATGAAATATTTGTAACTGCAGGAGCATTTACCGCACAAGAAGCATTTGAAGCATGGCAAGCACTTAGACTTGAAATGGATACCACAGCTACCGCTTCATTCCCAATGCCTACAAATATTGCGGGTACTGGAAATATAGAAACAGTAGATGCATCAACAGCTTCTTCTGATTTTGTAATGCCTACATTTAGCACTGATCAAATATTAGATGCCGCACCTGGAACAGCCTCAGCATTATTTGTTTTACCTAATTATGGTGGAAATGTTGTAATTGATGCTAATTATGGTCATACGGCAGCTACTGCTAATGCAGTATTCCATGAGCCACAATTCCAGATAGGTGATTTCCATTCAGCTGATCACATGGATGCATCTGCATTAATGGTTCATCCAATATCTACTGGTGGCGGAACTATTGCAGTTCCTACAGCTGTAGGTGGACCTGCAATAATGGTAGACCCTGGAATTGTAACAATCAAGGGTGCAAGAGTATTTGCAGATCCAGCCAGAGCAAATGCAATATTACCTCTGCCTCCTGCATATATTCAATTGTCTGATGATGATTGGTATGTAAGACTTCTAAATGCACATAATGATAAAAAGATTGAAGGTGTACAACAGCAGCTTTCAAGCCTTGCAAATCAATCTACAACCGATATTGTAAAGGGCGGCTTCTTAACATTCTTTGATGATGTTAATTTAGATATTACTCCGACAACTACAATTAATACAATAGCCAGCGAAATACCAGCATATTTCTTTGACAGACCTGGATCATATAGATATGATAATAATGGAAATATTATTGCACCAAGCACAGCTAAAGCTGCAGCTAGTGCTTCTGCTACTAGAAATTCATCAAATCCAACACCATTATTATCTGTAGGATATTTTGATGATCAAGAAAGACGTGCTGTTCGTTTAGATAATATAGAGTTTACATTGCCTGGAACTGATAGATATTACAGCACAAGACCATATAATATTGAATTTAGTTTTAAGACTACAAAAGCTGATCAAATTATTACATATGGTCTATGGAACAGTTTCTTATATAATGGTCGTAAAATTGGTGTTATTGGATTATTTAATGGAAAGATTTATTTAGCTGAAGATAATTATGTTCCATTTACAGCTTCAGTATCTAGAGCGGTAGGAACACAAACAGCACCTCATCCTAAGAAATTTACTGAAACATCAAAGGTTGGATATTTACTTGGTCGCAAGCGTATAGATGATGGACAATGGCACCATGTTGTAATTCAACAAGGATGGAATGATAACCGTACACAAATCTGGATTGATGGCCAACTTGATAGACAATTTGGTGTTCAAGGAGAATTAGGAGGATCTAATTATTTTTATGATGGTCTTAATGGGACTAATACAATAAGACCTTACATTATTGGATTTAATAGCAATGATCCAATTCTTCGTTCTGATTTCCAGACTTCTGCATGGAATTTCTATCCTGGAAGATTTATAGAAGAAAGAGATTTATCTCTAAACTATCAGGCATACTCTAAGTGGGAACCGATATTAGCAGAACCAATGACTGCTACAATAAATGTTGGTCAGAACACAGCTGCTAAAGGAAATCGTCCTCGTGCGATTATGTTGTATTGGTGGGAGACTGATCGTAATGGCAATATGCAACATAGAAGATTTGATGGAGAAGGCCTATATGAATTAGATACAGATACCTTTGCACAATTAGCAACACAATATGATCAAAAGGGAACTGTTCAAAAGTGGTATGGATGGGACATATTCCCAGTAGATATTCTTGGAAGATATCGCAGCCCAATGACAAAAGAAGAAGTCTTGGTAAGCGGTGGATATAGAGATCCAGTAACTGGAGCCCCAAGATATTTAGATATCATTAATGATTTAGATCTTACAACAATAGATGCTATTTTCTTCCGTAATTATCCAGATGATTCTAGAGAATTAGATGAATTTGCTCGTGATGAAATATCTGATTCATATTTTAATCTTAAAGAAAGAACTCTTTATGAAAACTTTGTTAAGTCTGTAAGATCTGTTATGGATACTGGCATTAGTGTATATATTACAAATCATCAATTAGCTCTTGATTTAGGAATTGTTGATAGAGTTGAAATTGTAAATGATTTAATAGATGAAGATACTGCTCAATGGAATCCACGTGGACCAATTCTTTTACCTTTTACTGATGGAACAAATGTAACCTTGGAACAAGGTGGGGCGTCTAATTTTAAGGGTTGGTATGATACTTGGAGAAATAATAGACTTAGAGTATTAAATAATGTTGAAGGAATAACTACTCAAGCAGGTATCATTAGAAATGATTTAGCTATATATGCTCCTGCTTCTGAAGAATGGAATAAGCCATATAGATCATATGCTTCTTATACACAAAAACAATCATTAAATATTGGAGATACATTTGTAATAGCAAGCGGCACATACACTCCAGTAAATAATTTTGGAAACAGTAAACCTATGAGCATGCAATATTATGCAACTCATAAAAATAATGTTAAAGTTGGTATTCCAGTAACTGGATTTGCTAATACTTATTGGAAGAATGATACTGAAGTAGAAAATCCATATAAAGATTATGTTACTTCTATTGCTCTTCCAGAAGGAACTATTCTTAATGGCCGTGCCATTAAATCAAGAGTATTTGTAAACTTTACTGAAAGAATAAATTCAGCATTTGAAGAAGGCAGCGTTGAATTAATTCAAGATGAATGGATTGATTTAGCTTATAATGTAGGCAGAATTACTGCTACACAAAGAGATACTTATAAGGCCGATGCTGTTAATAACTTAGACAGAAAATTAGAAGCTGCAATTGCTGCTGGAAATCAAGCAGAAATAACTAATATAAATAGATTAAAGTATTGGGATATGAACGGAATGAATCTTGGAGCAACATCTTTTGCTGTTCAAGGCAATATTTCAGATCAGACTGCCAATACTGGTGGTGGTACTCAATCTTCTGCGCCAAGATCTAGTTCTAACAGAGGAACATTGGCTCCAGAAAACTTCAGCCCAACAGCTGGCGCTTCATGGGGCGGCGCATTATGGTTCAAGTTTGAGTGGTTCTGGAAATATCCTATGATGAGAATTGAAGTACCATCAATGCTTACTCGTGGATTTAGATGGCTATCTAAGAGAATTGAAGATGATGGAATTGTAAATAGAACAAATGCTTCAACTGCTGTTGCTGATATGATTATGCCAGTAGTGGTAGGAGATAAGGATAGAACAGTATACGCTCAGCCAGCATTTGCTGGAGCTAATTTAGTTCATGCTCCTGGATATGCTTTGACAAATGTTACAAATACTTCGCTTCCGTTATTTGCTGAAGCAAAGTTTGGAGATTTCGTAAAGAATATAAGAGCAGATATAATGGCTGCTGAAGCAAGATTAAGAACAAATATTGTTACCACTGCTGTGGAAACAGATCAGGTCGTGCTCTACATTGACCATGTAGATCCGATACTTTATATTAGAGAGGACATAATCAAATGATAAGTCAATATTGGGTAGATCAAATACCTAACCGTCCACTATCAATTCAGGTAAAAGACCAGAGCGGTGGAGATATGAGTCTCTCTGGATATACTACAATTACCGCTAGATTGTTAGGGACATATAACGAAGAAATAGATTTAACAGGAGCAGTCATAAATGATTCTGCAAAAGATGTTGGTAAGATAGCTTTTATCTGGCCAACAACCAGAACATTATTTGAGTATCCTGGAGACTATGTATTCCAATTAAAATTAGAAGGAACTGGTAAGCGAGACTTTACCAGCACTCACATTTTCCGTGTGCGTGAATTAGGGAAGGTGAGATAATGTTAAGCACAGTAAATAGCGTAAGAGAATATACTGGCTATGAAGTTACTCTTGAATTAATTAAAAGAGCTCAATCCATCATAGAAATTTATATTGGCAAGGATGAAATAGATATTGAAAATCCTTCTGATTTATTATTACTAGATAAAATGGTTGCATATCAAACCGCCTACATGCTTGAAAATGAAGATTTAGTATTTAAACAAATCGCATCTAATAGCGTAAGTTCGGGCGGAACAGTTCAGAATTTTAATACTAATATGAATGCTCCATATATAGCACCATTGGCAGTATTATCAGCAAAAGGATTATCATTTAAGAAATCCCGCAGCTTTAGAACTGGGAAGATGTTCCAATTCCCTAAGATTACTAAGTGGAGAAATATCTAATGAAAACAAATTTGACAAAGCAATACCCTTTTACTGGAGATTACTATAGCTATTCAGTTATTACTAATCCAAATGATCCAGATCAAACTTCAAGGGTTTATACAACAATACCTACAAAGGTTAAAATGGCTTTGTCTATAAATTTATTAGGTGAATTAGTAATTGATTCGCCCACCAAAATGCAATTAGATGGAAAATTAAAAAATGTTGTAGATAAAAATG
>Ga0129336_10003271_pt1 | contig 10008 bp, 14 predicted proteins | sample CPB6_02_DNA_FD_96878 | JGI IMG/M metagenome (GOLD analysis project Ga0129336, IMG submission 96878) | Freshwater to marine salinity gradient microbial communities from Chesapeake Bay, USA - CPBay_Sum_0.6_0.2_DNA | ecosystem: Environmental > Aquatic > Marine > Coastal | place: USA: Chesapeake...
AACTATTGTAGTTAGGACGCCTAATCGCAAACAAGAACTACTTTTACAAGGTGCAACCTTGCAATAGCTATCAACTTTCCATGCCTCTCCATGAAGCACACTTTGGAAAGTCTTTCTGGGGGTTCATCTAACTAAGACCGAGACATTATCTCGCAATTCCGGTATCGAATCCGGAACCCCCACTAAAAGCAAATTTATTCGATAACGACCAATGTTGCTAAGGACCAACATTGGATAAAATTATGGCAACCCACAAGGTTGCCTTTGCTTTTTTTATAAATGTTTAATATTTATTATTAAATATTTATTATGAAATTTTCTAAAGTCGCAAACCGTAAGCTATTAGCTACAATAGCATTATATATAACAGCTACAGCATGTTTATTCTTTGATAAAACAACATTTTCTGAATGGTCAGAATTTATGATTTGGATATTTGGTATTTATGCGACTGGTAATGTTGCAGAACATGCTACAAAGAAAATAGGGGTTAAAATATCAGCAAAAGAAAACGAGGAAGTGGCTCAATAAATCTATTTAGAATCACCTTCATCAGAATCCCTAATAATAGTAGAACTAGGGGTTCTACCCTTTTCTCCTTTAGGTTGAGTATTTTGGGTGTTGGTTTGCCCTTGGCTACCTTTACACCCACATCCATCATTACCCATAATTCAATTATTTAGAATCTGAATTAGGTTTTGGTTGAACAACTGTTGGTTTACATCCACATCCACTCATACTTTTTAGTTTAAATTAGAATTATTTTAATATCTTTGTATATAAATATACATAGAAATTATTATTAATAAACAATTGAGCTATTTAAAATTAAAAACTATGCTTAAAATTCAAATAATAAAAGGTAATATTGAAGCCGCACTTAAACAATATAAAAATAAAGTGCGTAAAACCAAACAACAATACGAAATTGAAAGAAAAAGATATTTTGATAAGCCATCAGAAGTAAATAGGGAATCTAAAAAATTAGCAATATACAAAGAATCAAAGAAAAACAACGATAATGATTGAATTAGCTATAGAATACGTTTTGTTTAAAACAAAATCATTCCTATCTTACCTTTATTATAGAAAAAAAACTCAAATAGTTTTTTGTGATGCAAATTTTAAAATATTTGATAGATATTTTAATTTAAAATACTTACCAAAACAAGGTGAAATGATTTCACTATCAAATGATGATAATTACTATACAGTTTTAATGGTAATCCATAAATTAAAACCAAAAAATGTTATTTGGGTTATTGTCGAACCAAAAGTAGTTTAAATATTTACACCAATAACCGATATTTACAATAAAATGGATTGTCATGAAACGGTTAGCTGAAATTATCAATGAAAAATGGAACCCAGAAACTAAATTTTGGAAAATAATTAAACACAATGTATTAGGATTACTAATCACATGGGTTCATCCCCTAATTTTAAGCTTAATCATTTCTTTCACTTTTTTCACTATAGCAATATTTTTTGATGGTGAGCCTTTGGGGGTTAAATTACAATGTATAGGGTCAGGATTCTTAATATACCCCACTTCAGTCGCACTCATCTTTATCGGTTATACCTTAATTTTTAAGCCGATACGATGGTTAGTATTAAAATTATTTCGTTGATTTTCAAAAAATTATAATTTTTTAATAAAATTATTTTCAAATTTTATTGATAATTAAAAATATTTTACTATCTTTGTATCCGAATTAGTTCTTTACTTAGTGTTTTATAAAATAATAGATTAATAGATAGTTTCTGCAATCAAAAACATCAACTATGACTTGTTGTGGGTATGGTAAACCCCACCTTGAGTAATCAAGGGTGATGACTCTTTATATTTAAAGAAATCACCAGCTCTGAATCGCCCATGCATTAATAAATCAAGCATGCCAAAAAAAGGTTGATGGGTCTAACGTTCCCCATTTAAATAAAAGAAGGTGTATTTTTATAATACTTTTGACATTAACAAAATATTATCGCGGTGTATTGGAGGGAGAACGCGAAGAAAACCTCCTTACTATCTAGTTCTATAATAAACATCAATTAACTTAAAAATTAATTGGTGTTCAAGAAAGGAATGTTTCAGCAATATATAAAAACATCAAATTTGTAAATTGAAACGTTAAAAACGCATTCCTGAAAATATTTTTATAAAATATTTGGATAATTAAAAAATTATTCATATCTTTGTAAAACGAAATTAAAATGTTCTTTAAAATGTTGAAAATAAAATGGTGATGCTTGGGTCACCTGTTACCTTCGGGTAACAAATGGATAAGGCACCGAAAGGTGTAGAAAGGAGCGTTCCTACAGCGCTTCGCCTAGAATACATTCTAGGACCTACTAAGCGAGTCTCATTCCGCTGTAGCTAAACTACAGAATTCGAGTAAAGTCGGATATAAACTGGAATTGATTGATTGACCTTTTGAAAGGATAATTTAGGTAAGCCCCTCGTAAGAGGTAAGGAGCCTAATTAATAATGACTGTGGTGGTCGATAAATCAATCAAACCAAATCAAGTAAGTGGATGGAAAAGGGATAGGTAATTATGTGTGAGTTTTCGCAAAATAAACGCATAAGTTGCCAGTTTAATTGGTGAGTGGTATATATTATACTAAAATATAGATAGTATAATAGATACCTAATCGTCGAGAAAAACCGCAGAAGGCCGCAAGCCAGAACGCATGGGGGTGTGTCGTATTTTGTAGCTCAAAAGGTTATGAAGCGATTTGTTGGGCACATCTCCGTAGGATAAAAGAATTAGCTCAGTGGATAGAGCATTTGTCACAAAAACAAAATGTCGTGGGTTCGACTCCCATATTCAATTTAAAAAAGCAAAGACCCAACAAACGTAAAGTGATAAGGTACTTAAGTCCAAACTTCTTCGGGAGAATTTGGAATACTCGACGCTCGCAAGGCAGACAGTCTTTAATTCAAGTCCGCACTTAGTCTCTTAGCGGAGACGAACTGTTCGCAAGACAGGAGGTAGGATGAAAATTGAGTAGCTTTATGGTAAAAGTGATGTCTACACTTAAAACGGCAGTATTGTTAGCGTAGATAAACGCCAATGAACCACAGTTAAATGTGGGGAGGGTTTATCTGGAAAAGTTGAGAACCAATAGGGTAGCACCTAAAGGATAATACAACGAAAGTGTTAACGCAATACCTGTATTCTCAAGGTACTATGGGGAGCGAACTGGAGCGGGGTGTATACCCAACTGAAGGTTATCTGAGTCACTCTCAGCGTTCCCCACAAAGTGTCACGGTAGCCTCTGAATCGCAAGATTTAAGTACGTGGTCTCGGTAGACAGAACGCGTCTGATTCTACCCACAACTGGGGATGAAGTGAAAGTCTACGTAAAAGTAGATGTGAGCTTATTGAGTCCACTGCTCACATCCCCACTAAAGGATTCTTTCAGCAACAAAAAACACTATTCAGGAACTGGAAGTCCATTTTCGAAACGTGGAACCCCCACAAGTATTAAATGGGGGTTTAGTGTAATGGTAGCACGCTAGTAGTAAAAAAGTGAATCCTGTTTTTTTGAAATATTGACATATTTATAATACACATTGCGCGGTGGACTGGAAGTGGCGCCAGCTCGGTCTCTAGTTGGGATAAGTAAATTCCCATAACGAAATAAGCCGAATGATACCCGTTCGAGTCGGGTCTGCGCTACTACAAAAGATAGTTTCAGCAATTAAACAGCTCGATAAATGCAAAAAAAATCTATCTTGAAACCTTGAAAAGATTACTAGAAATGGTAATCTTTTTTTTTACCTAAAAATTAGGTTTATCTAAAAATTATTCGTATCTTTGTTAAAAATTAAATCATGGATATTACAAACGTTCCAAATCTTAAAGATGTAAAATTAATCTCACTGAATCGTTATAATGACGATAGAGGTTCATTTATTTCAATGTCGAAGGTTAACCAATTAATGGAAGGTGGTGTGGTTTTATTCAACCAATCAATTTCTAAACGTGGGGTATTCCGAGGAATGCATCACCAAACAATCAACCCACAAACTAAATTAGTGTCTTGTCCAAATGGCTCCGTATTTGATATCGTTTATGATATGAGAACTGACTCACCAACATACGGAAACTTCCAAATATTTCACCTTAATTCTCCGGAGATTCACTTGTTAGTTCCGAGAGGTTATCTACATGGTTTTATCGCATTAGAGGATAATACAATTTTCCAATATTTGGTTGATAACATTTATGACCCTAAACATGAAGAGTCATTACCATTGAGCATCATTGGAGATATGCAAGCGGTTAAGTCAAGATTAAATGTAGTTGGTTTAACGTTGGAAGAATTAATAACATCTAAAAAAGATAAACTATATGCATAATTTAAAACTTCTGGTAATTTCCGGACAACGCTCGGGAAAAGATACGTTAGCAGAAATTTTCAGTGATTATTTCGGCGTGACATATACATCATCATCACAAGCAGCTGCAGACATATTCATTTATGAAGTACTTAAAGATAAGTATGGGTATAAAACACCTGAAGAATGCTTTGAGGACCGAGTTAATCACAGAGCTGAATGGTATAATTTGATTTGTGATTATAATAAAGATGATAAAGCTAAATTAGCTAAAGGTATTCTGAAATCATCCAATATGTATGTGGGAATGCGAGACCGTGAAGAGATTGAAGAGTGTTTGAGGCAAAAATTATTTGATTTAATTATTTGGGTTGATGCATCCAAACGAGTTGCTCCAGAACCAGCATCGTCATTTAATATTGACAAGTCATGCGCTGATATAATAATCGAGAATAATGAAGATTATGCATCCTTTAAACGCAAAGCATTACGCTTGGGTGAAATGATTTTCAAAGAAGTCCCAACCTCAAAATAATCACATATCACCTTTAGTTTTTAAGCCTCAGTTGTACATTAACTAATGCTTAAATATTTATTAGAAAAAGGTTAAAAATGAGAGATTTTCTGAAACAAAAACTTAGACAAGTTAGTGAAACACATGATACCATGCATCTATCCGATAGATTAGTGGAAAGGTTATCATCGATGAATGACGAAGATATTACTCCAGAAGTAAAACAACGAATTATTAAAAATCTTGAAATAACCAAAAAAGTTAATTTTCCAGTTGGAAAAGGTTTTGCAATTCTATTGGGTAGTTTCAAAATAAATCCTAAATCAAAATTATTTGTTGATGTTAATGGTAGGGGTTATTATCGTATTATAGATTTATTCGGTAAAGACTCGACTGGTGACCAAATATGGGCGGTGGTGAGAGATAATTCAATTGTTACCCTTATGCTCCGTAAAAGAATTCAAAGCCAATCTGAAGAGTTTATCAAAGAAAAGGTAAGGGTTAATAAAGTAATCTTTAATATTGAATCATACTTTAATAGTTTAATAGGTGATAAAAATGATATAACTAAATAAAAAGTTATTAATCATTAAATTTGTTTTTTAAGAAAAATTTGCATATATTTGCAACATGTCCCCGTGGCTTAGTGGTTGAGCTCTAATCTCTAAAATTAGTATACGTGGTTTCGAATACCACCGGGGGCACTAAAAAAAATTATGACTAAACCAACATTATATGTTGATATGGATGGTGTTCTTGCGGATTTCTACAAGAAATGTAAAACTGAATCTGAAAAACTTGGTACACCATATGAAGATTATTTAGAAAATCATTGGTACAGAGTTCCAAACTTCTTCAGAGACCTTGAACCTATTGAAGGTGCTATTAAAGGTTTTAACGAATTATGGGATTCAAATCTATTTGATATCTATATTTTGACTAAACCATCTTGGGCTTGTACATCTTCATACACCGACAAACGTTTGTGGATTGGTGATTATTTTGGAGATAAATTAAAAGACCGATTAATAATGTCTGCAAACAAAAGTTTGTTAATTGGAGACTATCTAATCGATGATTGGGGTGCTAACAAAAACTTTAAAGGTGAATTCATTCACTTCGGAAAAGAAAACTTTCCAAATTGGAAGTCTGTAACTGAATATCTTATAACAATTGGTGAAATTCACAAAACAAAGAGCTAAAGAATTATACAATACAAATAAATAATTTTTAAAAATATTTGATTATTCAAAAAATTTTACTATCTTTGTGATATATTTATTTAAAACGAAAATTATGAGACACTAGATTACACAACCAAACAAGTTTTACGTCGTTACACGACAAAATCTCCCCATTACCGTACAGGCAGTACAATCCGCTCATGCAGCAATTGATTTCCAGCAAGAGCATCCAGAATTAGCCAAAGAATGGCATTCACAATCAAATTATTTAGTATTTTTATCCGCTAAGGATGAAGACTCTTTACGTCAGTTAATTTCTAAAGCTGAACAACGAGGTTTAAAGGTTACTCCATTCTATGAACCAGACATTAACAATGAGTTAACGGCGGTAGCATTTGAACCATCACAAGAATCTAGACGATTGTTGAGTAACTTACCATTGATGAGAAAGGAGGTTCTTCATGCCTAACATCTTATTCCAAAGTTCTGAGAATGATAGAATCATTTTTCACTTCAACAAAGCACATTTAACTGACCAAACAATTCCTATGTGGGTTATTAAACACAAAGGATTGACATATTACGTTAATCATGTTGATGTATCTACAGGTGTTGGTTTCAGAACCAAAGAGACTCCTGAAAATGAACATACCAAAGGTTCAATTCAATTTAAAGGTAAATTAAAAATTATTGATAACGGAAATATGATTATTGCTGAAATAACATAAGAAAATAATGCTTCGGTGGCTCGAATAGGTAGGCATAGGTTCGCAAAACCTAGTATGTTGGTGCAATTCCAAAACGAAGCTCAAATGCAACCCTAATCAGAGGTAGGTACATCATCGCAAATGGTGGTAGGTTGGTTCAATTCCAGCGGGTTGCTCTAATAACAACAATTAAAACAATTAAATTTATGAAAACTAAAGATTTTATTAAAATGTTACAAAAAGAAGACCCATCTGGGGAATCACACATTAGAATGAGTGGTGGTATCCCGATTGGATGTGAAGGTAAAGCTGGATATTGGGATGGACCGTATGAATACATTGATGAAGATGGGAATTATGTTTACACCACACAAGGTGGTAAGGTGGATATATATACATTAGACATTTTTGACTTTGTTGGGCGTCAAATTGATAGGAGAAATACACCTTCATGGGATGAAGTTAAAGCTAAATTCAAATTTGATTTGACTTATTCAATACCGGAACATAGAGAAGAACGCACCAATTTAATTTTAAAGGAAGCTGAAGAAGCTTATCATGATATAATACAAATAAAGAAACAAAATTATGAAAGAACTTTAGCTGAAATGGAAGAAAATGCTATAAAGGGTTGGAAATGGTTTCAAAATAAATTGGTTGATACTGAGGGTGGGTATCACCATTATTATACTTGGAAAATTATAGATGAGACCGGTAGAGAACTCGGCTCTAATGTTTATTATACTGAATCAATTCAATTATCTGGTAAATGGAATAAACAAGATAGTGATACAAAACCTGGATATTATGAATGGGTATATGATTTTGATGGGGTGTTCAATAAAATAAATGATTTCATAACTAAAACCAGCCAACATTTATTCACTATAGAAGGTGGAAATGGGTATTATAAATTTATTCCGTTTATGAAAAATGGTAAATTAATAATTGTTAGGATTCATATTAATGGGGATAAAATAAGTGCTGAAATGTATGAAAATTGTGTAACCAAAAAAGATAGTGTTGGGGCTTTTAAACATACTGTATTTTATCCATATCATACCTACAAAGCGATTAAAAAAAGACGAGATTTTCAACCAATTTTCGATAAAATAATAATTTTAGCTAAAAATACCGAATATAAACACAATATTTGGAGTGGGTGGTGTGAAGTGATTAAAGATTGGAAATTTGAGGATTTCTAATGATATATTGGTGTTCACGTATATTTATCATTATAATAAATACAACACCTATAATCATGAAAAATATCTTATTAATTGGTTTATTGTTTTTTGCAACCCTTACTATGGGGCAATCTTATGGAACTTTACCATTTTCTGATAATTTTTCAGGGACCGGCACTGCGCTAAGTTCTTATTGGTCAACATCTTATGAAGATGGTAATGCGGTAATTGATAGACGAAACCTAGTTGGCCCATGGCCTAAATTTACGTTTGGTCCATCAAACAGGGGTAGTGCTTATAATTCTACTACTGACCCATCTGATAACGGGATGGCCATTTATCGTACAGCTAATGCTTCATCGGCTAAATATCAAAGTGCTATTTTAGGACTTGATTTATACAATAAAGCCGGGATTTCGATTAATTTTAATATAGTTGACTGGGGTAGTGGGTATGCATTAGATTCATTAAAAATTTATATTTCAAATAATGGTGGTGCAACATATGGTAGCTCCTTTAAATTAGTCAACTTGTCTCAACCACCTTATAATGACGGATTTTGGAACACGGTTTCCGTTGACATAAGTAGTTTGGCTGAAAGCAACTCAATGGTACTATCATCAACATCTAAGATTAAATTTACATTTAATTTAAAAGGAATTGGTGATGTAACATCACCTAAAATATGGACTAGTAATCAATTTATTTACTTAGATAATTTTACAGTAACCACCACAGGTGCCTTACCAGTGGAATTGTTACTATTTGAAGGTAATGAAAGAAGAGATTATAATGAAATACATTGGGCTACAGCTTCAGAAATTAATAACGATTTTTTTGTATTGGAATCATCTAGCAATGGTGTGGATTATTACCCAATTTACCTTGTAAATGGTGCCGGTAATTCATCATCAATTATAAATTATAGTTTCAACGATTTCAACTTTCATGAAGTTACTTACTATCGTTTAAAACAAGTGGATTATGATGGAACCACAGAATATTCTAAAACAATCACATTATTTCAAAAAATAAATTATATTGAGATATATGGGGGTAAAAGTATTACAATTATTGGTAAAAATTTTAATAAATTAATGGTATATGATTTAAATGGTAAATTTATTTATGAAATACCCTTAAATAATGCGTTATCAATACAAAATATTGAATTAAAGGAAACTATTTCAGATGAATTTTATATTATTCAAGTACATGGAAACCAATCCTATATATCAAAACTAATTAAAACCAATTTTTAACCAATTTTTACTTATATTTATTAAGTAAAAGTATGGGAGATAAATTTACAAAAATGAATGGCTTGGAATTAGTAGCCCTATGTATTAAAGCCTTAACTGGTATTATAGGTGGGTCAATGGTTTTGGAACAAAATCATCCATATATAACATTGGCTGTGTTAGGTATTGGGGCAGTGTCTTTTGAAATTGTTAATTACATGAAAAAATTTCAAAAATGAAATCTATCAAAGAGTTGTTAAGAGAAGAATTCAATAAAGCTGATTACCTTAAATGGAAAAGAGCTAATGTTACCTATCGCGGTATGAAAGATAGTAGTATACCCAATGCTGATGCCGGTGAATTTCATGGTGAAACACTTGGTAAAGGATTATATTCGGCACCGCTATCTAATAAAGTAATGGCTAAAGGGTATGGCGACCTTTTTTTTGCGGTTAATGCCAAACCAACAAAACCATTGGTGTTTAATACATTAAATGAATGGGAAATTTGGTTCTATAATACAGTAGTCAAAAAATTTGGTGACAGAAGAGAATTCAATGCTAAATCTACAATTGAAAAAGAAATATTGAATTTAGGTTATAATGGTGTTATTATTAAAGGAAGAGAAATGGTCAATTACCAACCAGAAGATGTAAAATACTTTAGACATGAAAACGGTTTGATTGATTATTACGAACGGGCAATACAAAAATAAAATGGAAATATTTCAAGATAACGGCCAAGAAAGGTTATTTAGAATAGGGAGTGAAAATAAAAAACAATTTGAACAAAATTTTGATGAGCTCTATGACAAATACAAGAAAAAAGC
>Ga0129336_10003273_pt1 | contig 10005 bp, 18 predicted proteins | sample CPB6_02_DNA_FD_96878 | JGI IMG/M metagenome (GOLD analysis project Ga0129336, IMG submission 96878) | Freshwater to marine salinity gradient microbial communities from Chesapeake Bay, USA - CPBay_Sum_0.6_0.2_DNA | ecosystem: Environmental > Aquatic > Marine > Coastal | place: USA: Chesapeake...
ATGTTTCCGCATAACAACGTGTACGAAGTTGTCGGGGCCATCGAATGGCTGAAGCACCAGTACATCTATCAAATGACGGAGCCGCTATGAATAGAGAAGAACTGATCCGCATGGCGCGGGAGGCTGGCGCAGAGCGCAACAGCGACTTTCCTGATTGGTCGTTTGAAGATGAAGACCTTGAACGCTTCGCCGCCCTTGTTGCCGCGCATGAGCGTGAGGAATGCGCAAAAGCCATTGACGATAGCTCCAACATTTGCGCACCCGGTCCAGTTCAGACTGTGTTGCGGGAGCAGGCAAGATGCATCAGGAGCAGGACATGACACCACAAAACTTACGCTTTCGAGTCTCTGACATTTATTACAATCCTCCACAGAATGCAATCGATGCAGGCGTCGTCAAGCGTAAGTCTTTCCCGCTCGACAAGCGCGAAGACGCCGAAGCCTATGCCGTCGAAAGCAACGCCCGTATGGAAGAATGGCGCAGCGCAATGAAACACATTGCCGACCTGCGCAAGGACGGCAAAATCAAAGACGTCATCTATGCCTACCTGCATAGCGTCAACTTCACTTCGCTTGCCGAAGTAACGAAGAAACAATATCGACTCTCAATCGAGGCATGGCGCAACGTCAAGGTTGCCGGTGTTGCGTTGCAGCACGCGAAGCTGTCAACGTTGGAAACGCCCATGATACAGCGCATGTATGACGAGCAGGTGCGTCAGACAACACCGCGTGTTGCCAACACCCATCTCACCATATATAAGCTGCTACTTAACTATGCCATCCGCTGTGGCTACACTCGACACAATCCGTTCGAGAAAATAAAATGTAAGCAATTGAAACACCGCAAGGTGATGTGGCGACGCGAAGACGTCCGAGCATTTCTCAACACAGCATTCTCGCGTTGGCAATGGCGCAACGCAGGGCTTGTGTTTTACATGCTGTACGAGTGGGGTCAGCGCGTCAGCGACATCCTCAACCTGAAGTGGGAAAATATCAACTTCGAAACCAACACCGTCACCATCCGTCAGAGCAAACGTGATGCGAAAGTGCAGTTGCCAATCTCTGAAGGGCTTGCTAAAATGCTCAAGCAACAGCAGAAGGACTTCTTCTTGTCCGACTATGTTGCCCCGCAGATGGTGAGACGACAGGGCAAGTTCATTCCCTATCCCGTCAGCACCATCAACAAATATTATCTCGACATTTGTGAAGCGGCAAAGCTTGGTCGAGAGCTTCAGCTTCGTGACCTTCGTCGCACAGCCATCACCGAAACTATTGAGAATGGTGGTGACCTCATCACCGTGATGCAGATGAGCGGGCATCAGGATGTGTCGTCTGTGATGCCGTACTTCGTTCACACTCGACGAGGCGCAGCGAAGGCACAGGAGATAAGACAGTTCCCGACACAGCTTGTTGAAGATGTGCAGCTTATGCAAAGGAGTGCATGATGGATGCTGTTGATGGTGCGCTTGAGCTATTGCTTTTTGCAGTGTGTGATGCTGAAACACCGCCAACAGAAGACGAAATTGCTAACGCAATTATTGGAATCATTCAGCTAAAAAAATGGAAGGATGAACATGAACGAAGACGACTATCGCGAAATGGAATACGACATGTTGCGGGACTTGATTGAAATATTAATGCGAGTCGCTGCCGTGTTTGTTGTGTTGATGGGTCTTTATGTGTGGGTAGTGAGATGAGTTTTCGTGACACCATTCTCCGACTGGCGCGAGAGGTAGGTTTGTGGGAAATGCTTGAGGGGTATTCAAGCGAGTATGGCTCCCTTGATGCAGAGGAAGACTGCCTGCCTGACCTTGAACGCTTCGCTGCTCTTGTCGCCGCGCATGAACGTCAGCGCATCTGTGCCATGCTGCGCGAACGTCACAAGCAAGAAGAGCGCCATAACTATTACGGATTCATTGCCCGCATGATTGAGGAATCATCATGAGCGCATGGCTCATTGCTGTAACCGGTATTATTTACCTCGGGGTAGCCATTGAACAGCTTTACAAAGGCAACGTGCCAATGTTCATCTGTTATCTTGGCTACGCATTTGCCAACATCGGCCTTTATAAACTTGCATCATGAACAATCTTCGTAACGCCGCACTAGCGGCACTTGACTTTCTCGAATTTGGTGGTCGCAGACACGACCGTGTTTTTCACATTGACGCATTGAAGGAAGCCCTAAATGAGCATGATCAGATCGATTGCAACAACTGTGTATTCTTGGGCAAGAAAGGTAGCTGCACCGCTACCAATGAATGCCGCAACGGAGAGCAGTTCCAACAACGTCCACTACTCAGGTTATACGATGCGAGTCAGAGTCAAGAAGAGCAGTGATGCTCTGTTTTGGTACACGCAACATGTTGGTAAAGAATTTATTGTGATATCAACCGACATTGATCGTTTTTGGGTGAGAGAACTTGACGAATATCATTGTCTCAATTTCATTCTCAAGACTGACTGTGAACTTGTTGTCCGCGACTGATGGCATTTCTTCGCACCCACGTTGCATGTGATGAATGCGGTAGCAGCGACGCCCGAAGCATCAATGCTGACGGCAGCAGCTACTGCTTTTCCTGCACCAACTACACACCACCGGATGACGATGTCGTCATCGAATATTCCAAACCCGTAACCAAAAAGGTGAACATGAATTTTCAGCGACATTTCACAGACAACGACGCTCCCGCAGTGAGTGCTCGACGACTGACACGAGCTACGTCTGAACGCTTCGGGGTGACGTCGGACGCTCACAATTATTATTTCCCATACTACGACGCCAACGGCACGCTTGTCGCTGCTAAGGTGAGAGCCAAGGCGGAGAAGAAGTTCAGCACCGAAGGTGAATGGACAAAGTCAACGCTGTTTGGTCAAAATATTTTCAGCAGTGGCGGCAAGTACATCACCATCACCGAAGGTGAGTTTGATTCGCTCGCTGTGTTTCAGGCAACCGGCAGCAAATGGCCCTGCGTCAGCATCCGCAATGGTGCAACGGGTGCGCTGAAGGATTGTCGTGCCGCATACGAATGGCTCAACAGCTTCGAGAACATTGTCATCTGTTTTGACAACGACGAACCGGGCAAGAAGGCAGCAAAGGAAGTTGCCGAGTTGTTTGGCAACAAGGCAAAGATATTCAAGCACGATCCTGAAATGAAGGATGCTTGCGACTACGTTGCCGCAAATAAAGAAGCCACCTTTGTACAACGTTGGTGGGCTGCTGAAGCCTTCATCCCCGACGGCATCGTTGCCGGTACAAACCTGTGGGATTTGGTGTCAATGCCACCTGCCCCTGCCCAGTGCATGTACCCGTGGGATGGACTCAATGCCTTAACCTACGGCATTCGACACGGCGAGCTTGTCACCATCACAGCCGGTAGCGGACTGGGCAAGTCGCAGATACTTCGCGAAATTGTTTGGCACCTGCTTCAGAACACCGAAGATAACATCGGCCTGATGTTCCTCGAAGAAGGCATTCGCAAGACGGGCTTGTCTGTCATGTCGCTTGCTGCAAATAAGCCGTTGCACTTGCCTGACACGGTGGCGAACGAAGAAGAACGCAAAGACGCATTCGAGCGCACACTCGGCACAGGTAGGCTATTCTTGTTCGACCATTTTGGCAGCACGAGCACAGACAACATTGTCAACCGCGTGCGCTACATGGCGAAGGCTCTCAACTGCAAGTACATCGTCGTCGATCACATTTCAATCATCGTCTCGGCTCAGGAGAACGGCGACGAGCGCAAAGCCATCGATGAAATCATGACCAAGCTTCGTATGCTTGTGCAGGAAACTAACATTGCGTTGTTCGTTGTCTCGCACCTCAAGCGTCCGGATGGTCGAGGACACGAGGAAGGGGCTGCAACATCGCTTGCTCAGCTTCGAGGCAGCGGCTCCATTGCGCAGCTTAGCGACATGGTGTTGGGTGCTGAACGTAACGGGCAAGACGAAGACCCGGTCAAGCGTAACACCACCTATCTGCGTGTGCTCAAGAATCGCTACAGCGGCATGACTGGACCGGCTTGTTCGCTGCTATACACCAAAGAGACAGGGCGCATGCTTGAGTACACGCCACCACCTGACGACGATGAAGACGACGTTCTCTGAGTTGACACCATGCACCAAAGTCTGTAAGCTTGTGCAAGGCATGTGCGTCGGGTGTCGGCGCACTGTCGAAGAGATAACGCTGTGGGCACGCATGACTGAAACGGAACGACAAAATATCATGGAGCAATTACATGCTAGAGATATTGACAGACATTCTCAACTTCCTTCTGACAATCTTTGACATCTTCAGGATGCTTTAATGGATTTCATCTTTGATATCGAGACATATCCAAACTGCTTCAGCTTCATTGCTGTTGCCGCTGATAAATCGGAAAAGGTAACCTATGAATGCTCTACAAGAAAGAATCAAGTCGCTGATCTGTTCGCATTTCTTGATCGTTTGCGTGCTGAACAACACCGCATGGTGGGCTTCAATAACATTGGTTTTGATTATCCTGTTCTCCATGATCTCCTATCTGTGAGAGAAAAGGCTGTAGGCGTTAGCGGCAAGGCTGTTGCCGTGCGTGCCTACAAGAAAGCAATGGCGCTCATCGGCAGCGAAGAGAAGTTCGAACACATCGTCCGCACCGCTGACGAGCATGTGCCTCAAATTGATCTATATAAGATTCATCACTTCGACAACAAGGCGCGAGCTACTTCGCTGAAGATGCTTCAGTTTAATATGAAGAGCAACACCATCGAAGACCTACCATTCGATGTTGGCACCGCGCTGTCTGATGATCAGATTGATACGCTGCTCAAGTACAACCTGCACGACGTTCTACGCACACTCGACTTCTACAACGCAAGCAAAGACCTCATCAAGTTTCGCGAAGAGTTGACGCAGAAGTACGGACGTAACTTCCTCAACCACAACGACACGAAGATTGGCAAAGACTACTTCATCATGCGACTCGAAGAAGAGTTGCCGGGTAGCTGCTACAAGTACGACAACAAAGGCAGGCGCTCCATCAATCAGACCAAGCGCAAGCAAATCAAGATTGCCGATTGTCTGTTTGACTACTACGACTTCAACCGTCCCGAATTCATTGCGGTGCAGGAATGGTTTAGCCGTCAGAAGATTAGCGAAACCAAAGGTGTCTTCAGCGAGATTGACGAAGCCGATCTAGGCGACGTTGCTCAGTATGCGCAGATGTACACCAAGCGCAAGAAGTTTCCACGCACGCCATCGTTCGAGGACATTGACGACTTCAAGCAGCAGCATCCTCTGGGTTGGACTGAGCAGGTGGAGTTGAAGGCGAAGAAGAAAGGCGAAACACAGCACAGCCACTGGATGTGTTGGAAAGAAGCCGACAACCTCAACGTCATCGTTGACGGCTTCCGTTTTGACTTCGGCACTGGTGGCATCCACGGCAGCTTAGAAAACACCATCGTCCGCGAAGATGATACGCACATTATCATCGACGCTGACGTGGCGTCTATGTATCCGAACATTGCCATTGCCAACCGCGTCTACCCCGAGCACTTGTCGGAGAAGTTCTGCGACATTTACGAGGACGTCTACAATCAGCGCAAGAGCTACGCAAAAAACACGGCAGAGAATGCCATGCTCAAGCTTGCGTTGAATGGCGTCTACGGGGACAGCAACAACCAGTACAGCCCGTTCTACGATCCGCAGTACACGATGTCGATCACCATCAACGGACAGCTTAGCCTGTGCCTGTTGGCTGAGCAGCTATTGCGTATCAAGGGGCTGTCGTTGATTCAGGTGAACACCGACGGCATCACGGTGAAGCTGCCGCGTAAATATCGTCGCTGGTACGACACCACTTGCAAGATTTGGCAAGAGCAAGTTGGGTTACAGCTTGAGTTTGCAGAGTATTCAGCAATGTATTTGCGTGACGTCAACAACTACATTGCCGTCTACACCAATGGCAAGGTGAAGCGCAAGGGTGCCTATCAATACGAAGGACTCGGATGGCATCAGGATCAGGGTGGACTCATCATCCCTCGCGCTGCCGAGGCTCACATGCTTGATGGCGTCGATATCGAAACCTTCATCCGCAACCATGAAAACATCTACGACTTCATGATGCGAACGAAGGTGCCGCGCAGCAGCCGTCTAGTGTTGGTACAGGAGGACGGCACCGAAGTGCAGCAGCAAAACATCTGCCGCTACTACGCAAGCATCAATGGTGGCAAGCTCATCAAGATAATGCCACCGCTGACACCTGAAGCAGAGCCAAGGCGCATCGGCATCGACACCGACTACCTACTGAAGACATGCAACAACATGGCTGACTTCGGCAATGACATTGACTACCAATATTATGTGGATGCAGCACAGAAGTTGCTAATTAACAACAGTGTTGACATCGAAGAAATGGCGGCTCTATAATGCCGACTACACGAAGCGACACCGTGACCAATTGTGTCGTAAACCCGAAAGGAACTGAAATGTCTGATACTCAAACCGTCGTCAAGCTCAAGGCTGACATCATGTGGGCACAACTGGACAAGCCCAACGAATTGTCCAACAAGTATCAGGTGAACCTGTGTAACCTGTCCGAAGCCGCTGTCGTTGCCCTCGAAGAAATGGGCATCACCGTTGGTGAGAAAGAAGGACAAGGTCGCTTCATCACCTGCAAGTCTGCCAACCCCAGCAAGGCTTTTGATGCGGATGATGCCGCGACCACCGAGAAGATTGGCAACGGCAGCAAAGCCAAAGCCATCATCAACGGATACGAGTGGAAGTACAAGAACAAGAAGGGCGTGTCTCCGTCCCTGAAGAAGCTTGTCGTCACCGATCTGGTGGTGTACGAAGGTGCGAAGAACGCAACCATCGACGACGACGACGAAGTGCTGTAATGATCGCATTGCTCGACTCGGATGTTATGGCATATCGGGCCGCAGCAGCTTGTAAAGAAGAGAGCGTCACTGCTGCGCTGTTCACTGTGGACAGCATCGTAGTTGACGCTCTTCTTCATTGTGATCACGATGACGTGTTCTACGATAAGTGGAAGCTGTTCCTAACCGGCTCTAACAACTTCCGCAAACAAGTTGCAACGACTGCGCCATACAAAGGGAATCGAACAGCACCAAAACCTGAGCATCTACCAGACGTCAGAAAACATTTGGTAGATCGTTGGGGTGCAATCATTATTGATGGTCAAGAAGCAGACGACACCATTGCTATTGAAGCAACAAAGAACGCTAACGCCTGCATCATCATCAGTATTGATAAAGACTTTCGACAGGTACCGGGTCATCATTACAACTTCGTCAAGCGTGAACATTTCTATGTCACTCCCGAGAATGGATTGCGATTTCTGTACATGCAAATCCTGATGGGTGACACCGCCGACAACATCATCGGTATCTCAGGTATCGGTCCAAAGCGTGCTGAAGCGTTGCTCAAAGACTACACTGAAGAGATTGATATGTACAACGCATGCATCGAAGCTTATGATGGCAACGAAGAGCGTGTTATCGAAAACGCTAGGCTTCTCTATCTTCGAAGAAAGGAAAACGAACTATGGCTTCCGCCGAACAAAAGACACTCTCAGACCTCTTCGCCGAAAAAAACATCACGCAGCCGAAAGAAGTCGGACGCAAATACGACTCCGACAAACCCCGATACGGACTCTTGAAGACACAGTCTCTTGAGAAGATGGTAGAGGTGTTGACATACGGTGCAAACAAATACAGCGTTGACAATTGGAAACATGTTCCCGACTTGCACAACCGATATTTTGATGCAGCACAGCGCCACATTTGGGCATACCGTAGCGGGGAAATCAACGACCCCGAATCGGGCCTGCCACATCTCGCTCATGCGATGTGCAGCCTGATGTTCATCCTGCAAACCGATCTTGAAGAAGAAGAGCAATACCCCTTCTAAGACACGTAACGGTGGCGAATGGACGGAGGCACGCTTCCGTTCCTTTGTCGTCAGCGCATTGCGAGCAGCATCCCGTCGGTGGCCTGTCAAATGGGCAGTGATGAAGGATGCGCTTGTTGGCAAGACGATAAACAAAGAAACAGGGAAGCTTGCGCAGCATTACAAGTGCGCAAAATGTAAGGCAAATTTCCCTGCTGCCAATGTGGTTGTTGACCATGTCAATCCGGTTGTGGATACAATGGTTGGATTCGTTGACTGGAACACCTATGTCGAACGGATGTTTTGTGAAGCCGATGGGTTGCAAGTGCTGTGCAAACCCTGTCATTCCGATAAGACAGCACGAGAACGCAAGGAGCGTAAGAAATGAAAGTAGAAATTGATATCAATGATGATATGTTTGATGAGTTGTTTCGAGCGCAACTTATTGATCATTACTTTATGATAAGCAACGATCTCAATGGAATCACACATCCAGAAGATGAAAAATGGATGCGCCCAGTTAAAGATGCATTGTATACTTTGTTGACCCTGTATTACAGCACTCAAACACAACGTGCTGAATTTCTAGACCAAGTAAAGGAGTTTGAAGATGGACGTTAAATTGCTTCGTGAAAATGAAGACGGCAGTGCCGACTACACCTTTGACATGACTGACGAAGAGCGTCAAGCGCTGATGCGATTTGCAATCATTGAGAGCCTGAAGCGCGGCATTGAAGAGGGAAAGAAGTTGGCGGTGAAAGGCGAAGTGATGCCGCAAGACGATACACAAACGGACTTGTTCGAAGGAGAAAATAAAAATGAGCCGTAATCCTTTCTTTGATGACAACGCAAACGGGACGTACACATTCATCTATGTAAATCCCGAAGATGGTCGGCATATTGAATATCGATTCAATGCTCGGCACGATGACGACACCATGTTTTGGACAGAGATTCATTCTCGGTTTCTAAACTTTCTGTCGTCTGTGTTTGGCTATGATATTCGTGATGAAGTTACTACAAAATCTATTCGCGAATTTGTTATGGAAGAATGCGACACCGAAAAAGAAAGCTACGGTGGTAACGACGAATGAGTAGCGTCAAGCTTGTGTGGATTACGCCGGATGCTGAACGAGCCATTGCATATTGTGCTCGCGTCAGCAATCCTGCGAATCAAAACAACGAGGCGACGGCTCCAAAGCTGCTGAAATATCTCATGAAGCATAAGCATTGGAGTCCGTTCGAGATGGCGTCAGCTTGTCTTGAGATAGAGACTACACGTGATATTGCTCGACAAATCCTGCGCCATCGTTCCTTCTCATTCCAAGAGTTCAGCCAACGATATGCTGTTGCGGATGGATACGAGTTGTCTGAAGCCCGTCTTCAGGACGAGAAAAACCGTCAGAACAGCATCGAAGTGCAAGACCGAGAGCTACACCGCTTTTGGCAAGAACAACAACAGGACGTCATTCGTGCCGCTAAGAAGGCATACGAGAGCGCTTTGAATGTTGGCATTGCCAAAGAGGTGGCTCGCAAGGTGTTGCCTGAAGGGTTGACGACAAGTCGCATGTACATGAGCGGAACCATTCGCAGTTGGTTGCATTTCATCGAAGTGCGTACTGATCCGTCAACGCAAAAGGAACATCGTGAAATTGCACAGCAATGCAAAGCAGTTTTGGCTGACCACATTCCCAACATCTTTGGAGCCTATGATGGCTGAAGCATTTAACTTCGATACCTATCAGGAAGAGGCGTGGAAGCTAGCGCTGCCGTCTGCAAAGACCAATGCCTACCTGCTGCCGGGTCTTGCCGGTGAGGTTGGTGAGCTTCTAAGCCTGTTTGCAAAGCAGGTTCGTGACGGCAAAAGCAGCGACCCCATTGCCATCCGAAAAGAGCTTGGTGATGTTCTTTGGTTTATCGCTGCTATTTCCTTCTACAACGGTTTCAGCCTACAGGACGTAGCTGGCGCGAATTTTGCTAAGCTGCAAAGTCGAAAAGACCGTGGCGTTATTGGGGGCAGCGGCGACAATCGGTAGCTTTTGCTATAACATCCATCCCCGACGCCGACATCACGTCGGCGTTTTCGTCTCTAACCAAAGGAAAATATGGAAAAAATCAA
>Ga0129336_10003274_pt1 | contig 10003 bp, 9 predicted proteins | sample CPB6_02_DNA_FD_96878 | JGI IMG/M metagenome (GOLD analysis project Ga0129336, IMG submission 96878) | Freshwater to marine salinity gradient microbial communities from Chesapeake Bay, USA - CPBay_Sum_0.6_0.2_DNA | ecosystem: Environmental > Aquatic > Marine > Coastal | place: USA: Chesapeake Bay...
CCGACCATTTGGGATAACAAATCTATAACACTAGAAGCTTGCTTTGCCATTATATTTTTATCCAATTAGTATTGCGATAGCAATCCATTTCAAATTCTACTTCTACTACCGGTGGCTTTGTTATCCAAGATGTCATGCCACTTTGGGCAACACATGAAAATCTCTTCTTAATGAGATTCGCCAGGTTTGCTATTTCATGAATTGTATAAATATTTACTGTGCGAGGTTGAGAATTGTCTTTGTCGAGCGCATTTAATCTTTCATTCATGATGTCTAACACACAATTAACTTTCTCATTCATTCCACTTGGCGAAAGATCTCCACGAGCCACAATATTTTTTGGATCCAAATTACCCGGAATTTCACCTGCGCCGGCTACGACAAAATCTTCGCCCCCCAGAGAAATCGATGGGTGAACAATAAAGGCGAGATGGATTATCGGCTGACTTGGTCCATCGTCAAGCGGAATGACATTTGTTCGCGATATTGGGTTGACACCATCGATTATCAAAGAACGTTCATTCAGCAAGTTGTTATATTCATTATTAAATTTTTCGAATTCAGGAAAAGAGAAAAGGGCTGGAGATCTCAGCTGCAGACCGGCCAGTGCTGAAAGGGGCAAATTGCGTCGCGCTAGTTCTCGATCGATCCGACGAAACCCATCGTGAAGCGAGATATCCTCACCCAGTTGGAGGGCGGTGATTTCAAAGCCTGGATTTGCCGCAAAACCTGCTGAATAGGGAGAAATCGCCGGCAGAAATCGATGACTACCCGATGGGTGCATCACGGATCGAAGCGTAGGCATATTCCTCCAATACTTAGTTGGTTGAGTTCCAACGGATTTCCCTTACCGCTTACCCAACCACGTGAGTAGTAAAAAAACTTACGCTACTGACGATTTACTGTCAAGAAGTTTGCTTTTGGTTTAACTATTTCTTATAGATGTGCGCTAATCGCATCCAGAACTTTCTCTGACACAACTTTGATTTCTTCTTTTTTTACCATTTGTGGATTTAATGCGATTGCACCATTCTCTTCAGGGAGCACAGAAATGCACGGAGAACCTTCCCACAATCGTGCAATGATCATGTCACGGGTGGCCGTACTTATGCCATGCATGCGAACAATTGCACGTGGAATTGGTTGTCCCGAATGCGAGGTAGGACTCATGTATGAAGTGACTCCTCGAGCTTCAAGCTGGCGCAAGCAATTTATCCAGAATTCGACGGTTTCCATCCACGTCTTTAGTTGGAGTACCGGATCTGCAGCCACCGCCTCACGTACTGCTTGCAAAAGACCGGCAAGCTCTTCTTTTCCTACCTTGGCTGGTCTACCGACGCTATGTTCTGGGCCGCTATTAACGCGACAGGCTCTAATTAAATCTTTTCTTCCAACAATCAGACCGCTTGCACCGGGACCAAGTAACCCTTTTCCACCACTAAAGATAGCTAGATCTGCCGATCTCTCTTTTGTGTAGTACCAAAGATTGGAGACGGGTGGTACTTGATCGGCGGCATCTACAATCATTGGAACATTTAATGCACGAGCACGTGATGTGAAACGTTCAAATTGTTCTTCTTCATTCTCTATTTCAGGATAAACGCGAGGAAACCAGAGCATGCAAGCGGTATCTGGGCTAATTTCGTCGGGACCAGTTATTGAACGTAATTCAGCGCCTGCCATACCAACTGCGGATAGATATCCATTACTCAATACTTGATCAGCGCCTGCTAATTTTCCGACTAGATGTTCACTCCAAACAACTACATCACTTTTAATAACTGCCGAAGGATCTGGCAATTTCTCTGCTCGCTGCACATCATCACCGGCAATACATGCAGCTACTGCCACAAGTACACCTGCTGCAGCGCCGCTTGAAACGCACGCAGCTTCATTCCGTGTAATGCGCGCCAACTCTTCGCCTACGCGATCATGGAATGTAGGTAGGTCAATGAAGTGCTGGCCTGCATCGTTCATGGCCTTTCGGACTCCAGCAGATAAGAGTGATCCACCCAAACGTGAGAGAGCCCCTGCCGCATTGATAACAGGGATTACACCTAGCTCTGAATAGGTGGTATTACTCATGCAGATTTTCTCTTACGGTAGGCAGCAGCATGGACCCGAGCACCGCAGGTTTTACTACTGCAATAGGTACGTGAGGCATTCCGTGAATAATCGACGAAAACTCGCGAACAATTTTTTCCACTGCACACGCGCAACCTATCTGCGCCACCTGAATCAATTAATGTCGCCAAGGCCATAGAGCAATCAGATGCCAAATGCTCTGAGAGTGAGGCATAAGGAGGGAAATAATGAAAGTGAACTCCCAAGTGATCATGTTCTACCAAACGTGGCGTGATTCGTGCCGAATTTAGTAATCCATTTACTAGTGAAACTTTGGTCTTGTCATCGGGAGCGGTAAAGATTGCCCGAAATTGATTACGCACCACCTGAAGCTGACCAATTTCAAATGTCGTTAATTTCTCAACTTCAGTAATAGTTCGCTCTTTGATGAATTTTTCTATCGCTGGTATATCTTGAAGAGTATCTGTATCGCTCGCAGGTGGACAGGAATTTACAAGTAGCGTCAAGGTGTCTAAAACATGGTTTCTATGTTGCACCAACATCAGTGACACGCTCGTTTCTTATTTGATTTGGAGAGTTTTATTAATTTATTTTCAATTTCTTAAATTGTTGATTTATGAAACTTCAATATAAAAGCAGCTATTTCATCGATCATCGCTGGTAGGAGCTGGGCTCCAATTTCAGCAGAAGCCATACTTGCATCATCGGTGCGACCATCACTCTGCTCCCACAATTGTGGACGCCGAATATATGCCCCTGGCAAACCTGGAGCGGCAAGTGGTTGCATTGGACTGGAATCTTTAGGTCTGCGTTCTAGCTTCACTAGTTCGGGAGCGATAGCTAACATCAATGAGGTTTCGAAGTGACCTGCATGTCCTGGTGTGAGCGCACTTGGAAAATTAAGATTTGTGAAGCAACGTTCTGCGACATGCCAATAAGAAGCAGCAGAGAGATGAATATCCAGCTTTAGTTGCGACAAAATTTTGTCTGTTACAAGGCGCATAGGCGTTTCATTTCCACCATGTCCATTGAGAAAAATTATTCGTCTAAATCCTTGCTCAGAGAGTCCTACACAAATGTCGGTCAACAAATTCACATATGTATCGGCATGGATGCTGACAGTCCCGCCAAAAGGTAGGTGGTGCTGTGCGAAACCAAACGGCAGGGTTGGCAGCAAAAAAATTGGCGCACTAACGCTCGCTTGGGCGACCGCTCGCTCAGCCAGGTGCGTAACTATTGCCGCATCCACAGCCACGGGGAGGTGATGGCCATGCTGTTCAGTAGAGCCCAGAGGGATTACTAATGTTGCTTGATCCGCTACATCATTTAACTCAGTTCGAGTATGGGAGCTAAATCGCCATAAATCGGAAGCGCTGAAGGTCATCTCTACCTCTCTTTAGTGAATTCGCATCGTAGAAGGGGAGGAATTGGACTGTCAATTAGAACGGTACTGACGAATTTTCACTTCGATAACATTTCTTAATCAACTTCTGCAGATAATCTCCAAAAAAATAATGGAATTTTTCTCGTGTGGTGAGTATTGACAGCGAATCGCCAAGCAGATAATTTCGTCTTACCTCAGGGGCGAAATCCATTTTGCTACTGACGGCAAATCCCTCGGCTGATGACCAGGGGCGCTGCCGAGAGAAGTACACCTGTTGCAACCTAGTAACTGGTGAGACATCGTGAAAGGAATTTAATGAAATTCACTGTTAAACGTACGGTGGCCGTTTTTGGCGTTGCTGCGTTGACGCTGGTCAATATGCCAAGTGGTATGGCAGAAGACATTACGCTTACTGTGCAAACTGACTCATACATTCAGCCAGCTTTCAAAGTTGTTGCTGAAAAGTTTGAAAAAGAGAACCCTGGTGTAAAGGTTTCGCTCCAGGTTCTTGATGCTCAAACTCAAACTACAACTAACTTGCAGATCATGACCTCAGACAATGCACCTGATGTTGCAAGTGCCCCAATGAACCTTCCACCATATGCAGCAATGATGAAGGCGAAGCAATTCGTTCCTATTGATGATTTATGGAAAGACGCAAACCTCAAAGAGCGTTATGGTTCAGGAGTCTCCTCCACACTCGTCGCTCCTGACGGAAAGTACTATCAAGTACTCCTTGGGCCTGTCTATTACGGAGTTGCTTGGATCAATAAAGATGCTTTCAAGAAAGCAAAAATTAAGATTCCGGCAAATCATCAAATTGGAACCATGGCAAACTTCAAGAGCATGGCTGCCAAGCTTCGTAAAGCTGGATATGAACCACTCTCAGTAGGTGGAAGTTCCGGATATCACCTAACTTGGATGCTTGATGCATTGTTGGCAACTTCAATGACCCCTGCGAAGCTTGATAATTTGATGCGAAATCACAATGGTGAGATTCCATCCACAACTTCCTACGGTGATCCAACATTTGCCGCAGCGCTAACACGCCTCAAGGAAATGTATGACGCAAAGATCTTCCAGAACGGTGTTCTTGGCCAAGACCAGAATGTCGGAATGGCGCTCTTTGCTTCAGGTAAAGCAGCGATGATGATGGGCCACAATGCAACACCTGGTGGCTTGAAAGATCGTCTACGTGTCAACATGAACCTTGACTTCCTATTCCTACCCCCACTAAAAGCTGGAACACGGGTACTTCCAAACCTTTCAGGTTCCAATACCTACCAAATTCCAGTAAAGGCAAAGAATAAGGAACTTGCAAAGAAATTCCTTAAGTTGCTACTCACTGACGAAATGCAGATCGAATACGTCAAGAGCGGTGCTGGTCTTGCTGCAGTGAAGCTACCAAAAGCTCAACTCGATGCTGCTTACAGCACGTTGGATCCAGCTCCACGTAGTTTGATTGCTTATGCGAATCAATATGGCTCTTCACCAGGTTGGGCTGAGGGTGTACCAGCAGCTCTTAACGGCGTGACAGATCCAATGATTCAGAAGCTGTTTATCGGCGGGAAAACAACGAAACAGATTGGCAAAGAACTCGATGCCATCCGGGATAAGTTGCGTTCTGAGTCCTAAATAATAAATGGCATCTATTACCGATAACGGTGACTTGACACCATTGCGAAGCAATACGCGACGCAATGGTGTCAGTCGTCTTTCCAGTCTTCCGGTATTTATTGCTTGCTTGCCTGCGCTAATCATGCTCTTGGGCACATTTTTACTCCCAATCTTCTCCACTCTTCGACTCTCATTCTCCAAGTGGCCTGGTGTTGGACCAGTTGATTGGATTGGTTTAGAAAACTATTCAAGTGTTCTGAAGAATTCTGAATTTCATAGTTCGGTGCGATTAACCTTCTTTTACGCAATCCTCTCAACCATAGGTGTAATGCTCACAGCACTTTTGATGGGTTTAGGAGCTAGTCGAAAAAAGCGAGCAGACGAACCACTACGTGCAATATGGTTCCTTCCCGCAATCGCCCCCGCCACTGCAATGGCAGTATTTTGGACAATTTCCGTTCAGCCCGACATTGGCCTTGTGAATCAATTAATGGGCAAGGTGGGTCTTGGCTCTCAACACACATGGTTGGCAGATCCAGAAGCGGCTATGTATGTAGTTATTGCTGTGACTATCTGGGCAAGCGCTTCTTTTCCCTTTCTACTGATAGTAGGAGCTATCGATCGGATAGATCCGGAAATTCTCGAGGCGGCGACAGTCGATGGTGCAGGTGAATGGCAACAAACTCGCTTCTTTGTTTTTCCACTAATTCAACCAGTATTCGTAATGGTCACAGTTTTGCAATTTATTTGGAGCTTTAATGGTTTTTCTTTGATTTGGGCCATGACTCGTGGTGGACCAATTAATGCAACTACCGTACTTTCTGTTTTCCAATATAACCAGGCATTCTTATTCGCAGATTTCGGACTAGCTTCGGCGGTTGGAATTTTAGGTACCGTCTTTCTACTCACACTTGGTTTGATCAGCTTACGATTTTCCCGATCGAGAACGGCCATTCAATGAAACTTGGAAAATTTTTAGGGCAAGGCACTTGGAGCCTCTTTCGCATTCTCATAACAATTATCATTCTCTTCCCATTCTTTTTCATCATCCTGCTCTCATTCCGAAATATGTTGGATATCTATATAAACCCATTGAGTTTCAATACTGATTGGGCGCCAGAGAACTTCAAAGAGGCATGGGGTGGCCCACCTGGTGGCGTCGGTTTCTCAGTTTATTTCAAGAACTCGGCGATTGTTGCCCTTATCGCCATACCAACTTCTGCAGCGGTTGGTGCATTGGCTGCATACTTCACAACTTTGCTAGCACCAAATCTCAGAAGAAATTTTATGGTTTTTCCACTTCTGGCGACTATGTTGCCGTCAATTGCTCTACTAATTCCATTTTTTCAGGTTTTCAATTCATTTGGAATATTAAGTAATCCATTTGCTTTGGGATTGCTTTATGCTGGCTTGTCGTTGCCAGTGACAATTCTGGTCTTGCATGCTTTTTTCTTGGAATTCCCGAAAGAACTTCTCGAAGCTGCTGCCCTTGATGGTTTAGGAAGCTACCGAACTTTCACCAAAATAGTTATCCGGCTCTCTCTCTCACCCCTGCTTGCAATTTCACTTTTAAATATCATCTGGGTTTGGGGCGAGACTCAAATTGGGCTTGTCCTCTTGCTTTCGAAAGAGAGCCAGACTATTCCTGTGGGAATTCTGACCTTCCAGAACGCTCTAAAGGCCAACCCTGGCCCAATCTTCGCGGGACTTACTTTGGCCACCATACCCCTTACCCTTATCTATCTTGCTTTCTATAAGACCATCAATAAAGGAATTACTATGGGCGGGATTATCCGTTAAACGCCTCTAGAGGTAGCAAGTTCATGCAAGATGGAGAGGAATCATGGAACTCAAAGTTACAGATGTCGAGCGAATAGTTGTCAGAGTTCCGATGCGGGAGCGAACGCGACCTTGGGTGGAGCTGCTTGTTGGACAATGGGCAGTAGTAGAAATATGTAAAGTGAAAAGTAACGTGCCAGGCATAGTTGGGTACGGAGAAACAGTTCTCTATTACACATGGCAAACGGTTTCTGATGCGTCAGTAGCTCGAGTCATTGGTGAAAATCCGGTTGATCATCTAAGTGATGACTCCCTGGGCGCAGGGTTACAAATGGCGCTCTACGATTTGGTTGGTAAAGCTCTCGATGTTCCAATGTACAAATTACTTAATCAGCCTCAAGTCCGGGATAAATGTCCAATTTCTTGGTGGAGTACAAAAATGCCACCTGCAATTTTGGCAGCAGAAGCTAAAGACGCTCTTGCTGAAGGATATTTAAGTCACAAATTTAAAGCTCGGCCTTGGTTTGATGTTCGAGAGCAAGTTCGCGCAGTGGCCGAAGTGGTTCCAGAGAACTATCGCCTGGATATTGACTGGAACGAGATGCTTCTTTCTCCGGGAGAAGCGACTCCACTTCTTCAAGAATTGGATAAAGAACCGCGAATAGGAATTTACGAAGATCCAATTATGCGCACGGATATTGCTGGACAAAAAATTCTACGAAGCAAAGTTTCTAGACCTTTGGCTACTCATTTTGAACCTAAAATGTTCCCGCACTGGATGCGTGAGGATGCTCTCGATGGTTTTGTCGTTGACGCAGGCGGTGTCTCTCGATTCCTTAAAGAAGGTCTTGCTTGCGCCTCTTTTGATAAGAATTTCTGGCTTCAAATTTGTGGTACCGGAATAACAACTGCCTTCACTTTGCAGCTAGGAGCTGTCTTGACGCACGCACGGTGGCCAGCAGTTACCGCTATGAATATTTATGCAGATAATCTTCTTGCAAAACCACTCTTGATTGAGCATGGCTTTGCTCACGTGCCAACAGCTCCTGGCCTAGGTATCGAGGTTAATGAGGATGCGATTGAGCGATATCGAATGGAGCCCCCATATTTCATAAACTTTCCTCGGAAATTGATCACCTTTACTTTCGCCAATGGAATGCGCGAGAATTTCGCTGGAATAGACCATCTTTGGCGAGACATGGGTCATAACGGGAGCTTGCCGAAGCAAGAAGCTGGAACTAATTTGGAAGTTTGGGCTGATGATGGATCTAAAGATTTTGAGCAAGCGTACTCTGAGGCGGCCAAGCGCCCTGGCGGCGCGGGAAGAGGGATCCTTGATCACTTGCAACCAACCAGCGGAGTTGTACTGCCAGGACTTACCTAACCTGGTATCGCAATGACTATTCACACCTCCATCCCACTTCATCCCAAATTTTTTGGTGAAAGTGAAAGAGAATTTCTCGCAACAAAGGGGTTCTCAGTCTCAACATTTACTTACAGTACAGGTGTAGCCGGACTCCGAATTAAGAACGAAGTTGGTTCCATCGAGGCACTTCCATTTCAGGGGCAACAAATTTGGCGGGCCAACTTTTACGGCCGTGAGCTAACAATGCATTCAATGTTTGAAGAACCGCGCCCAACTTTGCATTATCTAGAGACTTATGGGGCATTTCTTATTCATTGTGGAGTTACCGGAATGGGTGCACCGTCCGCCCAGGATGAACACGCTATTCATGGGGAGCTTCCAAACGCTCAATATCATCTTGCCGAGCTTCAGGTTGGTGAAGATGAAGTTGGTCCATACATCTCATTAACCGGAACATACCAACACACAATTGCTTTCTCGCACAACTATATCGCTCAACCAAAGATCACTTTGCGAAGGGATAGTGGTCGAATAGGCGTTGAATTTGTCGTAACTAATCTCAAACATTCGCCTATGGATTTGATGTACCTCGCTCACATTAATTTTCTTCCCGTTTCCCATGGAAAAATCGTTGATACCGTTCCAAATACCAAAGAATCACTCCGTGTGATACATGTTTTTGAAGAAATCTACCGAGAAAATCATCAATATAAAGAGATGATTGATTATTTTAAAGCTCATCCCGAAAGTCATAAAAGTTTTACACCTGAAGGCGTCATAGATCCCGAAGTTGTTTTTGCAGTAACGCCAAAAGCAGATCGTGATGGTTGGGCCTTGGCGCTTCAAGTGCTCCCAGATGGTCATTCTGATTTCGTCCGGCATCGTCCTGCAGAATTTAAAAATTCCCTCCGTTGGATTTGTCGCAGTTCAGATCAGAGGGCATTGGGATTATTACTTCCATCAACGGCAGAGCCGAGTGGCTACCTAGCAGAGCGGGAAAAAGGCAATCTCTTAAAGCTGGCACCGGGAGAATCCCTAAATTTCACCTACCAATGTGGTGCCCTAAACGTAGAAGAAACAAATTTGATGATTAACGAAATCAAAAAAATCACAGAACAGAAGGTTTGAAGTATGGGCAAAGCTCCCATTGAAATTGATCTACTTGTTCATAATGGTTATGTAATTACCATGGACTCACAACGGCGAATTCTTGAGAGTGGAGCTGTTGCAATATCTAATGGAGTAATAATCGATGTTGGTTCAGATCTTGATCTTTTGGACCGCTATAAACCGCGAGAGAAAATTAATGCCGGTGGAGCGCCAGTTCATCCAGGATTAATTGAATGTCACTTGCATGCATCGTTTCATACTTATCGAAGTGTGATTCCAGATCACATTCCAGAAGATGAAGTTTTTGACCAGATTGAGCGGGTCTTTTATAACAACGTAAATGATGAAGAAGAGTATTACGGAGTTCTCTTAGCAGCTATTGAGATGGTTCGAAATGGGACTACCTGCTTCTTAGAGGCAGGAACGATTCTTGAGCCTGACGCTGGTGCAAAAGCCGCCGAGAAAGTCGGAATGAGGGCAATACTTAGTGACGCATTCATTTGGGATAGGCCTGCCGGCCTTGCCCAAGGGAAAGAAACTCCAGATCAGGGACCAGTTCGAGTAAAAGGTGCCATTGAACGCGCTCCTCGGAATCTTGAGGAAGCGTTACTCAATTTGGGGGGGCAAGTAAAACGAAATGTTGACCCCAATGCATTGGTAAC
>Ga0129336_10003275_pt1 | contig 10003 bp, 7 predicted proteins | sample CPB6_02_DNA_FD_96878 | JGI IMG/M metagenome (GOLD analysis project Ga0129336, IMG submission 96878) | Freshwater to marine salinity gradient microbial communities from Chesapeake Bay, USA - CPBay_Sum_0.6_0.2_DNA | ecosystem: Environmental > Aquatic > Marine > Coastal | place: USA: Chesapeake Bay...
AGTCGGTGAGCAGGTCCGCTTGATTGTGGATGGGCACCTAGCTGCTCTCGCTCGGCGCACCGAGGTTGGCGTCCAGCCCGAGCGCGTCTTCATCACTCCACGCTCGGCTGGGCAACCTGGATACCGGCCGACGGAGGCACGTTGAGTATCGACCGATCGACGAGCGAATCCCGTCTGCTCGGCTGGGCGGCGTTGGAGGGCGACGATCTTTGCGGTGCGCGCGAAGACGGGTCGGTGCTCACCATCGGAATCTTTGACGGTCTTCATCGCGGTCATCAACGCATCCTCGCTGCGGCTGAACGTATCGCCAGCTCAGCCGGACTTCATCGCATTCACATCGGCTTCAGCCCGCACCCTGATGTACTTCTTCGGGGTGCTGCGCCACTACGTCTCCTCGATCCGATCGAATTCGAGCTGCGCCTCGCGTCGTCAGGCGTAGAGCAGTGGTGCGATCTCCCGTTCGATGCCGAGATGCGAGATACCGATTGGGAGCCATTTTTAGCGCGCCTGGTGGAAGCAACAGGGGCGCAAAGTATTGTGCTCTCACCGGAGAGCGCCCTGGGGCGCGGTCGAGAGGGGCGTCTTGATCGAATCCGCGCCTGGGGGGCCTCTCGCGGCATCCAAGTGCATCCTGTAGCGGAGGCACGCGCGGACGGAGCTCCAATTCGCAGTACGACCATCCGAGCGGCAATCGCCGGAGGGGACCTCGCCCGTGCCGCCCGCGCACTCGGTCGACCACACGCGCTCATTGCGCAGCGCACCGTGCGCGAGCTGCAGCTCCACGTCGAAGGGGAGGGCGTTGCCCTCCCTCCGGCAGGGGAGTACGAGGTGCGGATTGGCAGTGCTGCACATCGCGCAGGCCGGCTCCCCCTTACGGGACGGGCAGCACGAGCGGTCTTTGACCCGGTGAAGCTAACCCTGGACCTCGACCCTGCAGCCCAAGAGCGGCTGCCAACGGGAGGGGGACGGCTTCGCGCAGCCCTTTTGAGGCGGCTCGCTGGACGGAGTCCGCGCTGATTGCTACCCTTCAAGCATCCAAGCGATGTGAATTGAGATGGGGCGGGCCTTGGAGCCCCCCAGACAGGAGAGAGAGACCTTGCCACTAGATCGAACGACGACTGAGCGCATCGTTGCCGCACACGGGCGACACGCGCAGGACACCGGTTCAGCCGAGGTTCAGATTGCGCTCCTCACGGAGCGCATTGAGGGGCTCACTGGGCACCTCCAAACGTATAAGCAGGACAACCACTCGCGCCGTGGGCTCTTGAAGCTTGTCGGTCAGCGACGTCGCCTGCTCACCTTCCTACGACGTGAGGATGTGGCTCGGCACGCCGCACTAACCGAGAAGCTCGGCCTTCGTCGCTAACCCCCCGCTCAGCACTGCTGGGCAACTAGATCGGCTGTGCGCCACATTCGGCGCGGCCTGAAAAGGAGCAACATGGAAATCACAACCGTATCCGCTGAGTTTGGCGGTCAGACTCTCACTATTGAAACTGGCCGGATGGCACGCCTCGCCGGTGGTGCCGTGACCGTTCGCTACGGCGACACCGTTGTGCTCGGAACTGCAAATCGGAGTGATCCGCGACCTGGGCTCGACTTCTTTCCTTTGACGATTGAATTCGAAGAGCGAATGTATGCTGCGGGCAAGATCCCAGGCGGCTACATCAAGCGCGAAGGGAAGGCATCAGAGAACGCGACGCTCTCGGCCCGACTCACCGACCGACCGATTCGCCCGCTCTTCCCTGAAGGCTACAAGGACGACGTCCAGGTTGTGATCACGGTGCTGAGCGCCGACCAGGAAAATGATCCGGATATCCTTGGGACGATCGCTGCGTCAGCGGCGCTTACGATTTCAGAGATTCCGTTCCTCGGTCCGATCGGTGCGGTTCGCATCGGCCTTGTTGAAAACGCCTTCGTTTTGAACCCGACCTTCGAACAGCTCGAAGCAAGCGATCTTGACCTTGTGGTTTCAGGCACAGCGGACGCGATCATGATGGTTGAGGCGGGTGCCAACCTGATCAGCGAAGAGAAGATGGCTGAAGCCATTGAGTATGGGCATGATGCAATCAAGGTGCTGATCTCCTTGCAGGAGCAGCTTCAAGCCAAGGTCGGAAAAGCCAAGCGAGTTCCGTACATCGAGCCTGGAGTCGACAGTGTCGTCGCGTTCGCGGAAGCTGCCGCAAATGGCGCAACCTTTGTTGTCGTGGATACAGAAACTACCGGTCTTGACGCCAAGCTCTCAGACCTCGTAGAGGTTGCCGCCGTGAAGATCAAGGGCGGCAAGATCACAGACCGTTGGAGTACGCTTGTCAATGCGGGAAATCCGATCGTTGGCACGCAGATGCACGGCATCACCACGTCTGACTTGAAGAAGGGCGTCCCCCCGAAGGAGGCAGCAGAAAAGTTGGTCAGCTTCGCGAAGGGGGCCATCCTTGTTGGACACAACCTTGGCTTTGACGTCTCGTTTCTTGACGAAGCGCTTGGTAGCGGTCGCAGCTTCGCAACGGAACAGGGTCAGTATCTCGATACATTTGTCCTCTTTCGCGAGGCCTATCCAGAGAGCGAGTCGTTCAAGCTCGGCGATCTTGCACGCATCTATGGTGTAGGAACAGCCCCAACGCACCGTGCAGGGAGCGATGCAGAGGCAACTGCCGAACTGCTCCTCCTCCTCGCAGGTGAACTGCCCGAGCGACTCGCCACCCTCAAGGAGGGGATCAGCGACTCGATTCGTGCGGCCCGAAGTGGAAAAGGCGAGCCAAAGGCCCTTCTCGAGGCGGCACGTCGCAAGGCGCGTGTCGGAAAGAACCTCTTCGGATACATGCACAAGAAAACTGCGCGCGCCCTCACGATGAAAGAGGGAATCCGTGTGGACGGTCGAAAAGTCGACCAGATCCGCCCGATTAGCGTGGAGGTCGGACTTCTGCCACGTGCACACGGCACAGGGCTGTTCACGCGCGGAGAGACGCAAGCGCTTAGCATTGCAACCCTCGGACCGATTGCCCAGGCACAGCGCCTGGACACCATCTCACCGGTTGCGACGAAGCGCTATCTGCACCACTACAACATGCCGCCATATAGCACCGGCGAGAACAAGCCGATGCGAGGACCTGGTCGTCGAGAAATCGGACACGGCGCACTCGCTGAGCGAGCGCTCCTCCCCGTTCTTCCGTCAGCAGAAGAGTTCCCGTATACGATCCGCGTAGTGTCCGAGTGCGTGACGTCGAATGGATCCACCTCCATGGCCTCCACCTGTGGCTCTAGCTTGGCGCTCCTTGACGCAGGCGTCCCGATCAAGGCGTCGGTTGCCGGCGCGGCCATGGGGCTGATGTCAGAGCCCGGCGGCGAGTTCGTCGTCCTTACCGACATTCTCGGCAAGGAAGACGCGTTCGGCGATATGGACTTCAAAGTGACTGGTACCCGCGACGGCATCTCGGCGCTGCAGATGGACATCAAGGTGCAGGGGATCACGGGGACAATCATTCGCACAGGACTGAAGGATGCACTTGCTGCGCGGCTTGAGATTCTTGACAAGATGGACGCGGTGATCTCTACCGCACGACCTGAGCTCTCTGATTTTGCACCGCGAATCACGACCATCAAAATCAATCCAGAAAAGATCCGCGACATTATCGGCAAGGGGGGTGCCGTCATCCGCAAGTTGCAAGATGATTTCCAGGTCAACATCAATGTTGAGGATGATGGAACGGTTCAGATCGCCTCGAGCGACCCTGAGCGCACAAAGCGCGCCCTCGACGCGATCAATGGCATCACGAAAGAGGTTGAAGTTGGCGCACTCTATATGGGCAAGGTGACTCGCATCATGGGCTTCGGCTGCTTTGTGGAGATCCTTCCAGGCAAGGAGGGGCTCGTTCGCATCGGCGAGCTTGCCGATTATCGGGTGAATACTGTTGAGGACGAGGTCGCCGTTGGCGACGAGATCATGGTCGTCGTCATGGAAGTTGATCGACAGGGTCGTGTCAACCTCTCTCGTCGAGCTGCCATGCAGCGGCACAAGGCTGCCCCTCGCGATTAGGCTGCTGTTCGTCCGCTTTTCGTGAAAATTGAACGACCCGTCGCCAGCGCGGCGGGTCGTTCGCCTATACTCATCTCATGAATACCAAAGAGGATCATGGCGCGGCCATAGGGGCTGATGGCTACACGGTTGCCGTAGTTGGCGCAACCGGTCTTGTGGGGCGCACGATGATCAGCATTCTCGGAGAGCGCAACTTTCCCGTGCGCAGGCTTCTCCCGTTGGCCGCCTCCGCTAACGGTCGGAGTGTCTCATTCCGCGGCGCAGAGGTACCAGTGCAGGAGGCCAATCCAGATGCCTTCAACGGGGTAGATATCGCCCTTTTCAGCGCGGGCGCCGACGTGAGCCTATCCCTGGCACCTGAAGCGGCGGCGCGAGGATGCGTCGTTGTCGACAATTCAAGCGCCTGGCGCATGGATCCAACTGTACCGCTGGTAGTTTCGCAGGTGAACCCTGAAGCCCTCAAGGAACATCGCGGAATCATTGCGAATCCAAACTGTTCCACCATGCAACTCGCGCCGCTTTTGCAGGTGCTTCACCGCGAGGCGGGGCTTCGACGCGTGGTTGTTGCAACGTACCAAGCCGTCTCTGGGGCTGGTGCGGAGTCGGTCGAAGACCTTAGGCAGCAGCGGGCAGCTGTTGTGAACGGGGAAGCCCCGCGGTCGACGATCTACCCGCACCCCGTTGTGTTGAGCCCAATCCCAGCGATAGATGTTTTCCTTGAAGACGGATCGACGAGAGAGGAACAGAAAGTGGTGCGCGAGAGCCGCAAGATCCTGGGCCTCCCCGAACTGCGCATCAGTGCCACTGCGGTGCGCATCCCGGTGGAGGTGAGTCATTCCGAAGCTGTCCATGTTGAGTTGGAACAGCCACTGTCACCTGCCCGTGCACGGACAGTCTTTGCACAGACAGATGGTGTCTTTGTACAGGACGATCCGACGACACACACCTACCCGCTGGCGAGCACCTCTGCAGGAAGCGATGGGATTTTCGTAGGCAGAATACGCACTGATGCAAGCGTTGACCACGGTCTCGCATTCTGGGTGGTGAGCGACAATGTGCGGAAGGGGGCCGCAACAAATGCGGTTCAGATTGCCGAGCTGATTCTCGAGCAGCGGCTGCTTTGGGGAAGCTCACCGCGTGATTGAAGGGCGGGCGGCGGCGCTCGCCACACTTGCGCGCGAGATCGAGGCGTGCCGTGCATGCCCGCTGGGAGCAACGCGTAGTCACAGCGTGCCAGGGGAGGGGGCCGAAGATGCCGATCTCCTCTTTGTAGGTGAAGCTCCTGGGTCGAGCGAAGACCTGGTTGGGCGTCCATTTGTTGGCGCAGCTGGAAAGTTTCTTGACTTCCTCTTGAGTCTTGCCGGCCGATCTCGAGCAGACGTTTTCGTGCTCAATGTTGTCAAGTGCCGGCCACCAGAGAATCGAGACCCTGAGCCGACCGAAATCGCCGCTTGCGCACCCTTCCTGCATCGTCAGCTCTCACTCCTCAGTCCTGTGATCGTTGCGCCTCTCGGCCGCCATGCCCTTCGCACATTTGCCCCGACAGCAAAGATCTCCGAGGTGCATGGGGGCCCCCTGCCGGGTGGCGAGGGCCTGCCGCTTGGAGCCACCCTCTTTCCCCTGTACCACCCAGCCGCCGCACTCCACAACGGAGCGCTGCGCCCAACGCTTGAGCGGGACATGGGTGCGCTGATCCGAGAGCTACCGGCGGCACGGCTTCGGTGGGCTGCCGCTCGCGGACTTGCCGAGGAGGCTACGCTGTTGGCGCAAGAACCGACTGCGGAGCGTAAGCAACTCCGCCTCTTTGAAAGCGAGGTCGAATGAGACAGCGTCGCGCCGGGACTCCCGGTCAGCGTTCGCCTGCACGCCCGCAGGGGCGTCCGCAGGGGCGAACCCAGTCTCGACCCGCCACGGCTGCTGCGCAGCCTGGGCAACGCTCCGCCGTTGGTCGGCGCCCGGATCGCGCGGCTCCCAGCGGTCCACCTCTCCGGTTGATTCCGCTCGGGGGGATGGGGGAGATCGGAAAGAATCTCTACCTCTATGAGTACCAAGAGACGATTATCCTGGTCGACTGCGGTCTCGCCTTCCCAGACGAAACGACCCTTGGCGTAGACATCATCATTCCAGACATCTCGTACCTACGTGAGCGAAAGCGCGCCGTAAAGGCCGTTCTGATCACGCATGGGCATGAAGACCACGTGGGCGCACTGCCGCACATCCTGCCAGAGCTGCCAGGCGTCCCCGTTTACGCCAGCACGCTCGCGCGGGGACTCCTGGCAAACAAGCTGAAGGAATTCAAAGTTACGGCGAACCCACTCCGTCCGCTTGATCCCGGCGACCAGGTTGAGATCGGGCCGTTCGTGATTGAACCGTTCAGGGTGGGTCACTCCATCCCGGATGCGATGGGGTACGCGATCCACACGCCAGTGGGCACGGTCGTGCACACAGGCGACTTCAAGTTCGATCAGACGCCCGCAGACGGCAAGGCGGCGGATTTTGCGATCCTCGCGCGCCTGGGGGCGCAGGGAGTTCTCGCGCTCGTCTCCGACAGTACCCGCGCGGAGGCGCCCGGATACACGCCTAGCGAGCAGGTGGTGGGCCAGGCCTTTAGATCGATCATGAGTGATGCCCCTGGCCGGGTGATCGTAGCGACATTTGCGTCAAATATTGCGCGCATCCAACAGGTGCTCGACGCAGCTGGGGAGTTCCGCCGCAAAGTGTCTGTGGTAGGGCGGTCCATGGAACAGAACGTGAAGATTGCGCGAGACCTCGGCTACCTAACGTTCCCGACGCCTCTGATCGCCAAAGAGGAGATTGGGCGTCGTAGCAAAGAGCCGCTCGTCATCGCCACGACTGGTGCGCAAGGTGAGCCGATGGCGGGACTTGCAAAGATGGCGAATGGCGAGCACCGCAATGTAGAGATCCAGAACGGTGACACGGTGATCGTCTCAGCGTCGCCGATTCCTGGAAACGAAGAGGCGGTCGGTCGCACGATTGACAATCTCTTCAAGTCAGGGGCGAACGTGATCTATCACTCGATCGCGCAGGTGCACGTCTCTGGGCATGCCTCCCAGGAAGAGCTGAAGATGATGCTTGCGCTGACCAAACCACGGCACTTTGTTCCAATGCACGGCGAGATGCGCATGCAGGTTGCACATGGTCGGCTCGCAACTCAAATGGGGGTGAGTCCGTCCAACGTCTTCATCATTGAGAATGGAACGCCGATCGAATTCTATTCGGACGGCAGCGCGCGCCGAACGGCACCTGTGGCACACGGTGCGGTCTTTGTTGACGGGTCTTCTGTCGGCGAGATCAGCGAGATCGTCTTGCGCGATCGGCGCACGCTTGCGGATGACGGCATTGTCGTCATCTTTGCCACGGTGGACGCCCAGTCTGGCAAACCCATCGGTAGACCGGTCTTGGTGACTCGTGGTTTCCTCAATGGAGACGAGGACAACAAGCTGGTTGAGGCCACAATCAACATTGCCCTGAAGGCGATCCAACATAAGAGCGACCGTAGTGCGGAGACCGGCCTGATCAAGGCGCAGCTCAGCGAAGCGGTCTCAAGATTCCTGAGTCGAGAGACGAGGCGCCGGCCGCTTGTGGTGCCGGTGGTGGTCGAGGTCTAACGTGGCGCGGCAGCGGCGGGGCGGGCGGTCGACCGGCGGTAAGATGGTGAGCGGCGCAGCTGCACGCACACTCGTCTTCCTCGCCTGTGCAGTGACTGGTGTTGTGCTCGCAGTTGGACTGATACTCCCTGGGCGAGGACTTCTGGCGGACGCACTCCGAGACGTTCTGGCCCCATGGTTCGGCGCTGGCAGATGGCTCCTACCGCCCGCCCTTATCGCGTTCGGCGTCTGGTATGAACGAAGCGGCGAGAAATCTGTCCGCGACGTACTCCGCGCGCTCCTTGCGGTCGCGACACTCCCAGCGCTCCTGGCGATCATCGAGATCCTCCTCCCTGGTCGTGGCGGCATCATCGGAGCAATTGCAGGCGGAGGGGTCGCCAGTCTCCTCACCCCGATCGGCGGAGTTGCAGCCTGGATCGCGGTTATCACGGCGATCAGTTTGATCCTTGCAGAATCGACGGTTCGCAAGGTGTTTGCGGCGCTTTTTGGCGGCGCAAAGGCGGGGGCACTCGCGAGTGCCGATGTGATTGCGCGCGGTGTCGAAGAGCTCGCGGAACGCCGCGAGCAGATCCAGCGCGACCGGGATGCTGCGCGCGCCGCCGCGATCGCAACTTCTGACGTGCGTGACTTCGACGATACCGCTTCACACGTCGAAGCAGCAGATCAGAGTGAGACAACTGATGAAACGCAGGCAGACGGCGGCATCCCGAACTCGCAAACCCTTCGTCCGAAACTGGTCGCTGCACCCGCGCTCTCTTCCACGTTTGCTCCGCCAAAAGAGTCGGGGGCTACCATCCGAGATGGACGATCCGCACGATCTGAAGTCACCACGGGACGAGCACCGAGCGAAGAGGGTCCTGCCTACGTGCTTCCTGCGATCGATCTCCTCACCGCACACGCTCCCGTCCGGGCGGGGGCAGGGATGGACCATGCAGCGAACAGTCAGATCATCGTGTCGAAACTGGCGAGCTTTGGCATCGCCACGCAAGTCGTAGGTATCAGTGCCGGACCAGTAGTGACCCAATATGAAATCGAACCAGACGCTTCGGTGCGCGTGAGCAAGATTGAGGCGCTCGCTGACGACCTCGCGATGGCACTCTCAGCGCGATCTATTCGCATCGAAGCACCGATTCCAGGACGATCCGTCGTTGGAATAGAGATCCCGAACCGCGATAGCAATATTGTGGGGTTGAAGAGCATATTCGAGGAGGTCGAATTCGCCGAATCGAGCCACGGGCTCACGTTCGCTCTTGGACGCGATGTGGCAGGCGCTGCGCGGGCAACTGACCTTACGAAGATGCCACATATCTTGATTGCCGGTGCAACTGGTTCAGGAAAGAGCGTGATGGTAAACGCCCTGATTACCTCACTGCTGTTTCGCTGTCGACCAGATGATCTGCGTCTCATCCTCATCGATCCGAAGCGCGTGGAACTGTCGGGGTACAACGGACTACCGCACCTTCTGGTACCAGTGATCACCGAGGCGGAGAAGGCATCGGCCGCGCTCCGCTGGACCGTGCACGAAATGGAGAATCGCTACCGACGATTTGCGGAAGCTGGATCTCGAAATATTGCGGCGTATAACGAGAGCCGCGTTGATGTCAGCGACCGAATGCCATTCATTGTCGTGATTATCGATGAGCTCGCCGACCTCATGATGCAGGATGGCCGAAGCACGGAAGAACCTATCGTTCGCATCGCACAGAAGGCCCGCGCGACTGGCATTCACCTCGTCCTCGCGACGCAGCGGCCTTCTGTGAATGTGGTGACTGGACTGATCAAGGCAAACATTCCGAGCCGGATTGCTTTCTCCATGGCGAGCCAGATTGATTCGAGAACCGTACTCGATGCACCTGGTGCCGAAGACCTGATAGGACGTGGTGACATGCTGTTCCAGCCCTCGGATGCACCGAAGGCCATACGGTTGCAAGGTGTATTCGTGTCTGACCAAGAGATCGAGGCCGTCGTTGGTCATTGGCGTGCGCAGGGCCTCCCGGACTATCAGCTTGAGATCGTGGAATCGACGCCAGGGGGTGGAGGAGCATCAGCCAGTAGTGCGGACGATGGCGATCGCGACAGACTCTTCGACGAGGCGGTGGCCGTGATCCAAGAGCATGACCGTGCGTCCGCATCACTCCTGCAACGGCGGCTTCGCATCGGCTATGCCCGGGCCGCGCGCATCATTGATCAGCTTGAGGCGTCTGGCTACATCGGCGCGTTTGACGGCTCTAATGCGCGAGTTGTGCACCGAGGTCCGAGTAAGACGACTGGTTCCGATGGTGAGTTGAATGAACGGAGCGAGTGATCTACCGCCCAGCGTGACGCCGGGTATCGGCACGAG
>Ga0129336_10003277_pt1 | contig 10001 bp, 13 predicted proteins | sample CPB6_02_DNA_FD_96878 | JGI IMG/M metagenome (GOLD analysis project Ga0129336, IMG submission 96878) | Freshwater to marine salinity gradient microbial communities from Chesapeake Bay, USA - CPBay_Sum_0.6_0.2_DNA | ecosystem: Environmental > Aquatic > Marine > Coastal | place: USA: Chesapeake...
GGCAAGTGCCGCGCTAACCGCCTGGGAGGTGGCGTAGTCCGTTAATATTCCTTTTGCCTTATCAACCAGAGTATCTGTGACCTTAGTAGGCTGATACCCCTTGGTTAAGTCTGGGACAGTCTGATTTAGGATCTGAGCGGCAGTAAGAGGGGCGATAATCTGCTCAAGCGGCAGTATTTTCTTTGCCTGAACAACAACCTCTTCTAGGTCTTCAGCTCCTGGAGGAGCCTCTGGTGTGACTTCTGTAGGCTGATAACCCTTGGTCATGTCGGGATAGGTCTGCCTAATAAGATCTGCAGCCGTTAACGGGGTGATAAGTTGATCAATAGGCAATGGTCTCTTTGCCTGAACAACAATCTCTTCTAGCAAGTCTTCTTCTGGAATTCTTGTAGGCTCATACCCTTGAGCGATCTGAGCATTAGCCGGTGCAGAAGCCGCAAGAGTTTGCGCCGCAAGCGGAGCAATAATATCCGCTAGAGCAAGTCCCTTTGCTTTAGATCCGGTAACAACCACCTCTGCCAAATCATCAATGGGGGCTTGAGTTGGTACGCCGACTCCTTGCGGAGTAATCTGAGTCGGCTGATATCCAGCAGCAATCTGAGAACTGGCAGGGGCTGAGGAAGCCAAGGCTCCACCAGTTAATGCTGAGGCTCCGAGTATCCCTGCGATCTGAGATGCGCTTAATGCATTCGCCACAGCAGGGACGACAAATGTCTGTAGGCCGCCTGCGCCAACAAGTCCTGTTGGGACAACACCCGTCAATGAGGCAAGGCCACCTGCACCTCCTGCAGCGGCAGTGCTTCCTGCTGCAGCGGTTCCTCCTGCGGTAGCACTAGCAGCGCCGCCGCCGCCAGCTCCTGCTGCAGCAGCGCCTAGAATATCCAATGCGCCTGCCCCCAGAACCGCTGCCCCACCTAATCGAATGATGGCATCGATAAGGGTAAATTCATCTTTCGATTTAAATGCTGCCAATGCATCTGGGAAGCCAGTGTCATTGCCCATCCACTGACTAAGAGCGTATTCAACTCCCTTCTCAGGATTAAAGGCAAAGTCTTTGCCGCGCAAGTCAGGCGGAACTGCCTGCATAAACTGAACCAGCTCATCCTTAGTGAAAGGATCGCGAAGGTTTTTAAGCTCCGCAGGGTTCGTGATCAGATCGGTGACATTGTTTTCTCTTGCATAATCGAAGGCTTCTTTAAATTTACCTGCCTTCAGAAGATCAGAGAGTGCCTGCCTTTGTGGAAGTGTCTTTAAGTATTCCTCTTTCTTGGCAGCAGTTTGTGCAGCTTGCGCTTGAGCAAGTCCAGATGCTGATTCCTTGATTTGCTCCATCTGCTCTGGAGAATACTTGGACAACTCAGCCTGAGAGACTTGCTGCGCAAGTTCTGCGCCTCGGTCTCCAGCCGCCTGCTTCCAAAACTCTACCGCTGCTGTGTTGGGATCGTAAAGGTTCCCCTGTTCAAGGTCCTTTCCACCCGTTCCTGCAGTGATTAAGTTTCCAGCCGGAATGGCAGTTGTCGTGCCTGACAAACCAGCCCCGAAATCAACTGGCTGCGCACCAGCAAGGTTCGCAAACAAGTTAGACATCAAGGCAAACTTATCCTCCTCGGATAGGTTTGTAGGGCTTGGCGCAACAGGAGCAGAAGTTAAAGGAACATCCTCTCCAGTCGGCATAACGGTTTCAACACCAGATGGAGCCATGCTTTGCGGCTCTACTGGAGCGGTATAAAACTGAGCAGGAGGGGTCTCTACCGGGGCTTGCTGTGGAGCCACGGGAGCTACATACGCAGGGGCTGCCGGAGGTTCCATTGACGGGGCTTGGAATAACGGCACAGTTTCCGGCTGGACTGCGGCAGCTTCTCTCTCAGCAGCCAACATCGCATCCATCTGGCGTTGCGCTTCGATCTGACGCTCTTGATCAATACGCCTTTGCTCTGCAGCAATACGCTCTTGCTCTGCTCTTGCGGCTTCTGCCTCTCTTCGGGTGGTTGCTTCTTGCTCAGCCACCCGCGCAGCTTCAGCCTCTCTTTCCAGCTGGGCTTCTCTTTGTATCCTTTCGCGTTCCGCCTCGTAATCAAACAAAGGCTCTGTGTCGTAGGTCGGAAAGAAAGACTCCACTGCAGGCTCTTCTGCAGATTGCGGAGCAATCCCCGCATCTTGTGCGCCGTACATCTCAAGTAAAAGCCGCAACGATTCTGGATCAAAACTTTCCAGAGAGAACTGCTCGCCATCGAACTTGCGTTGCACTATGCCACCTTCTTTAAGGCCGGTTGGTGGCGTTGGGAACACGCGAGGCCCTGGCAGGATTTGCGGGTACTTCAACTGAAGTTCTGCCCTGCGGCGCTTCTGGGCTTCTTGGAAATTTGCAAAGTCCCTGGCATATCTTTCCTCTGCACTCATCCTGGCTAGTTCGCCTGCGCCGATTGAGAACGGAATCATGACGCTTGGTTTCTGGATTTGCTCGAGGAAGTTCTCAAGCCCACCTTCCGTGGCTCCCTTGAACATCTCGACAGGGTTGAATTGTGGAGACCTGAATGCCTCTGAATAGCGAGATCCGAATGTGGTTCCTTCTTGTGGGGCTTTAAATATCCCAAACTTATAGCCGCTATCTCTTGCTTTGATCTGCTCTGGGCTAAGTCCCCCGGCAGTGTCAGCCAAGTTCTGCCCCAACCGACCGATTGAAGAGCTGACCAAACCAGACATGATCCCCTTCTCAAGGCTACCGCCACCGAGCATTGTCGTGGCAGTTGAAGCCAAGAAGCTTGAGATGCCAGGAGAAAACCCTGCCGCTTTAAAGGCGGGGCCTAGGAATGCTTGTCCTACAAACGGAAGAAGATCCTTTAGCTTGAAAGCCTCAGGAAGATCAGTTACTGGATTTCTGGTGATGCCGCCAATGCTATCAAGGTACTGCACTTCCTCTGGAGCCACATGCATCAGCATGGTGTCCCCATTTCGCCCCTGCTGGGCAACCAAAGAGGCAATTCCTTGCATGTTGGGGTTGATCATTCTGGTTACTCTCTAGTGGTCTCTACGCCAAAGATGTTGAACGCCACGTTTGCTGCGCTGGCATATACCTTCACAACATCCGTTTCATTCAGTGTCATGCCCATCACAACAATCAGCGTGTCTTTGGCGGCAATGACGTAATCGTAGTAAATGTATTGCTTAACGTTATCAGCTGCCCCAGCCACTGCCACAGAAAGTCTGATCGTGGCAGGGGATGATCCCGTGTTGCAGATCGATATACCGCTAACCGTCGTTTGTGTCGTCGACGGAACCGTGTACAACGTACTGAGCGTTGTTGCGGACGGCGATAGCTGACCGAGTACTTTGATTGAATCTGCCATATTAGGGGTCTGTTAAATCCCAATAAGAAAGCATTCCGATGCCATCACCGGTTCCTGAAATTGTTCTGGCGGCAAGGGTGTAAATGTCGCTTGTGCCGCCGATAGTCACGCCAATCTGTTCATCGAAGTTGTAAGAACTTGGATCATTGATTGGGTTTGATGACAACACACCAGAAGAAGTGAAGTCAGTCCTGACAATCGTGCCGCCTGTTAGTGCAGTTGCCGCAACGTCATATTCAACATTGGTTGAAAGGCTTGAATATGAAGCACCAGTTAGTGTTGCATTGCGTATCAAGGCTACCTCGAAATAATCCGAGGCAGACGTTGGCATAAAAGCAAAGCCATTTGGAATAACAACCGCCCCAAGATTAGTCGACTTAAGTCGAATTGAGGTAAGCGGGATAAACGAAGTTCCAATTCCAGTTGTCGGAGTCGTTTGCCTTGCCCATATCAATACGGACTTCTGCTCGTACCCGCCTTCGGATATCATCGAAGAGCAGATCTGCTTCATTGAGGCGCTAGTGCTTAATGCACCCGTGGCTTCGATCTCATACCGCACAGGCAGTATTGCAGTCTGCATGTATACCGAGGTCAATGAGTTTGCGTTATTGAACGTATGGGCAACGATAAACTGCCCATCAATAATAAACCCACAGCGAACAGATCCGACACCAAGCCACTCGAAATCTACAAACAGAATCTGCGTTTTGGTAGTGTCTAGGGTAATTCCACTTGACCCAGTACCATCTAACTTGTCGCCATTCCAATCTGCCTGATTAACTGTTCTGGCGTCGCTTACGGAGCCGCTTGTATAGGTTCTAATTACAAACGATACGGTACTTCCTTCTTTCTGCAGGAAGACGCCATTGTTTGTGCTGAAATATCCAACGCGCTGCCTTAAGTTAGTTTGACTTGCTGCCATTGCGAAGGTCGCAAGAAAAAGCAAGCTTTTCCCAGGCTGATATGGGAAAAACCTTTTGGTCTGCCTGATTACCTTGTCACCGGATGCAGTGGTAACAGCAAGTTGAACCGACGACTCATTGCTTAAAAACGTAGAGGTTGCAGAACCCGTTAATGACTCATCAAACTGCGGGTCTTTAGCATATCGGTTCTGACTATCAAAAAGCGTATACGGGTTAGATACCTTTAGCCGACCAAAGGCATCGAGGTTCATCCCGCCAAGGGCAACATCTTGTACGCCGCGAGGATAGAGAGAAATCACAGAGCCTCTCCTCCTGTTGCAATGATGGTGCATCCTGTCGCAGAGGCTTTAACCTGGATCGTGTCACCTGCGTTTAGGATCTGGCACCCAGACCATTGCAGGGTGCTGTAGGCAGGAAGCTCAGTGTTATAAAACAGCGCATTACTGGTCCCGGCAGACCCTGCAGAGGGGACTAGCGAGACATAGATATTGATCGTTGAGCCAGTGGTATTACAGATATCCATGTCTTTGACATAGGTTCTTGTCGAGGCCGGCACGGTATATAGCGTGGCGTAACTCGTCGTAATAGCCGCTTGACCTAGTTTTAATCCGGTGATGTTCTGGAAAGCCATTAGCAGCCACCACACCCGCCAAGCCATTCCATGACATTGTTCTTGGAAGGCTGCGGAGCAAATAATGGCAGAAACTGAAAGCGCCTCATGGCAAGACTGCCCACGCTGTCCCCCTGGGTTTTGGCTCGAAGCACTTCAGAGCGAAGTTCCTGAATCTCAAGCTCCAAGGTTCTTCGGGTGAGGGATTCATTAAAAGCATTGTACTGCCCCTCTGGGACAGGCAGCGTTAATGGGATACGTCCTGCTGGCATTAGCGTTGACCATCCGATCTAAGGTCGAAGCGAAGATCGCCTAACCGCCAGCCATAGCCAAGTCCTGTGCTTTCTACCCGAATAGCGGTCTGCCTCATACGGTTCCTAACAAACACTTGATCTGTCGAAGATCCGACAGTAGAGGTTGATTTCACAGCCAGACTTTGCAATGGGTAATCCTTGCCCTTCACGATCAGGCTAATCATATTAGAACTGGTGGTTCCCTTGAACTTAAAGTCAGGGATGATCCTGGACATGAACATAAACTTCTGCCCAGGATCAAGCTCAAGGCTTCCTGACTCGATATAGGCAGTCATGGCAGAGCCATCTGCGTCATACCCTATTTCATGCTGATAAAGATACCCAGAGCCATTAACTTTGCCTGCCCCAATCGGGTAATCCTTAATGCTGGAATCCAACCACGCGGTACGCTCCATGGTCCCTATAGCCCACAGGTTTTCCTTGTAGTTATAGGACACATACCGATCAATCTCGGTAGAACTGGATGACGGGTAAAACCAAATAATTTCAGAAAACTCTGAGTTTGATGCAGCAAATATCTTGTAGGACTGCTCTAGGTTTATATCTGAAAAGACATAATCCAGAACAGTGCAGGGCAGTGTTTGGACGGCGCCGTTGTAAACATAGAACCCGCCGTTGTCCATAAAGTAGACAAGGCCATTACCTTCGATGGTGGCCCCTGGGCTAATCGAAGAATAGTTATCAGACACCAAGGAGAATGAATAAACAAACGGTGATCCGACATACCGCATGCTGTAGATACTTGCATCGGTAAAGATCAGGATTTCCTGTTTTGTTTTCTGCACGGAAACAATAAACGACCCGGAACTTAGCAGTGTGCCACCAGCGTCATTGGTAGATGTCGGGGTCCAATCTACTGGACTGTCTGATTCAGACCATCTAACCAAAAGCGGATCAATGCTTGATGACCCTATTGGGTTCACGCCAAATGCAATAACCTGCCCCGTGTTTTCACTCACCATAATTCGCATGGCAAGCACAGGGGCATCAGATGCTCCGCTAACGGCGCTTAATGTAATACCGCGAGTGCTGGTCCCCGCGCTTTCATCCCAATAATAAATGCCACCGCCACGAACGTTAAAGATCAGATCGTTGCCGTAGTTTTCTTGTGACCAAAGACGCAACTGGCTACTGGCAGTGATGGCTGTTGAAGAACCCCATCCGCCTGAACTCCAAGGTCCTACACCCCATCCCGTGGAAGGGACATAAACATCCAAGCCCACGTTAATCTGATACTGGGCAACCACCGATGCGCCACCACCAGAAACTGCCCCGGCAGTGCAAGCGGTTGCAACTACAATTCTGTACGAATTGGCATTGATGATTTCGGTAATCTGATGCTCTTTATTCAGATCACCTGCTGGTATGCCATCAAACCCTGTGGCGCCGCTGAAAGTTACGAAGTCGTTGACTACAGCGCCATGGGCAGTATCTGTGACGGTGACGGTGAAAGACCCTGCTGCCCCGCTCGTGAACGGGTCATTAGACATTGGGTTTGTGGTCTTTCTGATCGGGGTAATATCGTAATAAGAATTACCCTCGTTGACATAAAACTTAAGATTAGTACCGAAAGAAAGGTACTGAGTGAACGTGTTGGTTGACCAATCGAATATTGATCTGCAGGTTCCGAGGAATGATTGTGATACGTATTTAATCCAGCCGCCTATCTTCTCTGGCCTGCCAGAGCGGAATCTGATCTTGTCAGAATCAAACCAGCCACCATCAGCGGTGTATTCAGTGCCTTCTTTATTAACACCAGGCTGAAATTTTGGCTTGCTTAACGCCATCTATCCTCCGTCAATCTGGTGCTATGGGACTGCCTACGTTTAGGCAATTCCTGATAAATACATGGCTCGTTCGTCTTTCCTGCGCTTAAGCAGCCCAGGTAAAACGCGGCCTCCTGCCTTAGTCCATTTCATAAACTCTTCCGCAGCGGCTTCATACTCGCCACGGTTAGTCTTCATCCTTAGTCCACTGCGCTGCAGGTTCCCAAGTCCCACGTTGAAACTGAAAGAAACTAGAGCGTCAAAGATGCCTTGGCTATTAATAGCAGCAGGGCAAAGTCGGGCCACGCCACGCTCAAACCGCTCAAGGTCTTGAGCAAGTAAAGCATCCACCTCTGCCATCGTGAGCTGGCGGTCCCAGCCATCGGGTATCGGTAGACTCTTGCGGTCCTCATACTTCACCTTCGTGTGGGCAGGGTCGATAACGTGGCCGACGCCCGCACTCCAAATTAACGCCGGGCATTGATAAGGACGCAAACGCACGCCTTCATGGCGTTTAAGCATTTCAATACAACGAGGGCTTGTTTTCAATTTTCCACCCTTCTCTAATAGCAATTTTTTTCGCTGTAGCCTTATGCACCTTTAAATGTCTGGCTAAAGAACTAAAACCAAAAAAGACTCCATCAGGGGTGCGGATTACTGATTGTGCTTTAGCAATAGTTTGAATTTTTCTAGATTCATTAGTATGCGACTTTCCAAAAAATGGGTTTTGTTGTCCATGTTTTGGGTTTCTATTTCCTATTGGCTTTGCTCTAGCAGCGTAATTTATGTATTTGCTTCTATTTCCGCCACACCCGCCAATAGCCTCATTCCAACCAATGTTAAATTCAGGCCGCAATTGATTTTCTAACTTGTAACATTCTTCATCTGACCCAGAAAAAACAACATCACACAGCAGATTTTTCCAACCGTGATATCTAATTGCTCTTCCAAAGTGGCAGTCATTGCGCGAAGTAATTGAGCGGTGCCGAACAAGCCTATTATCTAAATCAATAGCAACCCCGATGTACCCATCAGAGTTCATATCAAAATGCTCTTCAAGCCTTATCCAATAAACAACGCTCACTTTTTGCTAAATGCCTGCGTCCCAAACCAAAACGCAATGATGCTGCTAAGAATGAGCATTTCATCTTCGCTAAATACGTTGTCCATTGCTATGGCAAACGGGACGCCCTGCGTATAGGCGTACCACACGCCTGTGGCGTTAAGCGCAACTAGTTCTAGAACGAAGATATATGTCACTACAGGACGCACCGAGGCACGTAGGTTTATCATCCACTGGCTCGCGCCTTTGCCAATCTCAACATCGTGCTGGTAAAGCGCCTGACGCTCTTCGCCAGCGGTCTGGGTTTGGATTTGCTCTAACTTAATCTCTTCCACTTTGGCCTGGGCAATAAAACCACGCTCAGCCAATGCCAATTCACGTTCCTTTTGCGCAGCAACAAGTGCGAGTTCGTGCTTCTTGTCCTGCCGATCTTGGAAGATGGTCAGAATCTTGGGCAAGCCGCCCGCAAGGAACGACAGGAACGTCGAGATCATCGTCATCATTTGCCGCGTTCCTCCATCAACTTAACACGCACCTGCAGGTCATGGATGTCTTCCATGATGTCGTCCTTCATATCCTGACGGCGGCTGGCGCTGATGGGGCTGTCAGTCGGTACGCCGTCCTCAGTGATAAGAATGGGTATCTTCGACTCTATGGCAATCAGCCGATTCTGAAACGAGGTGATTTCGGAGAGCAGCCAGCCTACCGCCGCGAGCAGCACGGGGAAGAGCATATCCACAACCTTTTCCATGCTGAAGCCAGGCTTGCCGCTCATTTATCAACCTTCTTGTTAAAGAGTTCAAACAAGGTCTTAATCTTTTCTTCTAGCACCGCGACCCTTAGGTCTAGCTTTGCCAGAACAATAATCAGCGTAATGATTGCAAGCATGATTGGCCATGCTTTAATCAGGAGTTCAATAACCCCTATTTCCATTACTTGTCAGCCTTTTCATCTAGCTTGTCGAAGATACGGCCAAGCATATTCTTGATGTCGTCAATGTCTCGCTGATAAGTGGATTGGGTAACATAGGTGAGCGGCATCTGCCTGATATCTTTATCCAGGGTTCTTATGGACTGACTAATGTTGTTCAGTATCCATCCGCCAAACGCGCCAGCAACACCAATCACTACGTTAAACAAAACCTGAATATCCATTGATGGATCCTTAAGCGCTTTGCCAAGGAAGTGGTTTTGATACAGTCTGAGGATTCACCTTCCCAGCCAGTTCTCTCGCCACGTTGGTCTCTACTTCCGCTTTGCTCACATCACTGCCCCAAACCCAAGCAAGGACATCTGCCTCGGTAAGTTCGGCATAGGGAATAAACGCGCTACCTGGGGCGTTAAACACAACGGTTCCATAATGATAAGCACTGCAATCCTGATCACTTGCAGAGCAGGACCATACCGCGTTCACCACAACGTCGGTCAGATTGCCGTCTACCGGCTTCACGACCATGCTTTCAATTTTCCAGTTCATGCGGACTCCTTGGCGACCCACGACTGCGTGGCCTCGTCCCATGAGTACATTTTTCCGTCAGTCGGCATCGCTACCGGAGCCTGCCAGTTGCAATCGGCATCGAGCGACCACGACGGATACGGCTGCGGTGGGATAAACGCATCGCGCCCCGCATCGTAGGTGTAGCCGATCCCGGCGTAGTGCTTGCGGATGTTGCCGTTGTAGCTCGTCTGCTTCCAGTTGCCGCCGAGCAGCCGCTGGCAGAACGCTACACCGATGGCCTCGCTCTCGTTGCCGTCAACGTCAGCCGTGTCCTTGTTTGCTACAACGATCACGCGCTTAACAATGTTGTTTTCATCCAATTCTGCGTAGTGAGCCACTTGGGTTACTCCTTCAAATGCAAAGCGGTGAGACTTTCTTCCTCACCAACGTATCCGACCGGGAAAGTGTTAAACGACAGCGAGACCCGCTCCTGCTGCACGGATTCCACCATGTGCGTGAGGTGCGAGGGAAATATCATCAA